>SDBV01007911.1_pt1 | contig 14419 bp, 12 predicted proteins | sample 2277081 | NCBI WGS metagenome assembly SDBV01 (sample SAMN10402039, study PRJNA504765) | marine sediment metagenome | isolation source: marine sediment core GS10_PC15, 223 cmbsf | place: Arctic Ocean: Southern Knipovich Ridge | collected 2010
ATAATGACTGATTTCATTCTTTAACCGCTCGATACTGAAGGGTTTAGTAATATAAGGAACCTTAGTCTTTTCCAGGAAAGCTCTAGTAGTCGCCGCCATTATATCTCCGGTAATAAAAACTACCTTTCGTGCCAAAGATGGTTCTATTTCTTCAATATTCCGGTATAACTCCAGCCCGCTCATCACCGGTAGCTTAATGTCCAGCAGGATGAGGTCATACTTTTTCTTATGTAGTTTTTTCAGTGCTGCCTGAGCCCTGTTTACCGTCTCTACCTCGCATCCCTCTTCGGTTAATAGCTGTTTGAGGAACTGGAGGATAGCCGCCTCATCATCTACCACCAGTATCTTTGCCCTCCCCAGCTTCTGAGGCTCTTCTTTGACTGCCCTGGTTTCCTCGGTGTGCCCAGTATCTGCCACTATGGGCAACTCCACGATAAATGTAACCCCCATCCCCGAATTGTTCCGAGCATATATCCTACCTTTATGCTCAGCAATAATGCCGTGGCAGATGCTTAAGCCCAGCCCTGTCCCATCACCTACCTCCCTGGTGGTGAAGAATGGGTCAAATATCCTCTCCAGATTATCTTCAGCAATCCCCGGCCCGTCATCAATAATGGAAACCCTAATACTATCGCCTATCTTCTCTGTGCTAATCATCATGTTCCCACTATTATGGGCGGCCATCATCTCTTTCTCAGCGTTTATAATAATATTAAGAAACACCTGCTGAAGCTGACCGGCATCAGCCATAGTCCGTGGCAGGTCAAGAGCAAGCTGGGTTACGAGCTTAATGTTATGCACCTTCATCTCATAAGCGCGCAGGTCAATAATTCTTGATATAACATCGTTAACATCTACATATTCCCGTCCCGGTTTACGCTGGCGGGCGAAGGTAAGCAGGTTTTCTATAATCCTGGCAACGCGTTGAGCCTCACTATTAATCACCATTAACTCTTTCCTCATATCATCAGAAACATCCCTGCTCATCAGCAACTGAGAGAAACCGATGACGCTAGTTAAGGGGTTATTTATCTCGTGGGCAATCCCTGACGCCATCTCACCAATAGAGGCTAGCCGACTGGAGACATTAAGCTCCTGTTGCAACTGCTTCTCCCTCTTCGCCCCCTGCTTGCGCCCGGTGATGTCCCTGGCAACAGAGAGGACAAGTTTCTTGTCGCCCGACTCAATAATGCGGACATTTACTTCGACTGGCATTACAGACTCATCCTTACGGAGACGAGCGGATTCAAAGGTGGCTTCGCCCCTTTCCATCAAATGTTTAAGGCGCTGCTCCATAAGCGGGGCATACTCTGGAGTAATTATGGCATTAAGCTTCTTCCTCATTAACTCGTCTTTACTATAGCCGAGTGACCGGTAAGCCGCTTCATTCACATAAATAAAATTCCACTCAAAATCGTTTACGAAGATTGCATCGGTAGCGGCATCCAAAAGCTGTGCTTTTATCCTCAGTTCCTCCTCCGCCTGCTTGCGCTCGGTGATGTCGCGGACAAAGCCGAGAACCACTACTTTTCCCCCTTGCTTAATAGGAGTAGTCTTTATCTCAACCCATACACTGCTGCCGTCCTTCCTTATCAATTCAAACTCATCTGGTCCAGTGGGTCTTCCTATTACATTAAGTGCCAGTAACTTACCAGCTTTTACCAAATGTTTCGCTAGAAGAAGCTTGAGCTTGAGAAAGCTCTTCCCGATAAGTTCTTCCCGCTTGTATCCCATGATTTCCTCGGCTTTCTTATTGCCATAGAGGAAAGTCCCTTTCAAATCATTGATATAAACACCATCTGGCGCTCTTTCCAAATAAGCGTTCAAGTTCTCTTCCGACTGTTGCAACGTCTCCTCAGCCTGTTTGCGCTCAGTCAACCTACCTAACTGCTGAGCAATGTTATCTATCAAGGCTCGCTCTTCTTTTAAGAATGGCCCTTCATCAATCTCCGTTTTCTCCTTCAGGTAACAGATCTCCAAGGCACCTATCTTCTCCTCCCTTACCTTGATATCTGCGGATTGCCTCCACCTGGTTAATTTGTAATTATTTGTTTTAAACTCTTTACCATTAAAGATTATTCTGGCACAGGTAATCTCCGGATACTGCCAGCCCTGCGGAAGCAGATTTACAACCTCCTGATATAGTTCCTCCGAAATAATATCTGGTCTTTCAGCAATGCTAGCAATACCATACAGACATATGAGTTCTTTCACACGCTCTTTCAAATCGTGCTCCACCAGCTTGCGCGCGGTGATATCTTTAGCAATATGGACAGAGGCGACAATCTCGCCTTCCTTATTAAATACAGGCGACGCACTTACCTCAAGATGAATCCCTAAGCAAGGCTCAAAGTAGTCCACCATATGTGATTTTTTGGTCTCCAGTACTTGTTTATGAGGACAATTTGGCCAAGGCTCTTTTGTTCCATGCACTACCTCATAACAGGTTTTGCCAATAAGTTCCTGCGGTTTCATCTTAAAGGCGTCAGCAAAAGCCCTGTTCACCCTAACAATCTTGAAATCTTTATCATGAATGGAAACTAAATCGGTAATGGAGTCAAAAGTTGTTCTCCATTCCTCGGCCGCGTGCCGTAAGTTATCCCCCGATTCTGCGGCTGCAGTATAGGCTTTCTGGATCCGCTCCCGTTGATTCCGTAAGACAGCTATTAAAACGCCCACAATGCTAATTAAAACAAAAAATGCTATGTCTGCGGGCAGGTGGTCAAGGCTGGCGGGTGATAGGAACACAGTATGGGATATAAAGAGTAATGCAACAATCGGGATAATTATTACGGCGCCCCTTACCCTGAACATATATGCCGCATATACTACCGGTAGTAAGAAGAACAACCTGTGCAGCTCATCAGTTGTATAAATAACGCTCCAAGCGGCATCACGCAAACCACTAAAATCTGAGATGAATGCAGCGCTGTCCAATATTGAGACGGCTAGCATAAGGAGAGTGATACCCCATATATGGCGATTTCTCCATAAACTTAAAGCCCGGCGATTATGAGCGTTATTCATTGTATCTCCATCAGTTTTCCAGCTATTGCTGTTTAGCCTTCCCTACCAGCTATACCCTCAAAGCTTAGCTAGCTGAGCACGGGGTTAATACATACCGATCAACCTCATCCAGCAGAGCCTGGGTGGAGAAGGGCTTGGTTATGTAGTCATCAGCACCCATTTCTTTACTAAAGTCCTGGTCGAGCTTATCAGTCCTGACGCTGACCATGATAATTGGTATCGCCTTGGTATCAATGTCAGACTTCAAGATGTGGCAAGCGCCTATTCCATCCAGCTTGGGCATCATAACATCCATCAGGATGAGGTCGGGTTTTTGGCTGCGAGCTATGTTTACTGCCTCCTCCCCGTCGCTTGCTTCGAGAACGGTGTAGTCTCTACCCAGGGCACTGCTTAGCAGCAGTCTGATATAGAGCTCGTCATCAGCTATAAGTACTTTCCTCTTGTTATCCATTTTTCACCATTCCTCCCTTTCAGTTTTTTGTCGGTTTAGTCATTGACTCAACCGAATCTACCTATACAGTAACACCTCTTTAATCAAAAACTCATAAACTTGGAATAAGGAAAACATCAAGGTGCAGTCAGAAATGCATGAGCATCACCCATAGACATAGGTGGCGCTCTTTTAGGACAGTGGTTCCGCGGTGGTACTGTGTATTTAGGTGTGGTTCTCTAACCTTCGATTAAACATGTAGCCGAAGCCCGGGCGGTTAAGTATATATTTAGGTTGTGCCGGGCTGGACTCTAATTTGCGGCGTAGCTGCCAGATACAGGTGCGCAGCAAATCCACATCGTCAACATATTCCTGTCCCCATACTTGGCTCAGGATTTCCCTTGGCTTGATAAAATGACCGGCTGTGGTTAGCAAGTAATGGAGCAGATTGAATTCCATAGGTGTTAACCTTATCTCCTTCTCCTTCTTGAAAACCCTTTGCTCAGCCAGGTCTATCCTTAGAGAACCGTCAACGAACTTAACTTGTGTTTCCTGGGATTCATATAGCTCAGCGCGGCGGAAAACAGCCTGCACCCGAGCCTGGAGTTCCATCATCCCCACCGGCTTAGTAATGTAATCGTCAGCCCCAAAGTCAAACGCTCGCACAATGTCCTCCTCATCTTCCTTGATAGTGAGCATGAATATGGGAACTTTTGAGAGCTGACGAAGGCGCTGGCATACCTCCCAGCCATTTATATCAGGCAGGACGATATCCAGAATAACTAAATCCGGCTGCTGGGTACGAACTAGCGAAATACCCTCACGACCATTATAGGCTTTAAGAACTGTCACGCCAATTTGGCTGAGTGTGTGCTCAATAAGCCTTACCAGCATGATATCATCATCAATAACCAGCACCTTTTTCTTTAATGTAACCTTTTCACTGAGGTTGCTCAACTGAGGAATCTCCTTACGGTCTCGATAAACTCTTCGATATCAATGGGCTTAGAAATATAGCCATTACACCCCATTTGCAATATTCTCTCCCTGTCGCCTTTCATGGCAGAGGCAGTCAATGCCAGGATGATAATATCTTTAGTTACAGCGTTCCCTCTGAGCATCCTGACCACTGTCATGCCATCCATATCTGGTAGTTCCATGTCCATCAAGATAAGGTCAGGGAGAGTAGATTCAATCCACTCTAATGCTTTCAGGGCAGAGACCGCCTTAAGAACGGTATATCCTTCTACCTCCAGGATATACTGGGCTAATCTCATATTCATAAAATCATCTTCAACAAGCAGTATCCTCTTATTAGACACCTAGGCACCCCTTTTCTTGGCGATAGGAATAGAAAAGGTAAAGGTACTGCCACTGCCTACCTCGCTTACGACCCATATACTGCCGCCATGAAGCTCTATCAGCCTCTTGGCTATAGGTAGACCAAGCCCCACCCCATGTCCCCTACCGCCAAAGCTTCTCCGCACCTGACCAAATTCCTCAAATATCCTCTGGTGGTCTTGCCGGCTTATGCCAATACCGTTATCTATGACCGAACAATGGAGCAGATGGGGATTTTCCAATTGGCAAACTACCCTTATTTTGCCCTTTCGGGGGGTGAACTTGTGAGCATTGGAAATGAGGTTTAAAAAGATTTGCCTCATCTTGGATTCGTCAGCAAATATAGAGAGTATGCTACTGGCTATCTCTATTTCCAGTTTCTGTCTCTTGGTGGCTAACATTGGTAGAATAGTCATCCTGACATCCTCAAGAAGGACAGCTAAATCAAATTCACTCAGCTCAAGAGTCATTTTGCCCGACTCTATTTTGGAAAGGTCAAGTATACTGCCAAGGAGATGGAGGAGATGCTTGGCACTAAAATGAATATGATTGAGAAACTTGTCATGCGTTGCTTTATCAAGGGGTGACATCTTCTTACTAAGCAGCACCTCTGAGAAGCCGATAATAGAATTTAAAGGAGTGCGTAGTTCATGGCTCATTTTAGCCATAAAACCTGACTTCGCCTGGCTTATCTGTTCTAGAGCTCTATTGGCTTCCTCCAGGCGTTTATTAGAGAGTTGCAGGCTCTCCACCAATTCCCGGTTCTCGACTAGCAGCCTCTGCTCTCTCAGGGCATTGTTGATTATAGTCTCCAGCTCATTCATCGCCACTGGTTTGAGTATGTAGGCATAGGCCCCCTCATTAATAGCATCTACCGCAGTTTCAATGCTAGCATGCCCGGTTATCATGATCACCGCTGCCTCTGGATTAAGTTCCTTCGTCGTTTCCAGTATCTCTAACCCACTGATGTCGGGCAGTTTTATGTCAACGATGACAATGTTGAAAGGTCGTCTTCTAATCAACATCAGTGCTTCTTGTCCATTGACAGCAGTGGTAACCCTATGCCCCATGTCTTCCAGTACTGCTGACAGGGTCCTTAGTGTGACGACCTCATCATCTGTCACCAAGATGTTCGTCGGGGAGGACATACGCTATTTTCTCCTTTGCCGTGAAATCTCGCTGACTAATGCCAATACCTTATCTATATCAAGCGGTTTATGAATACAGGTATAGGTCCCATCAGATATCGCCCTCCTTACCAGCTCTTCCTCAGAATAACCGGTCATCATAATCACAGCTACTTCAGGGTCGATTGCCTTCACCTGCTCGAAGACTTGTGCTCCATCTACATCGGGCAGCTTGATATCCAAAAATATAATGTCAAAGTGTTTTTCTTTAACTCTGGCCAGTGCTTCGGCGCCGGTTTCAGCAGTAACCACCCGATAGCCCCTTTCTTCCAGGATAGTCTTGAGGGTTTCCCGGTCAGCGAAGTAGTCATCCACTACCAGAATGAGGGTTTTGCGAAGGGCAGCCTCAATGATTCTCACTATATTCTCCATATCAAATGGCTTATAGACCACAGCAAAGGCACCCTCCTCCAGAGCTTCTCTTACCAGGTCCTCAACAGAATAGGCAGTCATCATTATGACCGCTGCCTGAGGATTGATTTTTTTAACCTCGCGGAAGGTCTGTACCCCGTTTATCCCCGGCATCTTTATATCCATGAAGATGAGGTCAAACGAGATTTGCTGTGCCGCCTCAATAGCCTGATAACCATTCTCAGCGAGGACTACATTGTGTCCCTCATCCTCCAGTATTCCGCCTAGAGTCAGCCGAATGCTCTTGAGGTCATCAACCACAAGGATATTGGTTTTCATTATCTCCCCCTTTACCTAGATATAATTTTATGACCCCCAATTTAGACCGTCTGGGTGGGCAGGGACACAGTAAAGGTAGTTCCCTTGCCCACATGGCTCTCTACCTGAATGTTCCCACCGTGTCTTTCCAGGATGCTCTGGCAAACCGATAGCCCCAGACCGATGCCCTTAGCCTTGGTGGTAAACAGAGGGTCAAAAATCTTGTTTATAGCCGACTCAGGGATGCCACACCCAGTATCAGCAAACTCCACCTCTACAAATTCGCCACTGCTCCTAGCCTTGATGGCTAACCGGCCACCTTCAGGCATGGCCTGTTGGGCATTGATGACTATATTAACGAACACCTGCCGAATCTGGTCAGCATCCACCATTACCATAGGCAGGTTATTGTCTATATCCTTAGCTAGGTCAATATTTTCAGGCATGGAAGCATGCTCGAGGGCATCCTCGAGTATATCGACTACGTTAACTGGTAAGACGGTTGGTTTAGCTACCCGGGAAAAACCGAGAAGGTCGCTTATGACCTTATTGGCAGCATCAACCTCATCGTCTATAATACTAAGAAATTCTAGCACCCGAGGTTCAGTAGCGGGTAGGTCAGTTTTGGTTATCTTTCTCCGCACATAGAAAACAGCGTTCTTGATAGCTCCGAGGGGATTGCGCAGCTCGTGACCGACCCCGCTGGCCAGTTGCCCAATAACGGCCAGCTTCTCGGAACGAATTAGCTGCTCCTGCGTCTCTTTTAGCTCATCATTGGCAGATTGCAGCTCCTCGTTACTAGCACGCAGCTCCTCCTCGGTAGCCCGCAGTTCTTCATTGACAGCACGAAGCTCCTCATTTGTGGCTTCCAATTCCCGATTCTTTCCCTGGATTTCATCCCTAGATTTTTGCAAGCTCTCTGTCATCTGGTTAAATGAGGTAGCCAGTTCCCCGAGTTCATCCTCTGAGGTCACCTCAGCTCTCTGGGTCAGGTCTCCAGCAATGATCTTCTTGGTAATCTCAGATAATCTGCTTACCGGCCCGGTAACAGTTCGAGTAAGAGCCATGCCCACAAGGAAAGCAAAAATCACCGCCACCGCCACGGTGGCAATCACCAGATTTCTGAAGGTGCCCTGGGTCTGAATCAGATCCTCCTGTCTCTCTTGCAGAATCTCGCGGACTTGTTGGGACATTTGTTGGATAAAATCCTCTAATTTGTGCACCGTGCCTCTATATTCCTGGTATTGGGGCTGCACCTCTCCGTAGCCGCTGCCCGCCAGCATCAGATTCTTCACTACGGACAACTCCTGACTGCTCTGGGCTACCAACTGGGCTAACTCATCGGCATGACCTCCCATTGAAGCCATCTCTGGTAGATATCGGTGCTCCTCGGCACCCTGAGCCAGAGTCTTCCAGGCACCATCCAGCTTGGCACTATACTCTTCCTGCTTGGTCGGGTTACCCATCTCGCTGAATAGAAAGAACTCTTTTTCGTACCGTCGAGCTGCAGCCAGACTCGTTGCCATGCGCTCACCTAAATCCAGCTCTTTGACATCAATGTTGAGGACGGCATTAGCACTACTATTAACCTTGACTAGGGCAAACACGGCAACCGACCCCACGAGTATAGTGATAGCAGCGCCAATTAATAAGCTGCCGATGAGCCTGGTGCTAATTCTCTGCCTCATGGTGTCCTCCCTGCCCCATTTGTAGGGCTAACTCTTCTGATAGATGCACTTTCCAGCTCCGATTAACTGCTCACCCATTTCTCACCCCCTAAACTGTCCTCCTATTCTTCTTGTATATCTTTGCCTTGGCATCAAGGCATTCCAACCTTTCACACAGACTACCTGTTATTGTCTCTACCTCCCCCAGAATCAGGTAGCCCGGAGTAGCCAGTGAGTCATACAACATACCCAGCACCTTCTCCTGGAGGTGCTTCTGTAGATATATCAGAATATTGCAGCAAAATATGCAGTCCAGCTTCATAAAGGGCGGGGGGGTGGTTGAGACCAAATCATAATAAGAGAAAGTGACTATTTGTCTGATACCACTATCCACCGCATAACTCTCACCCTGACAGGTGAAGTAATTCTCTAGGAGAGTGCCCGGGAGACTCTCTGTCTCACTCAGGGAGTAGAATCCTGCCTGCGCCTCCTTTAGAGCGGTCATACTGATGTCAGTGGCATAGATTGCTATGTCAAAGTCTCGTAGCCTATGTCCCAAGAACTCGGCAAGCAGTATAGCAATGGAGTATGGCTCCTCGCCCCGGGCGCAGGCAGTGCTCCAGACGCTCAGGCTATGTTTACCCCGGTTTCTTTTGTCTGAGATTAGTTCAGGTAACACCAGGCTAGCTACCTGCTGAAAGGTATATGGGCTTCTAAAGAAACTACTCACCTTTATGGTGAGGTCATCGGCAAGCCGCTGATACTCTTCAGGATGAGCATCAAGAAAGCGCATATAGTCCAAGTATGTTTTCACCCCGGTCGCCCGAAACCTCCTTCCCAGACGGCGCGTCACAGTTCCACGCTTATACCCCCGGAAATCGTATCCGCCGTCCCGATATACCTGCTCCAAGAGCGAATCAAGAGCCGTTACATCATTCTCGGCAACCATGCTACCCATATTAGCGTTCTATCCTTTTATGTCAATTGTATCATAAATAGCAAAAAATTGCCAGTAGGCATTAAAGATAATATACAACTCGATAAAAGGAAAGTCCCGAAAAAGCCAGATGAGAGCCAGTAACATGAGTTGCGGTAGGCTTATTGTCTTAATGACAGAAGGGTAAAGATAGAAGGGGAACGATTAGAGGGAACCCGCAGTAATGAGCGTCAACCGCAGAGATAAGTCCTATGAGAGCTTAAAATGTAATTGGTTATGATTTATCTTCCTCAATCCTGGTTCAGCATACTGATTATTCTGTCATTCTGCGGCTCAATAATATAAATCTTATTCCCGATAAATACCAAGTTCTGCATATGAGGCTTTGGATTAGAGACTAAATGCATTGACATCAGGTAGCCATCAGCCAAAGCTCTCTTCTGTAGCTGATAGGCATAATCCTCACAATCAAATCTAGGGTCATGTTTTATATCAGCAAGGGATATAACCCCTTCCTTGTTACTAATAAGAACCACTTTATCCGTGTCATCTCGGACTAGCCAATCCTTCAGCTCCTGTAGTGAGGCAAATTCTCTTAGCTCAATCGGCTTCTCAATAACAACTTCCTGAACTACCACCCTGTCTACATACTTAACTATATCTCTGTATTCTATATGACTAGAGTAGCCCAGATTGTAGCCATTGTTATACCCGGTAAGATAAACATCTTGATAGCCTTTATTGTGAGCAATGTAATAACCAATAAGCCCACCAGTAAGGCATATCACTAACAGCAGAGAAATAATTATGCCTACTTTGTTATGTTTTCTCACATTTATTCTCTTTGCGCCGTTACCACGCTTCTCTTGGAACTGCTTTTAATTCTGCCTTACAACTTAGACCATAGCTAAATGCCGCGTCGGTCGGCGCGTCTCTTAAGATGCTTTCCTTTACTTCCTCATATTGACCCTGATATTCAGAGATTTGCTCCCCCTTCTCATCAAATACCAAGATCATACCGTTATGTGATTTAATTACGCTCTTAATTACCTGCCTATCCTCCCTCCCAACTTTGTAACCTTCATCCCATATTTCGTGCCTGATATCTGGCACTTCTATACCAGATACCTCGTCAATCAATTTTTCTGGGTATGGATTTTTGCTTCTGTTCATCCTGCTTTCCTCCTTCTATATGCTATTTGAACCTTGAGTTGTAAGATTACCCCAGGTTCTCGGCAACTTTATTCACCTTTCCCACCCTGCTTCCGGTTAGTAATCCAAGCCCTAAAGCTATTACAGCGATAACTATAGGTTCGTGGTGGTAGAGTGATAGCCAGTCAAACCACCGGCCGCTTACCCAAAAGTGATGTAGCACCCCAAGGCCAGCTAGAACAAAGCAGGCAATCCAACAGCACCACGAACTGATTGTGATAATATTCTGTTTTATTCCTAAATTCCCCATTTTTCTACCCAGGCTACCGATAGCTATACTTATATTCTAAGGCAACAAAGTTAATTGCCCATAAAACTAGCGTTTAAATTTCATTAAAAATCTCGAGCGTTCGGAAATAGACTTAAGCTGTCGGGTAAGGCCCACCTAGCGAATCTCCCGAGAATAGAGACAAAAGAGGGGGATACTAATCCGGTTTGTATTATTAGGCACACTGAAAGAAGGTCTATACCTTTATCAGAAATGGACAAGCGGCATGGATCCAGGGGGATCTAAACGATTCAATAAGGGAAAATAGTAGGTCATCTGGCAATTTTATGGCAAAATATATTGACAACTGTCTATAAATGGTTTATACTACTAATGTGCTACACAAGGTGAAACCTTACTTAACCTAACTCTTGAGGATTGCAATGGAAAAGCTTAGAGAGAAGATAAAGGAGCTGCGAAAGAAGAAGGGGTGGGGACAGGAGGATTTGGCACGAGAAATAGGTGTTAGTCTCTCCACAGTCCAGCGCTGGGAGAGATTAGGTGGTCAGCCTACTCGCCTTGCCCGCCGAGAGCTTGCCAAGATTTTTCAAGAAGCAGAAATCAATGTCTACTAGGATATTCAAGTCTGAACAAACAAAGGACAGGAGAGAATGCAGGTGGCAATACTTGCTGGAGGTTTAGCCACGAGGTTAAGATCCCTAACTTCAGCTAAGCCTAAATCCATGGTTAAGGTTCTGGGTAAGCAAATAGAAAGATACCTTGGCGATAGGAAGCAGTCTGGAATAAACACAGACTATAGCCATGAAGAGAGACCTCTTACTACTGCGGGTGCTCTGAAAGAGGCTGAAGATATGTTAGAGGACCCATTTAATAATGAGCGCTATGATATCGCCTGCAAAAAACGGGGCACAGGGGAAGATAGCATGAAAGCGATATTCCTCGATAGAGATGGGGTAATAAACAATCTTGTCTACCACCAGGAACGGGGAATAATCGACTCACCGTTCACAGTGGAGCAGCTTAATCTCCTACCCGGCGTTGATGAAGCTATCAGAAAGTTTCATGAGATGGACTATAAAGTAGTCCTAGTCTCAAATCAGCCAGCTATTGCCAAGGGATATTTATCCGAGGAAACCTTTGAGGCAATAAGGAAGAAGATGAAAAAAGAGCTGGCTAAGGGCGGGGCTTTCCTTGACGGAGAATACTACTGCCTTCACTACCCTGAGGCCAAGGTTGAGAGGCTTAAAACAAATTGTGAATGTAGGAAGCCAAGACCCGGACTGCTTCTTCAAGCGGCAAGAGATATGAATATAGATTTATCTCAATCCTGGATGATAGGTGATGGGCTTACCGATATTAATGCCGGAGAAAACGCTGGGTGCAGAACGATACTTCTGGTCAGAATGAAAGGGGAGTTTTGCCACCTGCTAGATGAAGAAAGGATAAAACCCGACACCATCGCCACGAACCTCAATGAGGCAGCCCAGTTTATTTTAAAAGCCGGTGAGCGAACACGGATATCTTCATTGACTCAACAAGCATCACTGAGATAGAGAAATAGCTCGACATGATGGTGATAGATGGCGTCACCACTAACCCACCCATCATGCTTAAAGATGGGGCCTACAACACAGAACTTGGGGCTAAGGAAATCGCCACCCTGGTGAATCCCCCGAGTAAGTGTAGAAGCCACCACTAACGACCTTGATGAGATGACAACTCAGGCTCAAAGATTTGCCCCTGGACGCCAAACATCACTATCAAGATTCCCTGGTGATATAAATAATATATAGCAGGCTTGGCTTATTAAGAAGAGAGGGAAGCATATCCTTAGCAAAGTGGGAACTGTCCGAGCTTATCCCGCTAAATAATATTGAGGTTTATTATGTTTGATAGTAGAGGTGCAGCCGGAGTTTGGCTACTAGTGATAGCCATGATGATCGTTCTTGTTGTAGGCGTAGTGGCAGTTACAAAACTATTACCACCCAAGCCGCTGCCGCCATCAGCAGGAGAAGGCGAAAAACCACCAGAGATACGCTTCATAGTAGTTACTGATGAGGAGGTACAGCCACTACTATCACTAGAAGGGGCAAAGCTGCATTTTATGCCGGGCAACAAGATTCAGGTTGGCTATAAGTCAATACCAATTCAACCTACCATCAACTGCGGCGTGAGTGCGGGAATGCTGTGGTTCAGCGGGATTCCATCCTGGATTGATTTATCCAGGATTGACAAGAATATAGATAACTACCTCAGCCGGTGGACACCAGCCTGGTCATTTACGGTAAATACATCAACGGCCTCAGCCACCGACATCATTACCCCTGAAAATGAAATACGCACTGCTAATACCACACCAACTTTTGACTGGGCCGATATTGCCGATGAGTCAGGGGTTAAATATAGTCTTGAAGTTGACAATGATAGTGACTTCAGCTCACCGTTGATAACCAAAAGTAAAATATATAGCTCAAGCTACACCTTGACCGATGAGGAATCATTAGCTGAGGGAAGTTACTACTGGCGGGTGATGCAGAGGGGGAAGGTGTGGATTATTGGCATGCCACCGTGGCTTGATATCTCCAGATATGACCCAGAGGTAACCAAGCTACCAATTATCCTCAGTATAGAAACAGGTGAGGGGAAGGCGACCATAGGCTATATGCCCTAGACTGTATTCAATAGTCCATTTTGTTGTCTACCTTCCCCTCATTTTGGGGGTGCTAAGTTAAACTTGGACCATCCACAGCCCTCCTTCTTCAAGTTAGTGATTAGGCAATGTCACATTCTTCGGCGGCGGACGACCACTAACGGAATAAGCACACCAATAATGACAAGGCCAGCGGCAATACCACCAATGAGCCACCAATTGACCGGTGCGGGTGGGACGATTTCCGCTGGCTGAGGTGTTAGTGGAGGAGGTATTGATGGAGGTGCCTCAACTACAAATGTTCCCAACAGACCATTGATATTTACTATATAGGTTCCAGCAATATCCCTGGCTGTGGTGAAGGTTACCTTCTGGCTGGCACCACCAGTCAGGGCTACCTTTTTAGCGGCTGCCACTACATTCTCTATCTTCAGAGTTACTTTATAGCTACCAACCAGGTCACCAGTGTTGGTTACCAACATGCTGATGGCTACATTTTCGCCAATATCAACTTCGTCAGGAGTTATGGCCAGAGAAGTGACAGTGAACGCAGCAGGATGAGTATAGGCCAGGATGGCAAAAGCAGTGAAGTGGATTATTTGAGAGGTGATGGTATTGGCCTCGGTATCAATAGTGCCACTGAGATTAACCCATTTACCGGCTGCCTCATCCCAAAAGGCGATAACCAGATTCTCTTCAAGAACTCCCCCGGGGATGAGAGACGAATCATAGGTGAGGATGAGCGTTATTGGTGGGCTAAAGGTAGACCCATCAGGTCCAAGGTCATAAACCAGACCAATAACACTGGAATCCTCAGGTGGCGATGGCGGATCTTCCATCTCCAGCATGGTTATCTCGTAGAAAGGCTTCTCATCCTTGGTAAGAGCTTTTGTGTCTTTATCAATTGTAATCTGGCACACACTGTCTTCAGACTTAATAATTACAGACCTGGAAAATATCCCCTGCTTGTTAACAATGAATGATATATCGGTGATGCCTGCGGGTGGTCCAGATGGAGCACCACCACCACCACCACCACCACCACCACCGGTAGACACAGTATAGTAGGC
>SDBV01007912.1_pt1 | contig 14418 bp, 13 predicted proteins | sample 2277081 | NCBI WGS metagenome assembly SDBV01 (sample SAMN10402039, study PRJNA504765) | marine sediment metagenome | isolation source: marine sediment core GS10_PC15, 223 cmbsf | place: Arctic Ocean: Southern Knipovich Ridge | collected 2010
GTCCAATCTCTAAAAAGTGGGGGACGGGGACCAATCTACAGCACAGGTTTATTCCTTGATGCAAGGTCGGCCTTATCCCGTCACATCTTGATTTCATCCTACCCTAATCATATAAGATGTAAGTAAGTCGGCACGAGTCGCTCACGACAAAGTATGAAGGCGTATTGTCCTACTTAGAGAACACGCCGAATGCTTTATTGCGAAGCAGATGCAGTAAACTCAGGAAATATTCTAGTTGATGAGTTTTGCGTAGGAGTACTGCCTGAGGAAGTTCAGAAACTCCTCAACAGCATAGGAAGTAACGGTGTTCTTGTTGAAGATCAGGGAGAAGTCCCTGAGCATGCGGCCTTCCTTGAAAACCAGGGACGCAACCGTGCCTGCCTTGGACTCTTTGCGAATGGCCCACTTGCTCACGATGGATAGCCCGACGCCGCGCTCCACAGCCTCCTTGATGGCCTCAGTGGAGCCAAGGATGGTGGATATGTTCATCTTCTGAGTTGTGATACCGCGCTTGTTCAGGTATTTCTCTATTATCTGTCTGGTCCCCGAGCCCTCCTCGCGGAAAATGAAGGGTTCCTTTATTATGTCGAGCATGGAGATGTCCTTCTTCTTTGCCCAGGGGTGTTCCGAGGGAAGGATAAGAAGCATCTCGTCTGAGATCAGCTTCTCGCTGATTATCTTGTATTTTTTGGTTTCGCCCTCCACGATGCCGATATCGAGGTTTCCCGCGTTTAAGAGGTCCACAACACGCTTTGTGTTGCCCACCAGCAGGTGGATCTTGATCTTGGGGTTCTCGGCCTTGAAGTCCGCTATCACCACAGGTAGCAGGTAGTTGCCGATGGTAGTGCTCGCTCCGATCGAGATACTGCCCTTTACAAGGCCCGTTATCTCTCCGATGTCCTTTTCCGCCTGCGAGTAGAGGGTGAGTATCTCCTTTGCGAACTTGTAAAGTATCTCTCCTGAGGGGGTGAGGATGACGGAAGACGAAGTGCGGTCAAAGAGCTTGGTCTCGTAGAGCTCTTCGAGAGCCTGTATCTGAAGGCTCACGGCGGGCTGGGTCAGGTGGATGATCTCTGAGGCCTTGGAAAAGCTCCCGGTCTCAGCCACGGTGCAAAATACCCTTAACTTATGGTCTTCCATTCCCATGAGGTAGTATTATAAGTGAAGATTCTTTAATAAACAAGTTCAAAAACTTTTTAAACCTCCATTTAATAAAAAAGGGAATTATCGCCTCTTTTGTTATAATCAAGCTCTATGGGTGAAAAGCGCCATATAGCCAGGGCAGCGGGCCTCATGTCCGCTGCCACTTTCATAAGCCGGATACTCGGCTTTGTCCGGGACATGACAATGGCCTTCTTCTTTGGCACCTCAGGGGTCTCGGACAGCTTTTTCCTTGCTTTTAAGGTCCCCAACATGCTCAGGGAGATATTTGCCGAGGGCTCCATGAGCGCAGCGGTGGTGCCTGTGCTCACCGGCTATGAAAAGGACGACCCCAGGGAGGGCCGCCGCCTGGTTCGCGTACTTCTGGGTTTTGTGCTGCTTGTGGTGGGTGCGGTCTGTGTGCTTGGTATAATATTTGCCGGACCCATAGTATCCGTAATAGGCTACGGCCTTCTGAAAAACCCTGAGAAAACAGCCACTTTCGCCCTCACCGTTACACAGGTAAGGGTCATGATGCCGTTTCTGCTCCTTGTGAGCCTGGCCACCATGCTCATGGCCGCCCTTAATACAAAGCGGGTGTTCTTCTTGCCAGCGCTATCGCCTGCCATGTTCAACCTCACGCTTATCGCAACCATATTCGCCCTTGCAGGCAGTATGGACCAGCCCATCATGGCAGCGGCCATCGGCGTGGTCATCGGGGGGCTGATGCAGTTTCTGGTGCAGGCCCCAAGCCATCTGGCAAAGGGAGGCAGCCTGAAGCCCTCATTTGCCTTCTCGCATCCGGGCCTGAGGCGTATTGGCATACTTGTGCTCCCGGTAACCTTTGGGATGGCGGTCTCCCAGGTCAATATCGTTGTGGGAGCGTTCCTGGCCGCCTTCCTCCCTGAGGGCAGTATTACGTATCTTTTTTATTCCATGCGCCTCGCACAGTTTCCCATCGGTGTTTTTGGAGTGGCCATGGGGATCGCGGTACTTCCCTCCCTGTCCTCCCACGCCCACAAAGGGGACATGGAGAGCCTGAAGGAGGATTTCTCATTTGCCTTGAGGCTGCTGTTCTTCATAGGTGTCCCCGCAATGGCCGGCCTCATTGCCCTGAGGGTGCCCATCGTGGCCACATTGTTCCAGCGCGGCGAGTTTACCGAGGTAAGTACGGCTGGCACTGCCCATGCCCTTCTTTTCTACTCCTTCGGGATATGGGCGACCATGGGGGTCAAGGTGCTGGCATCCACTTTCTACTCGTTAAAGGACACAAAGACCCCTGTAAAGGCCGCTGTTGCAGCCCTTATCATCAATGTGCTGCTGAGCCTCCTGCTCATGGGTCCGATGCTCCATGCCGGGCTGGCCCTTGCCCAGTCCATAAGCGCCATACTGAACTTCTCGCTGCTGTTTCTGTTTCTGAGGGGCCCGTTAAAAGGTTTCGGCGCAAGGCGCATATTAAAGACACTATTGCAGGCAGCAGTGGCAGCAACGATAATGGGACTGGCAGGCTCCCTTGCCGCCGGGCTTCCTCTGTGGACCGAGGCCGGAAGGACCCTTCAGAAGGCATCAATGCTCGGGGCCGTGATATTAGGGTGCGTGGTACTTTATACTGTCACAAGCTATTTCATGAAAAGTGAAGAGCTCTCGTTCGTGTTAAAATCGATGAAAGAAAAATTCAGAAGGAGCCACACGCAATGATCGTAAAAACAATACCCGTAGGCCAGCTTGAGAGCAACTGCTATATTATCGCTGACGAGGAGTCCGGCAAGGTATTTGTAATAGACCCGGGGGACGAACCCGACCGAATTATCGAGGGACTTAAAGGGTATGATGTTGAGTTCATCGTGCTCACCCATGCCCACTTTGACCACGCCGGAGCCGTGGGCGAGCTGAAAAAGGCCACAGGAGCAAAGATCGTCATACACGAGCTGGAGCGCGACCACTATGCCAGCATAAAGGACCAGGGGGCATCATGGGGGTTCAGCCTGTCTGAACTGCCCGACCCCGATGTCCATATAAAGGACGGGGAAGAGCTTATTCTGGGCCCGCTCACCTTCACAGCCATACACACCCCTGGGCACACACCGGGGGGCATCTGCCTCTACACGCCAGGGCTGGTCATCACCGGAGATACCCTCTTTGCAGGCTCTGTGGGCAGGACTGACTTTCCCGGCGGGAGCATTGCCCAGCTCAAGGAATCCTTCCGCCTGCTCATGGGCCTGCCGGACGAGACCCAGGTGCTGCCTGGCCACGGCCCGGCAACCACAATAGGCCACGAGAGGAGCACGAACATGTTCTCCAGGGAGTTCCTCTCGTAAAAAAAGCTTTTTTTGCGAGCAAGTCCGTCTTTTTGCCCGGCTTTACGCCCCTGTTTGCCACATGATATAATTAGTATTGCCGTTTGAATGCATTAATAAATAAGGATCTGAGCTAAGGCGGGTCGATCTATCGAACGCTGCACAAGGTACTGAATAATAATGATAAAACGCTATGCCATAGGAGTAGACATGGGAGGCACGAACCTCCGGGTGGCCCTGGTCTCAGACAAGGGCGAGGTCTTACGCAAGACAAGCGAACCCTCGGGCGGGGATATCCGTGCGCGACTTAAAGACCTCATAGCCTCTTTCATGAGCAAAGAGGTGGTGGGCGTTGGCATAGGAGTGGCCGGGTTCATCGACCGCAGGGAGGGCAAGGTCATCACAAGCCACAACCTGCAGGTCCTGGACGGCACGAACCTTGGGGAGCTTGACCTGGATGTGCCAGTGTATATTGAGAACGACGCTAACGCCGCAGCACTTGGTGAGAAATGGATCGGCGCGGGCAAGCAGTACGAGAGTTTCGCCCTCATCACCCTGGGCACAGGCGTGGGAGGGGGGTTTGTGCATGACGGCAAACTGCTGGACGTGCCTTTTGAGATAGGGCACATGAGCGTTGAGGCCAATGGCGACAAATGTCCCTGCGGCAACTACGGGTGCCTTGAGCTGTACTGCTCGGCCAAGGCCCTCACAAACGCTGCTGCCGACGCCCTTGAGCAGGGCCGCGAGAGCCTGCTCCGCCAATGCTGCCACGGCAATATATACAACATCTCCGCCGAGGAGATCACCCGCGCGGCCTTTGACGGCGACACCCTGGCCCGCGAGCTTCTGAAACAGGCGGGCAGGTACCTTGGCGTGGCCATGGCCAACCTTATACACCTTCTCTCTCCCGATGCAATCGTTATCACCGGCGGGCTCACCGGGGCCTGGGACATACTTGTAGAGGAGGCCCGCAAGGAGACATCCAAGCGGGTACTGAAGGGCCTCATGGAGAACATCGTATTTGTAAGATCAACGCTTGGCACAGAGGACGCGGGCACTATTGGTGCTGCCGCTGTTGTATTTGATGGCCTTGACAAGAATTGACCGTATCCGCAACTTCTCGATCATCGCCCACATTGACCACGGGAAATCCACCCTGGCCGACCGCCTGCTGGAATATACCGGAGCACTCTCGAAAAACGAAATGGAGGACCAGGTCCTGGACTCCATGGACCTGGAGCGCGAACGCGGGATCACCATCAAGGCCCATGCGGTACGCCTCAACTACAAGGCCGACGACGGTGAGGAATATGTACTGAACCTCCTGGACACGCCCGGACACGTGGACTTCTCATATGAGGTAAGCCGTTCCCTGGCCTCCTGCGACGGCGCGCTGCTGGTGGTGGACGCCGCGCAGGGCCTGGAGGCCCAGACATTGGCAAACGCCCACCTGGCAATAGAGAACGACCTGGTGATCATCCCGGTCATCAACAAGATAGACTTGCCCGCGGCAGACCCGGACAGGGTAATGGAACAGATACTGGACACCCTGCCAATAGACGTGCACGAATCCATCCTCACCAGCGCAAAGACCGGCCAGGGGACAAAGGAAGTGCTCGAAGCGATAGTAAGGAAGATGCCTCCCCCCACGGGCAAAGCCGATAACCCCCTGCAGGCGCTTATTTTTGATTCCTGGTTCGATAATTACCGGGGCTCCATCGTCCTTGTGAGGGTTTTTGAGGGTGTAGTGCGCCCCGGCACGAAGATACGCCTGATGGGCGCAGGCAGAGATTACGACGTGCTTGAGGTTGGAGTATTCTTGCCCAAGCAGACCCCTGCAAAGCAACTCGGCCCCGGAGAGGTGGGATACATCGTTGCCGGCATAAAGACCATCTCGGACACAAAGGTGGGAGATACGATAACCGATGCAAACGCGCCTGCCAAGAATCAACTCAAGGGCTACCGGGAGCTTAAGCCAATGGTCTTCAGCGGGCTCTATCCCACGGACACCGGTCAATACGAGAACTTCAGGGACGCCCTTGACAAGCTCAGCCTCAACGACGCCTCCTTTGTCTACGAGCCGGAGAGTTCTGTTGCCCTGGGCTTTGGCTTCCGCTGCGGCTTCCTCGGGCTCCTCCACATGGAGATCATCCGCGAGCGCCTTGAGCGGGAGTTCGGCCTCTCTCTGATCTCCACCACGCCCACCGTGCGCTTCCGCGCCACAGACCGCACAGGTGCTCAGGTATCGGTGAGCAGCCCGGCTGACTGGTCTCCGGATTTCGAGTCAGTGGAAGAGCCCACGGTGAAGGTGATAATATTCGTGCCGGACCAGTTTGTAGGCCCTGTGCTTGAGCTCTGCCAGAGCCGCATGGGCACCCAGCTTGAGTTCCAGTACGTGGGCAAGGACCGCATAATGCTCGAATACGAGATGCCCCTGAGCGAGATACTCTGGGACTTTTACGACAAGCTCAAATCATCCACGCGTGGTTACGCATCCATGGACTACGAGCCCATGAGCCACCGCAAGGCCGATCTTGTGAAACTCGACATACTTCTAAACGGGGAGGCCGTGGACGCCCTGTCCTTGATAGTACATCGCGAGAAGGCTTATTATAGGGGGCGCCAGGTGGTGGACAGCCTCAAAGAGCTCATACCCCGGCAGATGTTCGAGGTAGCCATACAGGCTGCCGTTGGAGGAAAGATCATCGCCCGCCAGACAGTGAACGCCATGCGCAAGGACGTTACAGCCAAGTGCTATGGCGGCGATATAAGTCGAAAGCGCAAGCTTCTGGAAAAACAGAAGGAAGGCAAAAAACGCATGAAACAGGTGGGAAAAGTGGAGATCCCGCAGGAGGCATTCCTCTCCATAATGAAAACGTCCGAATAATGCCAGATACGCCAAATACGCCAAATACGCCAAATACGCCAAATACGGAAGATACGGAAGATATGGACAAGTCAGTGGAAACGGGACCCGCATCTGAGGAGCGCACCACCTCTTATGAAGGTGGGGCGGCCTCTGGCACCAAAGCCGGACATGCGGGCTCTCGGGCAAAAGCCGACAAGAACTGGAAATCCACATTCAGGGAGTATGCCGAGGCCATAATAACGGCTATTGTCCTTGCGATTATTATCCGCACCTTCGTGGTGCAGGCATTTAAGATCCCCTCTGGCTCGATGCTTGAGACCCTTCAGATCGGCGACCACCTGCTGGTGAACAAGTTCCTCTACGGGCTGGACATCCCCTTTACTGACAAGAAGATATTCGCCATTAGCGCTCCCGAGCGGGGAGACATAGTTGTCTTTAAATATCCCGCAGACCCGCGCCGTGACTTCATTAAACGCGTAATAGCCATCGGAGGGGAGACCGTGGAGGGCCGCGACAGGGTGATATTTGTGGACGGCACGCCCATTAGCGAGCCATATGTAAAACATACCGCAACCACGATACTGCCCGGAGATGTCGCAAAACGTGATAACTTTGGCCCCACCCTCATACCCGAGGGCAAGGTCTTCGTCATGGGAGACAACCGCGAGAACAGCCACGACAGCCGGTTCTGGGGATTCGTGGACCTTGAGGCCATCCGGGGCAAGGCATTCATCATATACTGGAGCCAGGACGGGGGAATACTCCACCCCAGGTGGGAGCGCGTAGGAGACCTGCTACACTGATCCCATTGTGAGGGGCGGCGCCCGGAGACTTCCATTGCCGCCTCGTATAAGGATATAATTATACGTAGGCGGTGTCTTGCAGCCGCCACCGGGAGATGGAACTCGTGTAAAGTCCCCATGCAAAGTATTTGCACGGGCCAACACATAAACAGGACGGACAGGGATATGGGCATTGTTAGTAAGATCATCTGGATTCTTGTACTTGCCGGATTTGCGGTGAGCATTCATGCGGGTTTCATATTCGGCAAACCCTATATCGATTACAGGTTCTTTGAGGCAGACGCTACGGAACTGATGCGCTTCAAATTCCAGGGGGAAGGGGACATGCAGAAACGCATTCTCAAGCTCGCTGAAGAGAACAACATCCCGCTTGAGTATCACGAAGGCGACAAGAAAGAGGGCCTTGAGATCTGGCCAGAGGACGAACGCGGGTACCTTATTATTATCAAGTGGTCCAGGACCGTGGACTATTACGGCCTCTTTGAGAAAACGTTCAAGTACGAACTGGAGTACAAGATATAAATGTTCACCGGGCTTGTGACAGATACCGGCGAGGTCGTCTCGCTAAGGCCCGAGGGAGGCGGCGCCGCCCTTGAGATACGTGCCGCCACAGTCCGTGAGGCAGCCATAGGAGACAGCATCGCCATCAGCGGGACGTGCCTTACCGTTACAAGCATACAGGCCGACGTGATGCGCTTTCATGTCTCGGGCGAGACCCTTAAGGCAACGACCCTGGGCGAACTAAGGCCAGGGGCGCGCGTTAACCTTGAGCAGTCTCTCAGGCCCTCGGACCGGATGGGTGGCCACTTCGTCTCCGGCCACGTGGACGCGGTGGGCAGGATCAAGAACAGGTCTCAGGAGGGCCAGGCCACAAGGTACGTGATCGAAGCGCCCGGGGACGTGCTGAAATATCTCGTGGACAAGGGCTCTGTGACCGTGGACGGCATAAGCCTTACAGTGGTTGAGGTACTCAGGGACGCCTTCACTCTGGTGGTCATCCCACACACCGCGGAGGTCACCACGCTCGGCACCAAAGGGCCCGGAGACCGGGTGAACCTGGAGGCGGACATCATCGGCAAGTACGTCCACCGCTACCTGCACGAAGGCAAAGGCCCTGACGACGCACTTATGGAGTCCCTTGGCAAACATGGCTTTAGAGGCGGCGGATAACCGCCCAGTAACCGTAATAATACATATTGACAAGGAGCATATATAAAAATGAAGTACAAGTTCAATAAGATAGATGAGGCCATAGAGGACATGCGGGCCGGAAGAATGATCATCCTCGTTGACGACGAAGACAGGGAGAACGAAGGTGACCTGTGCATGGCTGCTGAGAAGGTGACCCCTGAGGCTATCAATTTCATGGCCACCCACGGGCGGGGCCTGATATGCCTGTCGCTTACGAGCGAGCAGGTGGACAAGCTCCACCTGCCGATGATGTCCCATGACAACACCTCGACCTTCGGCACGGCCTTTACCGTAAGCATAGAGGCCAGTAAGGGCGTGACCACGGGCATATCAGCGGCTGACCGGGCCACCACTATACTTGCGGCCGTAAATCCCGATGTAAAGCCAGAGGACCTGTCGCGCCCCGGGCATACCTTCCCGCTGAGGGCAAAACCCGGCGGGGTGTTGCAGCGCGCCGGACAGACCGAGGGCTCGGTGGATCTGGCCCGGCTATCGGGGTTGGACCCCTCCGGCGTGATCTGCGAGATCATGAACAACGACGGCACCATGAGCCGCGTGCCCGAGCTCATGAAGTTCGCAAAAGAACATGCCCTGAAGATCGTCACCGTAAAAGACCTTATAAAGCACCGCATGCGCACCGAACACATGATCCGCCGCTCGGCAGAGGTAACGCTCCCTACGGACTTCGGAGATTTCCTGGCTATCGCATATTCCAACGACGTTGACCCTCTGGTCCATGTGGCCCTTGTAAAAGGCCGGATAGAAAAAGAAAAACCCGTGCTTGTACGTGTGCACTCTGAATGCCTCACCGGAGACGTATTTGCCTCAAAGCGCTGTGACTGCGGCGAGCAGCTCCACAAAGCAATGAGGCTCATAGAAAAGGAAGGTAGCGGCATTATCCTGTACATGCGCCAGGAGGGCCGCGGCATCGGGCTTGTCAACAAGCTTAAGGCCTATGAACTGCAGGACCAGGGGATGGACACTGTTGAGGCCAACCAGGAACTGGGGTTCAAGGCTGATCTTCGCGACTACGGCATCGGGGCACAGATACTTGTGGACCTTGGCGTAAATAACATGAGGATAATCACCAATAACCCCAAGAAGATCGTTGGCCTGGAGGGCTACGGGATCACGGTCGTGGAGCGGGTGCCACTGGAGATAAAGCCCCAGGAGGGCAACATCGCATACCTGAAGACCAAAAAGAAGAAGATGGGCCACATTCTAAGACACGTCTGATCATGCTCTATAGACAATAACAGAGGGTTGCGTGATTCTGCGCAGCCCTTTTTTTGCTCTGCTGCCAGGGACCTGTCCCATCGTAATAACACCAGGGACTCTCATGCAGGCACAAAAGAAGGGAGGAACTCTCTGCCAGAGAACGGGCAGATTACAATATTTCGTTGATGGAATCAAGCAGCTTTTGCTTTACAGCCTCTAACTCACCCACCAAAGAGCAGCCGGAAGCGTTCCTGTGCCCACCTCCGCTATATTGCACCGCGACCTTTGAGATATCTATATCTCCCTTGCTCCTGAGCGATACCTTCCAGATACCCCCCTCTTTCTCCTTCAACATGACCGAGACCTTCACCGTATCCATGACCAGGGGGTAGTTAACGAAATTCTCCGTGTCCTCTCCCGTGGTGCCTGTCTCACTGAACATGTCAAGGGTGACGGTGCTCACTGCTACAGGGCCGTGCAGGCTAAGGGAGGCCTGGGTCAACGAGAGAAGCCTGTAACGGTCAGGGCTCCAGCTGTTGTAAAGGCGCTCTGTTATATCCACCGGGTCAGCGCCGGCGCGTACCAGAAGCGCTGCCGTCTCAAGCACCTCAGCCGTGGTATTGCCATAGCGGAAAACACCGGTGTCTATGGCTATAGCCGCATACAGGTTGGTGGCTATGTCAGGGGTTATATCGAGCCCCAGCGCAAGCAGAAGCCGGTATACCATGGAACCCGTGGCAGGCTCTCCGGTATCCACCCACCGCACGTCCCCGAAGGACGACTCTGTCCGGTGATGGTCGATCACGACAGAGCGGTCAAAGGCAATGTCCTTCAGCCCTGCCCGCTCTGGGGTGTTGCAATCCAAAAGTATAAGCGTTGCCTCGCTGGTGTCCTCTGCTCTGGCCACGTCCGTGACCATCCCGGAGCCGGGCAGGAACCCGCATACGCCGGGAACACCGTCGCGGTCAAAGACCGTGACCTCCTTGCCCATGCGTCGCAGGGCAAGCCCAAGGGCCACGGCCGAACCTATGGCATCCCCATCCGGGTTAATGTGGGTGGCAAGGAAGAACTTGTCGTTGCTCTTTATGACCTCTGCAACCTCCCTCACAGGTCCTCCTCCACGTCCTTCAGGAGCTTGCCTATCCGGTCGGCGTATTCAGGCGATGTGTCGTTTATGAATGTTAATTCAGGTATTTTTTTCATACGGAGCCGCTTTCTCAGTTCCCTGCGGATAAAGCTCCCTGCCGCATCCAGCGCGCCTATGGTTTCTTCGCGCTCTTCCTGCCGATATACGCTGACAAAGACCTTCGCGTTCTTGATGTCCCTGGATACCTCGACGCCTGTAATGGTGAGAAACCCCAGGCGGGGGTCCTTCACCCTGTTCATGACAATATCGGAGATTTCCTTCAGAAGGTTGTTGCTTACGCGATCGGAACGCTTGTAGGGCAGCATCTGCTCCCCTTCCCGCTAGAGTTTTCCAGCGATTTTTTCCAGCAAGAAATTCTCTAAAATGTCGCCAACTTTGATGTCATTGAAGTTCTCGATCATGATACCGCACTCGTAGCCGGTCTGAACTTCCTTGGCATCGTCCTTAAAGCGCTTCAGAGAAGATATCTTTCCGTCGTAGGTCACTATGTTATCGCGGATGACCCGTACGCCGTCACTGGCCCGGCTCATCATGCCGTCAACTACCATGCACCCGGCGATGGTCCCAAGGCGGGAGACAGAAAAGAGATCACGCACCTCCGCCCTGCCAAGCACCTTCTCTTTGATGGTGGGCTCAAGCATGCCCTCAAGGGCCTTCTTCACATCGTCTATGGCCTCATAGATCACGTTATAGAGCTCTATATCCACGCCCTCGCGCTCAGCGGTCTGCGAGGCCTTGATCTCAGGCCTTACGTTGAACCCTATGATGATGGCGTTTGACGCTGCAGCCAGCATAACATCGCTCTCGTTGATGCCACCTGCCTGGGCACGAATGACCTTGACCTGCACCTCATCGTGCGTGATGTCCAGCAGGGAATCCTTGATGGCTTCCACAGAGCCCTGCACATCACCCTTGATGATGATATTGAGGTCCTTGACCTCGCCTTCCTTTATCTTGGCAAACAGGTCCTCCAGTGAAAGCAGTCGCCTGCGGGACTGCATGGAAGCTGCTTTCTTGTTAAGGCGGGCTATGGCTATCTGGCGGGCCTTCTTCTCGTCCTCCACCACAGCAAAGGCGTCTCCGGCCATCGGCATATCGCCAAAGCCCAGGAGCTCAACCGGAGTGGACGGCCCGGCCTCCTTTATCTTGTGGCCAGTGTCGTCATAAACCGCACGGGCCTTGCCCACGTTTGAGCCGGCAACGAACACATCGCCGATGGCGAGCCTGCCCTTCTGGATAAGCACTGTGGCCACCGGACCCTTACCCTTGTCCAGCCTGCTCTCTATGATCACGCCGGCTGCGGCCCGGTCAGGGTTGGCCTTAAGCTCCATAATGTCAGCCTGTAAAAGGATGAGCTCCAGAAGGTTCTCCAGCCCAGTTTGCTCTTTGGCGGATATTTCAGCAAATATGTTCTTCCCGCCCCATTCCTCAGATACGATGTCATGCTCCGAGAGCTCTGCACGCACCTTTTCCGAATTAGCGTCAGGCTTGTCCATCTTGTTGATGGCAACAATTATTGGCACGCCCGCGGCCTTGGCATGGTCTATGGCCTCCACGGTCTGAGGCTTTACGCCGTCATCTGCCGCCACGACAAGTACTACTATATCGGTCACACTGGCTCCGCGGGCCCTGAGCGCTGTAAATGCCTCGTGGCCGGGAGTGTCCAGAAAAACTATTTCCTTGTCCTTCAAAAAGACCTTGTAGGCCCCGATGTGCTGGGTTATGCCTCCTGCCTCGCTCTCCATTACCTTTGCCTTGCGGATTGCGTCAAGCAGCGATGTCTTTCCGTGGTCAACATGGCCCATTATGGTTACGATGGGCGACCTCGTCTGGAGCTTTCCCTCGTCCTCCAGTGTGTCATCGACAGCCGTGCCGTCATCAAAGCTTTCCACAATTATCTTTATTCCCAGCGATTCAGCGACCAGTTGAGCTGCGTCAAAGTCCACCGGCTGGTTAATGTTCGGCATGTATCCAAGCTCTATGAATTTCTTCATCAGGTCCGTGTGTTTGTAGCTGATGCTCTCGGCGAACTCCTTTACCGTCATGCCTTCCTGGACCTTGATCTCCTTTTTTCTGGGAACAGTGGTCGAAGGCAGCTTGGGCCTCTCCGGCTGTGCCTGCCTGTGGAACCGTCCCCCACCCCTGCCCTTTCGCTTGGGCCCTGATGTCTGCTGCATGCGCCGCTTAGAGGGGTCTATCTTTCTAATGGCCTGGAAAGCCTTCTGCATGCCAGGCTTACCTTTGAACTTCTCCATCTTCTCGCCCTCGGTCTCCTTCTGGAAACGGTCAGGCACTTTCATTGCATTGACTTCCTCTGGAAGCATGTCCCCCATGGTCGCCCCAAGTCCCGCGCGGCGAGGGTTCTTCTTGCCCCCGGCAGGACCTCCGGTCCTTTTGGAGCGGAACCCTCCCTTGATGACAGTTTTTTTCTGCTTCCAGGTACTGGCGGGCAGTCCGCTCTTGCGCCCTTCGTGTTTGGACTTTTTATCCGCAGGTTTCTGGGCGACAGGCTTTGGTGGCTCTGCCCTTTCAGGCTTTCTCTTTTCTATTTTGGACTTTTCCGGCCCTGGCTTTTCATGCCTGGCTTTTTTTACAGCTGGCTTTTCCTTGTGTATGGCCAGTGCAGGTTTTTTTGCCGCAGGCTCTGACGCCTTCTTGGCAATGGCTTTTTTCAGAGGCGTCTTCTTTTTGGCGGGTTTTGCCTTTGTGAAGAATGCCTTGATCTTTTTTACTGTCTCTCCATCAATCGTGGAGGCGGGCTTCTTGCCCGTTACGCCTAATTCATCTAGGGCGGAAACTATATCCTTGCTTTCCTTGCCTATTTTCTTGGCGAGTTCATAGATTCTGATCTTTTCCATACGCTGGAGAGTAAGCCCCCTTATGCCTGACTTGTAAGAAAGTAATTGAAATGTTATCATATTTAACTGTTCCAAATCAATTAGCACTTAACAGGAGGTAATCCAGTGGCACGTTGCCAGGTTTGTGGAAAAGGACGTGTAGTAGGCAATAACGTCAGCCATGCAAAAAATAGAACCAAACGTCAGATATTTCCAAACATCCAGAGGATGAGGGTAATACTTGACGGCAGGCCCCAGCGCGCTCATGTGTGCACCAGGTGCCTGCGTTCCGGGCTGGTTCAGAAGGCTCTCTGAGTTGCATCGGGTCGGAGCCCAGATCCAGCGGATCGCCCGCAATCTGGGCTTTGAGAGTTCTCTTCGCCTTGCACGCATAAAAGGACAGTGGAATGTGATCTTCAGCGGGCCTATGTCGTTACACGCACGGCCCGTTAATCTTGTCCGCAGCACATTGACCATTGTTGTGGACTCTCCGGCCTGGCTCCAGCAACTGAGCTTCCTTAAGGACGACCTCGTCTCAAAGCTGGCGGCTTTCGGTGTTAAGGACATCCGGTTCCGCACAGGACACGTCCCCCGCAAGCCTCCCGCAAAATCGGTGCAAGCCCCGCGCGACCTCACAGATGAAGACCTTTCATTAATAGAGAGCGAGACATCGAATGTGAAAGATGCCGACTTGAAGGACAATATAAGAAATGCCATCAAGGCATGGGCCAGGCGCAGGCAAAGACGCCCGGATTAATATCGCCTGATCCGTTATTTTTATAATCCATTTTTCGGCTTAATTACTTTTTCGTATTGCTTTTTTGGAGGATAGAGTTAATGATTTTGCGTTTCAGGTCTGGCTTGATGCCACGGTGAACACGAACTAATTCTTTTAAGTAAGCGAACGATCCTTCGA
>SDBV01007913.1_pt1 | contig 14417 bp, 12 predicted proteins | sample 2277081 | NCBI WGS metagenome assembly SDBV01 (sample SAMN10402039, study PRJNA504765) | marine sediment metagenome | isolation source: marine sediment core GS10_PC15, 223 cmbsf | place: Arctic Ocean: Southern Knipovich Ridge | collected 2010
GCGTTTGTGACAGGATAACCTTTCGGGATGATGACCCGTATATCGTATTTTCTTAATCCGAAAACCGTATCGTTTCATAAGTTGACGAGCCGCTCTCGGGGACCAGACGGATTGGTGATCTCTTGGGCTGTTCTGTAAAAACTTCTCTTGGCTTTTCCAGCCGCTGATTCCTCGGCGATTCGGCGTCGAAAAGGCAAAAATGCCGTCTAAAGGAAGAAGCCGGTTCACCTTTGCCAGGATGGGGCCGAGGTCTGCAAAATGCTCGATCACATACCACATCGTCACGATGTCTACCCCTTTTCCCTCGTAGTCTTCAAAACAGATCTTTTGAGCTGGGATGTGCAGTTGGTCTCGTACATACCGGACCGAGCTAGCGGATACGTCAATGCCGTGGGGTGCAATCCCCTCCTCCCGAGCGGCTTGCAGAAACGGACCCAGGGCGCATCCAACATCCAGCAATGTTATGTCCGCTACCCTCTGTGAGAACCTTGCGGATCGAACGATCCGTGCGGACCATAAGGTCCGTGCGGAGCTTAAGCTCCGCTTGATGTGTCGCAACCTTTGGCGTGAGGCATCTTTGATATTTCCAAAATCTTCGAGATACGTCCGGCCATACTGCCGCCTATACTGCTCGTTAAAATATTCCTCGTCATAGGAGCTCTCATTTCCCGAGAAAGAGAGAAGGTAGACGAGGTCACATTCGCTGCAGCGCACATAACTGCTTTCAGGGAATCGAGCGATCACAGGATTTATGACATTTCCGCAGCCAGGACATTCCAGGGTCATCTTCGGTTTGCGAAGATGGGTCAGCCACTCGCTGAGGGATGGACAATCCGGCTTAACGCTTTCTCGGAAGCTTTTGAACACGTCCGCAAAACGCCTCTTATCCCGCAGGAGACGCCTCAGCTTGGTCATAGAGGGTTTTCCAACACCGATATCCGGAAGGCCCACGTGCCGCCCCAGATCACGATGATAACGGCTCGGATTGAAAAGGATCACCGGGACTCCGGCTGCGAGGGACTCAAAGCATGTCATTCCAAAGGAGGTGATCACGAGATCGTAATGATGGAGGGTCTCTTTGAGACTCTTTGGGCTCACCAGAGTATGGATTTCAGGAAGACGTTGTGTGATTGAACCTGGATTCTCAAGCACCTTCCTGGTTTCCTGATTGAAAGCCGGACCGATGACAACCGTAAGTTCTATCCCGGTACAGCACGATGAGTCAGAAAAGATCCCGGACCGGGCCGCAGCCTGCAAAAGAGAAAGGGTTAAACCGGCAGGATCTTCGCCGCCGAAAGTGATCAGAATGTTTCGAAAGGGATAGACCAATCCGTTGTCTCTGCGCAAGCCCTCCGGCGGAAGGTCTAGAAACGAAAGGCAAGAGAGGTTGGGTTGAGTTTGATTCTTGTCGACAGGCAGGGAATCAATCAGGTAGGGAATATAGCTTCTGGCGGATCCCCCTTCATCCAGGCCAATAAGGCAACCATGGTGACTGAGATTCTTTGCCTCTGCCAAACTCGTCGCTCTGCGGTCGAGCAGGATAAAGTCCCAATACCCCAGGGAGGCGAGATCTCGTATGGGAAGATTTCGTTCAGCTGGAACTTCGATTTCCGGATCACTCCGGCTGCTCTGGTGGGTAAGAATACGCGCGTTGAGCTTCTCGGCCAACTCGATACACCTCTTTAGATGGCCTGTTCCGTTTCCCTTCGATACGACGGGTGACAGGAGGAATCGTCCCATTTAAACGGTTTCTCCTGCTGCGACATGTCCCTTCAGCCATCGTATGAGCTCGTCGATCTCAATAGGTTTTCCTCTGTAAAGATCATGGTATATGTTCAGTACGGCAACGTATTCGTGTTTTTCATCGATACTGACCTCGATTTGGGGCAGGCGATATCTTGAAGGGCAGGGTTCCTCGATCACTCTGTAACGCTCCGGATGACGGTAGATATACTGGGTCATATGTTCTCGCTCAAAACGATCTCTCGCCTCCCTCTCTGCGCCGAAGAGAGAGCCGGCGCTGACTACTTCGACACCGGTTCCCAGAGGAGGACCTATGTAGTGGCTCAAATCGGCATGCCGTTTCTTGTGGATCTCGACAATCGCCTCTCCCATAGTCGCCGAGACCAGCGGGCTATCTCCGGTGGCACGTACGATGACATCGGTGCCGAAATGCCGCGCCGCCATGGCGTATCGGGCAAGGACGTCCTCTTCGGGCCCTGTAAAGATTTCGAAGTCCTCTGCCAGTGCATAATCTTTCAGCTCCGGAGCGCTCGACTCGTCGGTGAGCAGGGCATGGACTTCGGCGTCCATTCTTTTAAGCGCCCTCATTGCGTGCTCCACAATCGTTCCATCAACGAGAGGGAGCAGAGCCTTTCTCTTTAATCGGGTTGAGCCGAGTCGCACCTGTAAAAAAATTCCGGTACTCATTCTGGAACAATCCACCCTGAGACAAGGCTCCGCGAGTCCTGCACAAATCTCTCACGGTTTTTTCTGATCCAATTTCGCACCGACAAAAACTCTTTCAAGGAGTAGATCGGACCGGTGTCGGAATGCAACATGTATACGAAATACTTGTAAAACGGAAGGAAACCTATGGGTTTATCCTCTATTCTGCTTTTTTTGACGGCAATATTCTTTAGGTAAAAAATCTTGTAGCTTGCATCTGGCGTATTATCCTCGGGTGTCACCTCATCGGAGTAACTGAGCTCGAGCGAGGTGTCGCAGATGATCCGCTCACCCCACATATGAGTTCGGAATCCGAAATCCATTTTTTGCCAGTAGGGATTGACAATCTGAGGATCGTATCCGCCGACCAATAGGAATCGGTTTGTGTTATACAAACCACAGTAATCGAAGGGGAAAATGCTCGGCATGCCATCGGCGACTGATTTCCATGGAACTATCCTGAGCTTGCGACCGACAAATACCGGTACATGCACGGTGGGAACGAGCACGGACTTCACATCCCTGACGAGCGGCACCGTACAGAGGTAACCCTTTTTGCCGATGCGATCCAGGGTCTCTGCAGTCAGAGCTCGGCGGGAGATTTTTATGTTGCTCCAAACGACAAGGACATTCTCAGAGCGAGCCTCCTGGAATCCAAGATTGATCTGAGCACCTGTGGAAACGTCCTCCTTGAGAAGGAGGAAACGAACGGCAGGAAACTTCCGTGCCCGGCTTTCAATGTCATAGGCGCTCTCGGTTCCCTCGACGCAGAGTATCTCGGCAAACCCCAGATCCTGGTTCTCAGTCAGAAATTCTTCTCTATTGAATTTGCCGACACGGTTGAGGAGAAGGATCGTAAGGGGTGAGGGCTTTTTAGGAATGCGGCTTTCCCTTTGACCGGTTACTACAGTGTAGGAAACTGGATGGCTTTCAGAAGTTATAGGTGTAGTATTCATCGCAATCCTTGCAGAGAGAGGGATAATTCCCTTCGATATGCTTCTCGTAAACACTCAAACCCCGATCCCAAATTTCCTCTACTCCGTCATCCCAGATATTGCCCAGTAAATTTTCCCTTTTAATGTCTTCGCGGCACATCGGCACGCTTCCGTCGAGCAGGATCACGACGTCTCTCTTGTTGTGCCAGCAGGGAAACCGCTTGAGCGGTGAGAGATCCGTTACTCGAACGTCCGAAAGGGTATGACAGAAATGGTCGTACTTCTGAATGATAACGTTGCCGATCTTCTCTTTCCATTCCTTAAAGAAACGCTCCAAATCCTCCTCGTTATCCTTCATTCGTACAGCCTGCACATACAGGTTTTCTGGAAACAGTTGTTTGAGACGTTCAACCGTTTTCACAGCTTCAACAAATCCCTCCCCTCTCAGGTTGCCGTAGACAGCCTCACTCCGCGCATCAAGAGACACGATCCATGTCAGAGATTTGTCCGATATCAATGAGGCGGCGCCCGAGCGAGGGGCATTCGACTTGATACGCTGAAGTATTTCTGCGCTCCAACCGATGCCAGAAGTCTCGACGACAAGGCCAAGCCGATCCCTCTGCAGCACCGAGTGGATCAGCTCCGATATCTGACTGTGATAGGCAGGTTCACCCCATAGGGAAAGACTCAAGACAGCATCCTCGCAGAAGGCCTCTATCTGCTCGAGAATGTTCTCAAATTTTTCAATCGGCATCTCGCCGTGCTTGCCGATCTTGGGATTGCGCATACTCGTGTAGGGGCAGTATGCACAGTTCTGCGGGCATCCTTCGACGATCTGGATGTTGAAAAAAGCTGGAAGGGTTCTCAGGATAATGGGTGATTGCTGAAGTGACCGCATGATCGCCTCTTCATCTTCTGCACCGCATTCGAGCAGGCGGTTAATCAGAAGAACATTTCTCTTTGTGTCGGTTGTAAGAGAAACTCTCAGAAGACGAAGATCCTGGGAGGGAATCTCGGTCTCTATATCAAAGGCATTGATATCCTTCTGGATCAGATCGAACAGGGAGGCTCTCCCAAAGGGTACAGGGTGCTGGGCCGACAGCCTGAGCAGCGCCGGGATGACCTCCACCAAGAGGATTTCGGGGGTCAGCCCGTATGGGTAGCCGTCTGCAAAGCCATACTGCGTGAAGTACCTGGTATGGTTGTCATACATCCGTTGCGCAAGTTTCATGGACAGAAACGGGCAATCTGCAAAAACGTAAAAAATGTGCGAACAGCCAGATGAGACGTTCTGCATTGCCTTTAAAAGCTCCGTGGTGTTCCATTCCTCGTTTACGACTTGCCTGACACCCGGATGAATGGTTTCATGGTCCGATGCAAAAAAGACCACCTCTTGCACTCCGGGCAGGTCGCGACAGAACTGGACCACGCGAGAAAGGACTCTGCTGTTATCGATTAACTGTTGAGACACGTATCGAGAGAGTTCCGTGGCGTTGATGATAGCGATGTTTTTCACTTCAGATTCATTATCGACAGATCAATCGAGCTTCCCAACTCTGACCCACCGCCCTTGGGCGCCCCTTGACAGAGGGTATCGGTAAAATATAATTACGGTCTATGACAGATAATGCAACCCCATCGGTAAGCACGGTGAATGACGTCAGACCCTTCAGGGCAATACATTATAACCCGGACAGGGTCGAAGAGATAGGACAGTGCCTCTCGCAACCCTATGATGTCATAACCCCTGAACAGCAATCGGCTTATTATGAACAACACGAGTTCAACGTTGTTCGACTCATTCTCAACAAGGAAAGGCCTGAGGATAACCGGCAGAGTAACCGTTACACGCGAGCTTGCGACTATCTGCAGGACTGGGTGAAGAGAGGAATCCTCAAGACCTGCAAGGCGCCCTCTTTTTGGGTCTACGAGCAAGATTATGAAACCTCTCTGGGTTCACGATCCAGCATTAAAGGCTTTATTGGCATCGTCCGTCTACGGGACTTCGAAGAGGGCTGCGTGATTCCCCATGAAAAGGTTATGAAGGGTCCCATAGAGGATCGAATGCGGTTAGCGCAGTCAACAGAAACCCAGTTCGAATCGATTTGGGGGTTCTACCAGGATTCTTCAACCAGGACCGACAGCGTTCTTGAAACCGTTTGCCGCAGCGCTCCCTCTCTAGATTATTCAGAGAAACCCTTTGATGATTCCGAGTCACCCGTCCGCCACCGCCTCTGGAACTGTCAGGATACGGAACAGTGCAAGACGATTCAACAGAGGATGGAGCAGCTGAAAATCTACATAGCCGATGGCCACCATCGTTATCACACTATGCTGGCATTGCGCAATGAGAAGAGAAAGCGCAAGAAGTGTACGGATACGGGGCCGTGGGAATACATTCTTATGTGGCTTGTCAACGCCTCGAGTAGTGATATCACGATACTTCCGTATCACAGGATGATCCACGGCGTCGATCCCGCGCGGTTGCAGGCATTGATGAGTTATCTCGAACGTTACTTCACGATCAAATCCTTTCCTGATCTCAACCTCGACGGAGAGAGTCGTTTGAGAGATGAGTGGCTGCGAGAGCTTCGAGCCTCAGGGGAAAAAACCCACGCATTCGGTGTGACGTTATCCGGGGGAAACGGTCTTTTCACCGTCGCCCTGAAGAACGATGAGGCTTATCTCAGAGAAGTCAAGCAGCTGCAAGCCCCCTACCACTCCGATGCCTGGAAACTTCTAGACGTGAATATCCTCAACAATCTTGTATTGCGGAACGGACTTGGGATCACAGAAAAGCATCTCTCAGAGCAGACGAACGTCACGTATACCCACAGGGCGGGCGAGGCCTTCGAAAGAGTCGGCAAGGGCGAGATGCAGATGGCTTTCTTTCTCAACCCAACTAAGCTGGAACAGGTCATAACCCTCTCGCAGAACGGTGAAGTTCTGCCCCGCAAATCAACCTTCTTCTATCCCAAGCCCGTCTCCGGATTGGCCTTTTATCCCATGGGAGATACCCCACTTTAGATGAACGCTTCCCCGCTGATGAAAACAGAACAGAGAAAAATATACACCGTCTCGGAAATCACAAGTCTTCTTCGTACGATCCTGGAGGAAAAATTCCCCGATGTGACAATTAAAGGAGAGATTTCCAATTTCAGGCCGAGCAGTACGGGACACTTCTATTTTTCGCTGAAGGATAAGGAATCTGTTATTTCAGTGGTCATGTTCCGAAGCCGTGCCGCAGCACTACGAATCAAACCCAAAGACGGGATGATGATCCGTGCCAAGGGCAATCTATCGGTGTACGCCAAGCGGGGCACCTATCAGCTCATATGTGAATCGATGGAAGGTGCGGGGCAAGGCGATATTCTGGCTATGATCGAAGAGCGGAAGAGACGATTGGCAGTGGAAGGGCTTTTTGATGAGGCAAAGAAAAGATCCCTTCCGCTCCTGCCGTCTTGCATTGCAGTGGTAACTTCACCCACAGGCGCCGCTATTCGCGATGTTCTAAGAGTTCTGAAGAGGAGAAACTCCGGTATCAATCTTGTTGTGCTTCCCACGCCTGTGCAGGGAGATGAAGCCGCCCCACAGATAGCAGAGCAAATTCGGGTCGCCAATCTTCATAACCTCGCCGATGTGCTAATCGTTGGAAGAGGTGGTGGCTCTCTCGAGGATCTTCTTCCCTTTTACGAAGAAGAGGTTGTTCGTGCGATCGCCCAATCTCAGATTCCGATTATCTCTGCCGTTGGTCATGAAATCGATATCACGCTATCCGATCTGGCAGCCGATGTGCGAGCCTCGACCCCTTCGGCCGCCGCCGAGATAGTGACAGCGTCGCGAGACGAGCTGCTGCGGAGAATTCGCGAAATGGCGTCATCCGTTATCCAGGCCGTTTCGAGACGCGTGGAAAGGGGCCGCCTGCTTTTAACTGGTTTCAGCAGTGAAAACCTGGAGAGAAACTTTCGATTGCTCACGCAGCCTTATTTGCTCAGGTACGATGATGCCAAAGAGGCCTTGGAAAGCGGATTCAAAGAAACTTTAACCCAGGCTGCGCACAGGCTGGAAGTGATTGCTAAAGAGCTACAAGCCCATTCGCCGCTCAATGTACTCAAAAGGGGATTCTCGGTGGTGACCCACGTTCCGACCGGTAAAATCGTTCGCTCCTCGGGTCAGGCAAAGGAGGGGGACGCACTGGATATAAAACTCTACTCAGGAAAACTGCTGGCCCAAGTCAAAGACCGCAGATAAAGGAGAGAAAGGCATGCAAAGCTTCGAGGAACGATTGGCACGACTGGAAGAGCTCAGTGAGAAGATAAAACAGGGCGATCTCCCCCTCGAAGAGGCAGTCTCTCTCTTTGAAGAGGGAATCGAACTATCTCAGGGATTGGAAAAGGAACTATCGAAAATTGAACGAAAAGTAGAGATCCTGATCAATAGGCCAACCGAAGACAAGGAGAAGCCGAAGATGGCGCTCTTTCCCGAGTTCGACGAGGCGAATGAACAGGGACAGAAGAAGTAACCATACCTTTACTTGAATCCTTCAGGGAATACGACCGTATCCCCCTCTCTCACGCCGAGCCTGTCAAAGGTTCCCTGCAGTACCTCGAGAGCATATCGGACGGAAATCTTAGACCGTACTGTTGTTGGATCAAAGGGTTTCAGTTTTTCGATTTGAATTATCTTGCCCTGCCTGTTGATAAAAGCGATGGAAAGCGGAATCGACGTGTTCTTCATCCAGAAACTCAGACGTCTGTCCTCCCGGTATACGAAAAGCATTCCCTCTCGTTCGCCGAGTGACTGGCGTGACATGAGGCCACTGGCCTGACGCTCCCGCGTGCGGGCCACTTCGACGTGAAATGTCTCTCCCGCTATTTGCATGGGGATGACTTCCTGCCGGGACGAGCAAGAGAACAGTAGGGAGGAGAGTATGAGAAAGAGGGAGCAGGATGAGCATGATAAAGCCCGAAGTGACCGGGAAGTTATGCATATGTCGTGCATGGTGTCAATCTCAAAAGTTCTCTAAAAAGCGATCCAGCGAAGTCTTTCGCAGGCTTTCCTCGGCTTCGCCTTCCAGAAGCTGCTGCTCGTAAACCCTCTTGTCAATGTATTTGACCGAAAGAGGACGTTCCAGGGCAAGCAGCAGATTCTCGAAATCCCAGGTAACCTTAAGGGGAGTGAGAGATGTGAACGCACCCCACTTTTTCGTGAGGTTTGTGAAGACAGAATAATGATCGATTTTTTTTCGATCCAGAACAAGAATCATAACGGCGAGTCGCTGTTCGTGAAACTGAAAGAAGGCCCTTTCAATAAATGAGCTTCCTCTGCACTCAATCAGGGCCTGGAATGTCTGTGGTAGAAAACTCACATCCGGATCACCTCGGTAGTCGAAGTAGGGATCCTCACGAAGAAGTTCCTTCACCCTTTCGAGCTCCATACCCAGCTCGATGCTTCGAAACCCCCGGGGGGCTCTAACCGGAGCTTCGCTTTCACTTTCAACCTGAGAGGCTGCATTGAATGGAAAGATTATTTGAATTGCAAAAAAAATCAGCACCCATAAACGCAAAGACAACCTCACTTCGAAAGAGCGACGCGCAGCGCTGTCGAAAGCTTCAACACATCCTGATTGCCCTTTCTTGTTCTCTTTCGAACATCGTCATATCACCGATACGGTTCTTCGATTAAAGTATCGGTCGGTAGCATCACTATTGTTTAGCTGCTATCAATGATCTAAAATGTCTAGCTATGAAGCCTGTGCCTTTCTGGCTGAATCCGTTTCCTTTTTGGCTAAATCCGTTTCCTCTCTGGCTTCTGATTCTCGTAATTTTCATTCCTCTCGGATGCGGACTCACCAAGGGGAGTACGTTTAGAAACGTAGTCGAAGTCGACGGCGGGATAACAACGGAAGAAGTGAAGCCCGAAGAGGAGGCCCTTTCGTTAGAGATTGAGGGGCTAAGGATCAATTCCGATCCATGGGGGGCCGGAGTTTACATCAACAACAGATACAGAGGCGAGACCCCGCTGGATATCACCGATTTGGATGCAGGAAGTTATAAGTTGGAGCTCAGGAAAGAGGGATACTACGGTCACACGACGTGGATTCAATACAGTGGAGCTGATCAAAGTTACTTTTATACCCTCGAGAGAATCATGGGTCAGTTGGAAGTGTCCGTAAAACCTTCGGATGCCCAAATTACCATGGGCGAAACAGAGATCGATGAAGGAGCAAATCGTGTGCCTGTCGGGTCATATCTCCTCACCGTCAGGGCATTTGGCTTTGAGCAACAAGAAGAGGTAGTGACCATTCGTGAAAACGAGACTACCAGAGTGACGCTGGCGCTCGCCCCCGCTGCTCTGCGTATCGACGAACCCGAACTCACCCGACGGGTATTCAATCCGGACAATTCCGGTGTCCTCGGGACCACCACCTTTAAGTTCAAGGTTTCGACATACAGCACCGGGATCGTTCGAGTTTTTGACGGCAACGGGATCGAGCTGGTTCGAATCCGTCTTCCGCGGTTCACAACCTGGGAGCAGGCTTTCGTGTGGGACGGGAGGTCAGACACAGGCGAGATACAGGGAAATGCCGATTACACGGTACAATTGGAGGCCACATCTGAAGGCGATCAGAAATCCGTTATACACGAATCGCTCGTTATACACGAAGAGATCGTTATACACGAAGAGATCGTCACCATCGACCATTCCATGACCATTAGCTACAGGAGCCTCTGGAGCGGAACCGCAGGACTGCTCTACACTCCCAGTGCGGACGTTCTTCCCTCCCAGAGCTTTCAGATAGCCACCCTGCTCATGGGTCACACCGAATCGATAGAGGGCAACGTCGTATTTCGAGCCCCCCTTGATCTTGCCTTTCGCGCTGGATTGGGGTTCCAGATGGAAATCGATATTCAGACCAGTATCATCCTCGAAAACGCAGAGGCGGTCCCTCTACTGGCGAGTGGGGCCTTTAAGTATCGCTTTGCCCAGGTAGGTGATGTTCTCGAATTAGACAGTGCGCTCACCGCAAAAATCTCATACCAGGCCAACACAGGGACCGATACCTTCAGCAACTTCACAGGTTTCTCTGTGGGTATTCCAACACAGGTTAGCTTTGGACCTGCGTCCTTTATTGTGGCTCCTGAATTGATCCTCTCGCCGTATATCGTGACCTATGACTCCAGTTACGACGAAGAGTTGGGGGCGAATTTATGGTTATATCTTCGCAGTGGCCTGCTATTGGACCTAGGATTTTTAATGGCCGGATTTTCCGTCTCTGTCCGGACCACGCCGTTCTCGGAAGGCTTTGCTATAGATGTTCCCTTTCAAACAGGTTTTGAAGTACACTGGATGATTCCGGGAACTCAACTTTTCCTGTCTCTTGCAGTAGCGGCGGAGATCGAATCCACAGCAGACTGGTATGTAATGGCAGGGGGAGGTATCGGATTCCTTTACTGAGTTGTGATGAGAGATGCTCACCAAGAGCGGAACAACGCGATGAGGAGTATAAGCAGAATTAGCAGAAGCAGCATAATACCGCCGCTGTAGACCCATCTGGGTAACAAGCGCGATTTCTTTTCCCTGTCGGGTTTCTTTCTCGCTGAACTCAAGCCCTCTATCTGAGGACTCATATAGCCGCATTTGGGGCACCCCTGCAGAAACACTCCGGGCTTTCCCTCGAAGAGACACACGGGACACTTAACAGCGCTGAAAATCTTGCCGCATGAGGGGCAGACTTCCGCGTTGAAGGGCACATCGCTTCCGCAGTTCTCGCAGTAGAATCTCGTTTCCACAGGTTTGTCTTCGTCTTTCTCGATACATCTACTGTGTGCGCCTCTCTGTGTCAAGACTCCCCAACGTGCTTTTTTGTCCGTATGTACCGTATTGTCGGTAGCGTGCTCTTGAAGCTTTCAAGAAAGAATATATATAATGTGTAAGGTAACATGGAAACAGGTGTCATCGGTCTTCCTCTGTCCGGTAAAACAACTCTCTTCAATTCCCTCACTGAACTCAGCGCTCAAACCACCGGCTACACAGGTGGCAAGAGAGAGGTCAGTGTGGCCGACGTTGAAGTACCCGATGAACGGCTTGACAGGCTATTCGATGTCTTTAAACGGAAAAAGAAGATCTACGCCTCTGTGCGCTTCAAAGACATCCATGTGGAGTTTACACCACAGGGGGGAATCTCTCCGGCATGTATCGCTGAAATGAGACACTCCGATGCGATTACGGTGGTCCTGAGAGCCTTTGAGGATCAAACCGTGCCCCATCCCAGGGATAAGGTCGATCCGCTGGCTGATCTCAAATTTATTCTGGATGCTCTCATTTTCAGCGATTATGCCATCGCGGTCAACAGAATGGACAGGTTGACGAAGGAGGGAAGGAAAATTGAACGCGAGTTCAAACTGCTCGACAAGCTGTCGGGTCGCCTCGAAGAGGGGAAGCTTATTGGAAAGGATACCCTCAGCCCAGATCATCTCAAGCTGTTTTCCGGATTCAGCTTCCTGACGGCAAAACCCATCATCGTTGTTGCAAATAAAGGCGAAACAACGGTAGACCTTGGGTTGCTCGAGGAAGAATCTAAAAAACTCGGTGTCGATCTCTTTGAGCTCCGAGGCGATATGGAGATGGAGATCGCTCAGCTTCCGCCGGAGGACCAGGATGAGTTTCTCGCGGACCTCGGTTTGGAAGAGACAGTAAAAAATCGATTCCTGAGACACATCTATTCCAGCCTGAATCTGATCACGTTTCTCACAGTCGGAACAAATGAGGTCAAAGCGTGGAGCATCCCGGAGGGAACGCCGGCTGCTATGGCTGCCGGAAAAGTTCACACCGATATGGAGAGGGGCTTCATAAGGGCCGAGACGATCTGTTGCAATGACCTCGTGGAACTGGGAGGCTTCAACGAGGCAAAAAGCGCCGGCAAACTTCGCTTAGAGGGTAAAGATTACATCGTTGAGGACGGCGATGTACTGACAATCCGTTTCAACGTCTAGATCTTCAGGCCTATGTCACATTCCCCCAACAGTATCTTCTCTTTTGATAATATCCTTGAAGTAAAGGGTTGTGAAAAAGAACTCTTCGTACATGCCGGAGCTCACCTCGTGATATGAGGTTGTGAGATCGAATGAGAGAGACGTGATATCACCGGCAATAAAACTCTTGGGCAGATCCCGGAGCGGAATAATGCATTCGAGGTTAATACTGCTGCTTCTGAGCCTGCCTATGATCTTCGGTAGCACGCTGCCGCTTTCCCAGAGAAGCACACCGCCGATTCGATTCCGTTGTTCCGGCACGAGCTCTATGGTGAAAAAATTTGCCTCTCTTTTTGTTCTTTGGGAGTAGGGATAACAGTAGATAGAGGTTTCCGCGGCGAAGGGGGAGTTCACCTCCAGATAGAGATAAAGAAAAGTCTCATGCATGTACGACTTGAACTCCCTCATCAGAGTTCCTCCCCTCTTCCAGTAAACCGACTCTTCGATTCGTAATTTCTGCAGCTGCCCGCCCCTCTCACGGTTGAAAAAAACCGGGCTGTAGTTTGACGAAAAGGTTGCCGATGAGGGCAGCTTCTGCCAATCCAAATAACTGTTGTCAATAGTGACGGTGGTTTCATCAGTGAACTGCGCAGAGAGAACTCCCGCCGTAATAATGATAAGAATCAGTATGGATAAAACTCTCATTTTACTATCCTTTCCTAATTGCCAATATGGTTAAGTCATCGTACTGACTATCCTCCATCAGGTGCGAAAATATCACGGAGTCAGTTTCGTCCTGTTTTTCTACCCGATGGGCAAAGTATAATGAATACTGATCGAAATGTTGCTGAAGAAATTCGTCGATTCTCCTATAAACGCCCACGGTGTTGTCGGGTCCTGCCGAAGGGGGTTGATACATCCTGAATACCTTCTCAACCGAAACCATGGCCAGCACGGCTTCCTCGACGGTGTCTTTGCAGGTCGTGAAATCAAAGGAAAGCTCTTCCTCGGGATTGGGGTTGTGGAACTTGAGAAGGTTGTAGCGTTTCTTGTTGTAAACGGCATTGAGGATTTCGTAGATCCTTGGAATACCCAACTCCTCGAATTCGGCTCCTTTCGAGTGGGTCCCACCGTGGCTCTCTGCCTCACCTATCTCCTCTTCCTCGCACTTGATCGGGCTGTAATTGGCGTCTCTGAAGAGCCTCTGTGCCTCTTCAATACCGTCTGTAAAGAGAAAGAGGGTGTCGTTGGCATGCAACTGGTCTTTCACCAGTTTGAAGCCCGACTGGCTCTCCACGAGCATCGAAGGGAAAACACCAGCGGCGGGCGCTTCTGGAAGGGTCTTATGGATCATCCGTCGTTTGCTGTCGCTGTAGATATGCACGATGTTGTCCCCGGCATTACAGAGATAGACAACCCCTGTCTGAACGTTGAGAATGCAGAGAATGAGCGCGGCGAAGCGTCCTTTGAATCCCCGCTCTTCGAGCATGTCGTTGATTGTGTAGGCCAGCTTATCAATCCTCAAGCCAGCATCCTTGATGGACCAGTTTCTGAAATGGGTCAGAAAAATCGTGGCCACTTCGACCATGATGAGGGCCGCAGGGACCCCTTTACCTGCCACATCACATTTAATAATGGCATAATGCTGGTCATCTAACTTTTTGTAGTCGAAGTAATCCCCGGACACCCCCTTTGCCCCTTCGTAGAATCCGAAGATTTCGACCATGTCCGTCTTCTCACCCCCGGTAGCGCCCTTGTTGCCCGTCTCATCTGCATCCAGCGGGATAAACATCTTCTGGATTCCCTTACCAACAACAAGTTCCTTATTGGCTCTAGCGGCCTTGACGAGGCCCTGAGTCATCTCATTCACCGTATCGGCAAGCATACGAAGCTCGTCACGTTGCTTTATATCTATGAGGTGGTCTTTGAGCTGCTCCTTGTCTTCGGTGTCGCGGATGAGAGCAACACCGGCTACCAGTTTCTTGATCGGACTGAGAGTAATGGAGGCCAAAATCAAGGCGCCAAGGATCCCCAGTACGATCGAAGCGAGAGCGATAAG
>SDBV01007915.1_pt1 | contig 14414 bp, 20 predicted proteins | sample 2277081 | NCBI WGS metagenome assembly SDBV01 (sample SAMN10402039, study PRJNA504765) | marine sediment metagenome | isolation source: marine sediment core GS10_PC15, 223 cmbsf | place: Arctic Ocean: Southern Knipovich Ridge | collected 2010
AAGTATTAAATGTTATTCTTAAACTTCTTCAAAATCCCTCTCTTCGTAGATGGGTTTTGAATACCTTAAACAAAAACGAACTTTTTACACTCCAACAAGTTGATGAATGTGAAAATTTGGCAGTAGATAATTTCAAGGATAAACATTTCCTCAATCAATTTGAAGAACAAGAATTAAAGGATGTAGTTTCTGCTTTTTGTGGACTTTGGAATGAATTGAAAGGAAAAGTAACTAGAAAAGATTTGATTAAAGAATTGGCAGAAAATCTTGAATTAAAGATTAAGATTAAAGATCAAATAAAATCTATTACTAAAATGAAAGAGGATCTAGCAAATGAATATTGGGAGTTGAAATCGAAAAATGATATTTTAAAGACCAAACTACAAAATTTTCAGATTAATTTAGATATTCTAGAAGGAAAGGCAAGAACTGTACTCCAAAAAAGATTTTTTCAAAATTAATGAGATTAGAAAAATGAAAACAAAATTTAAACTTCCGCAGATTATAACAATTGAAGAATTTAATAAAATTTTAAAAAATACTAAAAAGTCAGAACATAAACTCGCATTTAAATTAGGATTTTTATGTTGTCTAAGGATTTCTGAAGTTTTGAAACTTCAAAAAAAAGATATTGAAAAGAACAGGGGATTTTTATTTATTAGACAAGCAAAAGGAAAAAAGGATAGATATGTGCCAATTGCTAAACCTCTCTCTAAAGATTTAAAGCATATTCCAATTAAAATAAAAAGAAGAGCATTACAACATGCAATAAATAAGATTTCATTAGAATCTTTAAACAAAAAAATTCACTTTCATACTTTAAGGCATTCAGGAGCTACTTTTTATTTGAATAGTGGAATGAATTTAAGAGAAGTTCAGCAACTCTTAGGACATAGCAGAATAGATACAACAACAATCTATACTCACATAAGCCCAAATGATTTACAAAATAAGTTTAAGGAGTTATGGAATTGAAGGTCTTCCCACATAAAACTCCTTTTTAATTTTCTTATGTGCAAATTCAAATTCAATAACAATTTTAATAGGTAGAGTTTTTTCTATGTCCTCTAAAATTTTTATATCTCTAAATTCAAAAAATAGGTGAACTTCTTCCATATTTCTCACACTTATTTTAGTTTTTGTAAAATGAGGATTTAATAAATTTGGAGAAAAGGGGGTTTTCTCTTCTCTGTGATATAAAGCAGATACATTTTTTAAAAAGGCATCTTTGTTCCCTTTATTATATATTTTAACAATAAGTCCTCTGATGTATTTTGGACTTTCTTCATAATCTTCTGGAATATAATCTTTAGTATATTGCTTTTTTTCAATCTTTATGATGGGTCTATCTTTAGCAGATTTTATTATTATAATTATTAAATTAGCAATTCCTAAAATAAACCCCCCAATTCCGAGCAATTCAATTAAAGTAACCATTTTGTTATACCTAAATTATTGCACATTTTAAGTATTTTATGCAATTCTACAATATTCTCTCTTCGGTATAGAAATCTTTAAGATTGCATAATTCTTGGAGGATTTATGGATAAAAATAATTGGATTATAAAACATAAAGGATGGAGCATTATTATAAGTCTATTAATCATTTTTTCTATGTTTGTTTTCTTATTCTTACTAGAAAAATCAGATCAGACAAATTTAACAGGAAAAGTTATTGATGAAGAATTACAAGAGCAAACACAATCATCCCCCCAATCGGAAGAAGAAATAGAAACTACAAATAATCAACAGACTAATGACAAACAGACACAAGAACAATCAAATCAAGAAGAAGAAAGTTGTGAATACAAATATTTAGATGAATATAGGTGTAATGGAGAAAGTGTGGAGAAGAAAAGACAGAATTTTGATTGTAGCACTGATTGGATTTATGGTTGGAAATGTTATTACGGATGTGAAGATGGAGGGTGCATAGATAAACCAGTTCAAGATCAAGAAGAAACAGAAATTTGTGAAGTGGGATATTTAGAAGAGTATAAATGTAATGATAAGTGGAGACAAAGAAAGTGGCAATATCTATTATGTAGCACAGAATGGAAAAATTTTGAATATTGCTCTTATGGTTGTAATAATAGTAAATGTAATTCAAAGCCAGAAGAAAAGAAATGTGATTATGGATATATAGATGAATATAATTGTGATGGAAATACCATAGAAAGAAAATGGATAAATTCTGATTGTAGTTTCCAATGGTTTTATTTTAAGAGTTGCGATCATGGTTGCAGTGATGGTGAATGCAATTCAGAGCCACAAGAACAATCAGAATATTATAAAGTCACTTATGTTGTTGATGGTGATACTTTAGATATAGATACAGGAGAGAGAATAAGATTAATTTGTATTGACACCCCAGAAAGAGGAGAATATTATTATAGTGAAGCTAAAGAATATTTAAAGAGTTTAACTTTAAATAAGGAAGTTGATTTAGTTAAAGATATTTCTGAAACAGACAGATATGGAAGATTATTAAGATATATTTATTTAACAGATGGGACTTTCGTGAATGAATTAATGGTTAGGGGTGGTTATGCAAGAGCTTATCCTTATAATCCAGATACAACTTTATGTCCTCAAATTGAAAATGCTGAAGAAATCGCAAAAGAAAATCATTTAGGAATTTGGGCTGAAGAGGAAGAAGAAACTCTACCCAATGATTCAGGTTATATTTGTAGTTATAATGCCTATAATTGTGGTGATTTCAGCACTCATGCACAAGCACAGACCGTCTTTGAGTATTGTGGAGGAATAAGTAATGATATTCATAGATTAGACGGAGATTATGATGGTTTAGCTTGTGAAAGTTTGCCTTAGCAAGTAAGTTTTAAAAAGGTTTTTTTCTTAATATTTTAATGAATAAACAAGGTGGAGCAGGTGTTGTAATTTTTATTATAATCCTTCTACTTTTATTAGGAATAGGAGCATATATCATAATACAAAGTGGAGCATTAGAAAAAGCAGTAGACCCTTGCGAGAAGGAATTTCAAGATTGTAATCACGCTTGTGGAGAGGGGATATTAAGTAGTGTATGTAAAGAAAAATGTTCTTATGATTATAGGAGATGTAAAGGTTAAATGAAAAAAGAAACTAGAAATTTGATTATTGGGATTGTTATTGGGGTTATAGTAATTGGATTAATTGTTCTTATAATTAATGCTTCTAGAACTAGACAAACAGTAATAACTTGCAATTATCCTTATATTCAAGTCGGAGAAGATTGCTGTTTAGATGAGAATTCTAATGGAATTTGTGATAGTGATGAATCATTTACTCAAAATCAAGAAATTTCAGAATCTGAAGAAAAGAAAATTTCTGTTTCAGAACTGAATAATTTTGTAGAGAAAACCATCCAAAATAATTTTCCTTTTAGTAGTGGAGCTTTTTTTAGATTTGGGAGTGATGATACCTGTTTTACAGGATTCCCAGATCCGTGTGTAAGTTGGATTTATCCATCGCAATCATATCCTTCTGGAACAACAACTAGTAAAGTACTTGATTTTGGAAAAGATAAGGCCCCTTCTATGGATAGGGTTTTTAGTGCTCAAATGTTTTTTCCAGGAGTTGAAAAAAGAACTTTATCAAATGGAAAAATAATTATTCAGTTATATGGACCTACATCAGAGGATCCTAATATTCATTATATGTTTGAAGTAAGTATTCCTTGTGAAAAACAATATTGGGTTACTGCAGGAGTTTCATCAGAAAATTCAATAAATGAAGGACCTTTCCTTAAAACTGCTAATGAAATTTTAGAATATTGTGAATAAAAATGGCAAAGAAAAATAATAATGTTTGGTATATTCTTGGGGGAGTTATAATAATAGTTATTATAATAATAATTATCTTTATGAATTTAAATAAAAATCAGGTTCAAGAAATCAAATGTGAAGGAGAATATATAAAATATCAAGGAAATTGCTGTTTAGATATAAATTATAATAATATTTGTGATTCCACAGAATCTGGAAATAGTCCCGAGAGTGAAGAAAAATATTATGGTTCTTGTAGTTTCTCAGATCTTGAATGTATTGGACAAGGAGCTCCAACCCCCATCGATAGAGATAAAAGAGAAATATGCCAAGCAAAATGTAACTCAGATATTGGAAAATGTGTTTTAGAAAATTGTAAAATTGTAGATTGTATTTCTTCTTCTGATTGTAGGAATGGAAAAATTTGTGATCAAAACTTTAAGTGTATTTAATTAAAATGTTTCCAAGAAAATCTAAAAAAAAGGATTCCGAAAAATATCTTAATTATATTATTCCCATAGTAATAATTATCTCACTAATTATTTTGATGATTAGTTTGATTGAAAATTCTTCTCAAACAGGTTTAGGGCAAAATGGGAGTGAAGGCACATCTCAAAAGTCAGACATATTTGGATTAAGAAGTAAATCTTGTAATTACAACGAAGGAGAAAATTGTCAAAATACACCTTCAAAATGTGTTTGCAAAAGTGACCAAATATGTTCTCCTAATAGGTCTAAATCAGATAATCTTGGTTGTTATACAATAGTTTGTGGTGATGGATATAAAGATGATGGAGAAACAAGTGAAAATTGTTGTATAGATGCAGGTTGTTCAGGGACTTTAGTGTGTGATGCAAATTTAAATCAATGTGTTAAACCAGAATGTCCTTATGATTGTTGTGTTAATGATTTACAATATCAAGATAAGTCTTGTCCATTATATTATGAATGTAATAGTTATGAACATTCTTGTGAGCCGATTGATAGTGATAATGATGCTTTCCCAGATTATTTAGAAATAGAAACAGGAACAGACAGATATAATTCAGACACAGATGGAGATAGTGTTTTAGATGGTTATGACAATCATCCACTTCACGAATATTTGCCTAGAATTTATAGTTATAATTGGTACTACGGAAAAAATTGTATTTGGGGATTTTGTCCATTCCCACAAAACTTTAAGTTTAACATAATTATTAGTGAAGATATCGTCGCTTCCTATGAGAAAATGCCTAAGGATAAACTAATTAGTAGAGATGACCCTCAATTAAAAAAAGTTGCTATCCTAATGGAACAATTGGCAGATGCAGAAAGTTATAATGATGCAGATAAATTAATGATGGTTATTGCTTTTTCAAGGTCATTTAATTATGATTATACAAAAAAAGATTTTGATAAACCCTTACCTGATTGGGCTAATTTCCCTATGGAAACAATTGTTAAGAAACAAGGATTGTGTGCAGATAGTGCAGTTATGGCTACAGCGTTATTAAGAGAAATGGATTATGATGCTCAATATTTATCTGGACCTTGTTGGGATTATGATGCTTATCATGCCATTGTTGGTGTGTCTTATGTTGATGGAATTACTTTAGATGGTTCAGAACATTATGTAACTCATAATGGGAAAAAATATTATTATGTTGATGCTACTTCAAATGATTATGGTGGTAATATATTTTACTCAACAACCTCTAAAGATGATTTTGGAACTACTTTTTGTTCAATGAATGAGTTTGTAGTAAGAGAAAATTATTAAAACTTGGTTTTCTCTTAAATTTTTTATCAATTCTTTTTAGAATAAATCTTTAGCCCATCCAATACCTTTAGTAAATACTTTTATTATCCCAGGACTACACTTAGAAGATTTATCTTTTCCAGGTTTTAATTCTAAAATTTGATTACAACTACAACCATAAATTATTTGTTCTTCCTCTGTATTTGGACATTTGTCTTCATTATTTGGAACTCCATCGTTGTCTTCATCAAATAGATTTTCTGGAATTGTTGTCATATAAATTCCTCCTCCTGGAGGACCATATTCAATCCATGTTATAATATTCTCAAAAATATAAGGTAATGTTTGTCTTATAGAATCATTTGTTATTTGGAACTCTTGGTTTATGTCTAAATCATACATATAGATATTATGATCTGCAGTGAAAACATCAGGTTCTCTTTGACCTACCCAAACTATCTTATTACCATAAATTGATGGGGCTGAATCTTGTCCATTATTAAAGGTTATTCTGGTTTCTTCGTTAGTAACTAAATCATACATATAAATTTCCCTATATGTGGATGAACCAGCTCCTCCAGGACCTCCATGATATACTATCTTATTTTCCCATATTTGAGGTCCAAAATTAAACCTTGAATTGTCAGTTATTTGCCTATTAGTTTTTGTAATCAAATCATATACATAAATATCATAATATCCTATGTATTCGCTATAAACTATCTTATTGTCATAGATTGAAGGAGACCAACAATTACCAGAAGTAGTTATTTGAGTTTCTTGATTTGTAATTAAATCATGCATATAAATATTTTTATCTCTTACATAAACAACTTTATCCCCCCAGATATCTGGAGAAGTATAGCCAGTTGCATTCGCTAATTGGATTGTTTGTTTTGTATCTAAATTATATAAATCAATCTGTTTAGTCTCGCCATAATCATGAGCCTTATAAACAATATTGTTCCCATATATTGAAGGGCCATATTGCATATCAAAATTTTGAGGTATTTGAAAACTATCCCCCACATTTAAGTTGATAACTGAAATACCGTTACTTGTAGTATAAACCAATTTATTCTTCATAAATTTCTGGTCTGCTATCTGAACGCCCATCTGCTATGCGAGTTATATCCCAGTTTATTTCATTATCATTAGCAGAAATAAAACTACTTAGAATTATTAAAGTTGCTAAAAGTAATAATAATTTTTTCATAAATATATTTAATCAAGATGATTTTTAAACATTATTATGATATAAAGTAATAATTCTTTTAGTATCAAAAAGATGCTCTCTGATTTTGTTAGCTTAATTAATCTTTTTTGATTCTATAAACTTCTTAATCAATTCCACAAGGACTTCTGTCTTAGATTTATCTTTGTCAATACACTTTTTAGAAAAAATTTTCCAAAGTTCTGTTTCAATAAAAAAGTTTATTTGTTTTTTTGGCTTCGTCATTGTAGATATTGATTTATAGAAATCTTTATATAAAAGGGAATACTAAAAATGCATATATACATAAATAAAGAAAATGAATATAGAATTGAAAGGAGGGAAAAATGAATAAAAAATTATTAGTAATCATTTTAGTTGGTGTTATGGCTTTAGCTGTAGTTAATGCAGGAATATTAGCTTGGTATGGACAAGCAATAGCAACTATTGATGTAGAACAGCCAATTAGCGTTACTGGAGATTTAGAAAAAACTTTTAATGCGATGGCTGGGGAAACAATTAATGGAGGATCAATTGTAATAACAAATATTGCAGATGAGTCTAAAGTTGTTATGATAGAAGAAGATAGTCCAGATGGAATAGATACTAATTATAGATATTGTTGGACTAATACTCTTGAAACTCCAAATAGCATTTGGATTTGTATGGAAACGTTCTCACTTCCAGCAGGTAATACAATAATTGTCCCAGCGGAAGGTAGGGTAAGAGTTTATATGACCTATAATTTAAATGATTTATTGGAATCTGGAACTTATACTGTAACAACAAGTGTAGAACCAGCGTTGTTTATACCATTAGAATAAATTTAAAGGCCAAAACAATTTATTTTTATTCTTATTTCTTTTTTCTTCTTTACTTTTCTTCATCCTCTCGAAACTCGCCCATATCATTTTGAATTAGAGTTGCTTTTTTTAAATCTCCTTTCTTATAACACTCTATCAATAACTTATTAAATAATGACCAAAAAATATCATTCATAAAAGGAAACATGTTAAATCTTTGACGAAGTATTTCTAAATCTTTTAGATAATCTTCTTTGGTAACTCCCCACTTGTTTAATCTTTTAAACCATTTATGTGATAAAGCATATTTAATCCATTCATCTTCAATTTTTTTTAGTTCGTTTTCAGTAACTAATACTTTCCCTTTAGTTTTAGGGAGACTTCTAGGATAAATATATTTCCCACAAAATTCACACTTCTTTTTTTTCAAAGGTATTTTTTCTAATTTCTTTTTGCAATAAGGACATTTGTTAATTTCCATTTATATACATTATATTCAAGATTTTTTAAAACTTTAGAAAACTTTAAGAGTATTATTTTCTTATATTGTAAATGCAAATAGAGGAAATAATACAACAATTAAAACAATCTAATTTATGGGCTGAAAGCCCTTGTGGATGCGAATTTAAATTATCAGAAGCTATCTTGTTTGATGGAACAAAACCACTTCCAAAGGAAGCTTTAGAAAGTAAAGAGGCATTTTTAAACGAGTTAAAGGAAAGGGAAGAAGAGTTAAAGAAGCAGAAAAAATTAGTTACAGAAAAAGCATTTATTACAACTAAAGCAGTTAATATAGGTAAAAATGTTGAGAAAATCTTACCAACACTTAAAGATTTTAAATGGGATTTACCTGATTGCAGATTTATGGGAGATCCTGTTGATTTAATTATTTTTAATGGTCTTTCAATAAATAAAATTGATTCTATTAGTTTTATAGAGGTAAAAAGTGGAATGGCTCGTTTAAATACTCATCAAAAAATAATTAAAAAGGCTATAGAAGAAAAAAAAGTCTCCTATAAAGAGTATTAAATGAAATCATTTGAAGAATTCCAACAATTCAGAAAAATTCTTTGTGTATGTCCTGGTTGTGAAACTATTGTAAGAGTTTCTGATTTAAAACTAAAAGCAAAAGGGGAGGCTGTAAGAACATGGCTTGATGATTATGAAGAAAAGTGTAAAGTGATGAATAAAAAAGAAGAAAAATTTGAAGAAATTGCAGACAAACTAAGAGGGGTAGCCGTTACAAAAGGAAGAAAAGAAGCAGAAATTGCTTTCAATAAAGCAATAAATCCTATGTTCAAGTTATTAAAATTTGATCCATTTGATATTAAACCTATTTTAAACCCAGTAGATTTTCTTGTATTTAAAGACATGAATAAAAAAGAAATTGTTAATGATATTATATTTCTTTCAGAAACTTGTAAAAATCCAATATTAAATGAGTTAAGAACTCAGGTAAAGAATGTTATCAAAAAAGAAAAATATGATTGGCAGATTGCGAGGATTGGTAAAAAAGGAGAAATTGAGATAGAATAAATAAAAATTAAAATTTATTTTTTCTTTTTATTTTTTTTCAAAAGGAAAGTAACCATATTTATCATAAAATTGAAAATTTTTCCAAGCTCTTATTTCTTCTTCACTATATCCTATTTTACGCAACTCTTGAGATTTTTTTGTAATTTGATTTTTCATTTTTCTTCCTCAAATAAAACTTTTTCGATGCAAACTCCACAAAAGATTTCATCACCATCAACATGCTTATCGTGATGGTCTGTAATTGGTTGCCCACATCTATTACATATTTCCATTTTCAATTAATTCTTTTAATTCATCAACTTCAAAAACTCTTTTATATTGCTCTCCATTTATAATCCAAGTGGGAGTTGCTGTGATATTTGCTTGGATACATTGTTCAAGATTTTCAAAACAATCAACTATATTTAATAATTCAGAATATTCTCCGAATTTATCTTCTTGGATTTGACAATGATAACAACCCTTTTGGATATAGAGAATTGCATTACTTGTTATTTGAAAAATATCATTTTTGTCAAAATCTTTTTTGTTCTTCATCTGAAATACAAAAAAAGATCCAATTAGAATAAATCCAATCAAAAGTAAAGTCCAATATTTATTTTTCATCTTTTTATTTTCATCTCCTTATTTAAAATTCCAATAATTTTGTCACTTGCTTCTATTTTTCTTAATATTGGAAGATATTTTTCAATTTTTTCCATTTTATTTTGTTGTTCTTTTAATTGTTTAAGTTGTTTGTCTCTTTCAAATCTTTCTTTTTCAAATTTTTTCTGCAAATCCTCTAATTCTGTCGAGGTAAATTTCTCATCTAATTGTTTGCTTTCCATACCTGCTCTTGATATATACACATCAGGCATATCAGAATTAAATCTCCAACCATATCTATAACATAATTCTTGACGATTTAATTTTGGAGCATAGTAAGTAGCTGATGAATGTCTAAATAAGTGAGGATATATATTTTTCTTTAAAACTTTCTTTCCTAATCTCATTAGAAAAAATCTGATAGAATCATAAGTATTCAAATAAACTTGTTCATTTGATTTTATTCCTTCACTTTCTCTTTCTTTTAGATAATCTCTAATAACTTCTAAACTATGTTTCCAATAAAGAGATATATTTCTACCGAGAGTTTTAGAATATTCTTCTTTTAATGTAATTTTCACAAAGTTATTATTGCTGTCAGGTAGTTGTATATCTTCATATCTTATATTAAGAAATTCCTCTGCTCTTGTCCCACAATCAAATAGAACAGCAATAAGGTATCTCTCAGAAGGTTTTTTACAATTCTTAAAGAGTTTCATTATCTCCTGCTCGGTAAGATAGTCGGGGGTTTTCTTCTTATCTCTTGTATCCAACCAACCAGCGAGTTTCTTTGCTTTTGTTTCTCCTAACTTCCAATTCAAAAAGATTTTCAAACATCTTCTATAATCCACAATGGATGATAAACCTTCTTTAGTTATTTTTTTATCAAATCTTTCAATATCTTTTTTAGTAATTTGAGAAGTAGATTTTTTAATTATTTCAAGAGAATGTTTTAGAAGTGAGAGATATTTTGATAATGTTCTATCAGACAATCTTTTGCCTTCATTAACTTGCCCTATTCTTGCTTTCTCAATAAAATTCTTTATCTCTTTTTTAACAGAATCAAGCACTTTCCACGAAGGAACTAAACTAAGTTTCTTTTCTATTTGGTTGTTCTTGTGAATATCTATTTTAACATTCATAAAAAAGTGAAACAAACAGAGTTTATAAAGATTCTCTGTATGTTCACTTGTAATCTATCCCTCCACCCAGAATCGAACTGGGACATGTCGGGCTACAGCCAACCGCTCTGCCACTAAGCTATAGAGGGGTAAAATAGGAAGTTAGAAAGGATTTTTAAAAGTTCTTATTATAAATAGTTGTTAGATTAAATAAATCTTTATAAATAAATAAGAGATAAAATTCTTATGGAAATTAAAGAAAATTATAATCCTTTAGGTATGCAAATAGAAGGAGAGATTAGAAAAGCTTATGAAGATGCTTTTAATGGTTTAAAACAAGTTGATTCTTATCAGGGGGGTTTAGAATTCATAGCAAATATGTTTGAAGCTCTTGGAAAATCTAAACCAAATAGGGGAAATGGAATTGAATGGGCTGGAGATGTAATTCCAGCTTATAGAAATTTAGGGAAAATAATTAGACAAATATCTCAATTGAATTTATCATTAGGGGCAGATTGGGAATATCTAGAAAATCTTGGTAAACTACTTGAAGAATATGGGGATGGTACAAAAGAAGAATTAGAAGAAGCATTAAAGGTCAAAAACCTATTATATAATTATAAGATAGAAAAAGATGACATAGAATCATTATCTGAGATTAAGAAAGTATTAGAAAAATATGGTATAGAGGGTGCAAAGGTCTTAGACGACTCATTAAGAAATGAAGAAAATTTACAAGGTAAATTAGAAAAACTTGAGGGTACTTTTGGTTAATTAATCCTTAATATTCTTTCCTTGTTCTGCAATGAAAAAAGCCCTGTTTGATGTTGATTCATGAACTTCTCCGTCTCTTTCATATACTGCAGTTGTTGCTGGCAATGCAAACTTTCCTAATACTCCTATCTTAGAATAAACTATATATGAAAGCATTCGAGTTTCTCCTGCTTCTAGTTTTTCAAATCCCCATTCTATTCTTTTGTTTTTTTCATTTATTCTTAAAGGTTTTTCTCCACCAAATCTTTCATGAATTTTTACTAAAGGAGGAAGCCTGTCTATTATACTTACTCTTTCAACATATTTTTTAGCATGTATAATGATTGAAACTTTTAATGCGAATTCTCCGCCTTTAGCCCTCACAAAAGAAACTTTCTTTTTTAAAATCAAATTTGTTTTAGAATATTGTTTTGTTAAGATAACTATTGTGACAATAAATAATATTACTAGTAAGGGAAATAGCCAGTTGGTTTTCACAATAATTTTTAAAGTTTCTCCGGGTTTTATCTGTCTTTCCCATGTATAATATATAGTCAAGCCCTGTCTTTCTACAATATCTGGTTGAGGACTAAAACTCGTGAATAATCTTGAAATAATATTCTTTTTTAATACTGTTTCTGACTTAGCCAGAACATTTCCTTCATTTATTTTTTCTATTATTTTCGTATTAATAATAAGACCATAATCTTTTTTTGTTGTTGTCACAAGATTTTTTTCCACGAATTTTATAATGCCCTCCACATTTGCTTTTTTGTCTTCAACACTAATTTCTGCATTTAAAGTATAAAATCCAGCCATTAATTTTCTGAAATTATCTTTATTGAGCTGTATATTGAAACTTTTTTTCTCATTTGGTCCAAGAGAAAAATTTTCTTTTAAATTAAAAAAAGCGGATTTAAAGTTTGCATTAATTGCGGTAAAATCAGAACTCACTTTATTGTGGATATAAATGTTAAGGGAGTTTGAGTCAGAATCAAATTCTTCAGAACCGATTTCAAAAGCATCCCCCAAATCTATGATTTTCATTGTTAATTGCTGGTCTATTTCAGAATAATCTTGTCCTTGAAATGATGATTTCGTCGTAATAGCATATTTAAAGGTATAAAATCCTCTAATGTCTAAATCTCCTATTGGAGAAATTTTTAATTTTACTTCTTTTGTTTCCCCCTGATTTATTGAAACAGTTTCTGGGTTGATACTAAGTCCTACTAAATTGTAAAAACTGAAATTATCTTGAGAGCCTAAATTAGTTATTTTTAAATCAAAAACAGCTGGCATTTTTAACCCAATAATCAAGACTTCATTTGAACTTTGTTTTTCAATACTTAGGTTTATTGCTAAAATTGATGGTAAGATTAGTAATATTAAAATTACCAAAACACATATCTTTTTCATGTTAAAAACAACAGGAGATTTCTATTTAAAGATTTCTGTTGAAAAGAGATTACAAAACAAAGATTTTTAAAGTAATAGTATCCATAATTTTTATGAAAAATCCTAAAATACTAATTACTTCCTGGCATCCTGGATCAGCAAATTCAATCTTACCAGTAATTAAACAATTGAAAAGAGAGAATAGAGTACATGTTGTTCCAATTTGCCATGAATTTTCAGAAAAAATTTTTAGAAAAGAGAAAGTTGATTATAGAACAATTTCTGATTATGGATTGCCTGATGTGTCTAGAAATTCAATGGAAAAGTTATTAGAGGAAGAATCTCCTGAGTTGATATTCACAGGAATAACCTCTCAGAATGAAGAAAATAAGAGTGTTATTGATCAACAAATAATTTTGGCTGGTAGAAAAAAGAAGATTCCAACTTTAACATTTTTAGATTGGTGGGAGTCTATGGATAAATTTGATGATAATTACACAAATGAACCTAAGAAATTTATGCCCAATAAGATAGCAATTATTGATAAATATGCTAAAGAAAATTTATTAAAAGAAGGTTTTGATGGGAAAAAATTGATTATAACAGGAAACCCTAGTTTTGATAAACTTATTGCTATGAAAGAAGAATTTACTGATCAAAATAGACAAAAAGTTAGGGAGGATTTGGGAATTGGTTTAGATGCATATATTTTCCTTTTTGCTTCTCAGCCGATTGAAGGAACTCTTGGATATAAATATGGTTTTACTGAGAAAGAATCTTTGCATGGTTTTTTGTTTTCTTTAGAAGAATTAGAGAATAAAAAAGAGTTCAGTGTTTTAGTAAAAGTTCATCCAAGAGAGAATCAGCTGGATATAGAAGAAAGAACTAAAGGATTTGATTTTCCTATAAAAGTTGATAAAGAATATAATACTTTACAAACAGTTCTTGCTTCAGATTCTGTAGTATCCCCTTTTTCTACAGTATTGATTGAATCCAGTTATTTAGACAGGCCCTCAATTAGCTTTCAGCCAGGATTAATTGGGGAAGATACTTTGATAACTAATAGTTTGGATGTTACTGTTCCTGTTTATAAGGAAAAAGATCTTTTACCTGTGCTTGATAAAGTAATGCATGATAATAATTATCAGGCAGAATTAGCTAAGAAAAGAAAAGATTTTAAAACTGATGGAAAAGCAACAGAAAGAGTTACAAATCTTATTTATGATATGCTAGGAATAAATTAAGAATTATTTCCTTCCCTCTAAATCCAAATAAGCTTTGGCTTGAGATAAGAATTCATTGCAGTCTGTAATCAATTTTTCTTCAAACTGTTCTATTCTTGAAGGAATGACCCATTTTTCATAAATACTCCTTAAGAATTTTCGAAAAGCTTTAGCCTCAAATTTTCCCTGCCAGTCTCTTATAAGAGTTCCTTTAACTTTTACTTCAATATTCCCCTTATTTGTTTTTATTTTTGTATTGTTTCTACTTATCTCTACA
>SDBV01007916.1_pt1 | contig 14414 bp, 12 predicted proteins | sample 2277081 | NCBI WGS metagenome assembly SDBV01 (sample SAMN10402039, study PRJNA504765) | marine sediment metagenome | isolation source: marine sediment core GS10_PC15, 223 cmbsf | place: Arctic Ocean: Southern Knipovich Ridge | collected 2010
CGCGTCGAGACGCTCGAGATCGGAGTATGCCTCCTCCAACGAAAACCCGGATTTCAGGCATTGCAACCGGACGTGGTCCTCCTCGTTGACCATCATTCCAACGCACCCGTCGGTGAGGAGGGCTGCGGCCGTACGCACTCTGCCGTCCTGGCCGAGTTCCGCCAATTCTCTGGAGATCAGGTGACGCTCATGCAGCAACTGGCGTTCGTTACCCTGCAGGTGGTCGATTCGGATGAGCGGTGCGTCCTGCAGTTGTCTCGACGCCCGACTCGCCCGCTCCACCTGGTCGAGTACAACCTGGTTGTCCTCTGGCCCGGAACGGACGGTGAAAGGCTGGTCGCTGAGGTTCCGCGCCAGACGCACCCGAGTCGACAGGACGATGTTCCCATCTGGACCGCTGGCGTCCAGCCAAGACATGCCGCCGTCCGGCACGAGATTGATATCGAAAGTCATTCGATCACCCGAATCCGATCCCGCAGGTCCGCGGCCAACTCGAAGTTCTCCGTCTCTACCGCCCGTCGCAGCTGATCACGCAGCTCAGCAACGGTCGGCGCAGCTTCGTCCACAGCGCGGTGAGACGCGGTATACAACTCACCCACATGCTGGCTCGATCCGTGTAGGCGCCGCAAGAGATCCCGCAAATGAGAGGCAAACGCCCGGTAGCACTCCGGGCAGCCCAACCGTCCCGAGTCGCGAAAGTCCTGCAAAGTTCCACCGCAGGACTGGCACTCGGCGCCATCATCACCAATGGGGAGCTGGGTCGACGCACCTTTTCCCATCGAAGCGAGGAAGTCTGATAGGGGGAACTTCGCTACAGTCGCTCCCGTTTGCACGCCCTTCTCCGCGGCGCACTGTTCACACAAGTGTACCGTCGTCACGGAGTCGTTGACGATTTGCGTCAGGTGTATGGCCGCCGGCCGCTCCCCACACTGATCACACTGCATTACGACATTACCCCCCCCGACACAGTCGGCTGCAGTCGACCTTGCGTCAACAATAGAGTCCGGTCGGCCCGCTCGGACAGGGCACGGTTGTGCGTGACAATGACGAGCGCGGTCTCCAGGTCACGGACGAGTTCGAACAGCAAATCATGAAGCCGGCCCGCATGCTTCTCGTCCAGGTTGCCGCTCGGTTCGTCCGCCAGCAGGACCCTCGGATCGTTGACCACGGCCCGCGCCACCGCACAGCGCTGCTGTTCGCCGCCGGACAACTGAGCCGGTCGATGCGCCATGCGCCCAGCCATGCCTACCCTCGCCAGCACCTCCTCCGCCCTGCCGCGTGCTTCGCCGTCGCCTGCACCGGCAATCATCAGCGGCATCATCACGTTCTCGAGCGCCGTAAATTCTCGCAGAAGGTGGTGAAACTGGAAGACGAACCCGAGTTTCCGGTTCCTCAGCACATCCTTCTCCTCCTGGGACAACGCCGCATACGACTGGCCGTCCAACACGATCTCACCGCCGGTCGGTTCGTCCAGGACCCCCAACAGATGCAACAACGTGCTCTTGCCGGCCCCACTTTCGCCCACGATCGTCACGACTTCGCCTCGGTGAACAGCCAGGTTGACGTCCACCAGCACCTCCAGCTCCGCAGCGTCGCCGCTGCGAAAACTCTTCCGGAGCCCACGAGCCTCGAGTATTACGCTCATTCGTGCCTAATCGCCTCGACAGGGGCAAGCTCGGCGGCTCGGCGCGACGGATACAGGGTCGCCACGGTCGCCACGACGACACTGGCAAAGATGATCAGCATGGAGTCGAACGGTTGCACTCTTATAGGCAAATGATCGATGAAATACACGGAGGGATCGAGCGATATGAACCGGCCCCGATCAAACAGCTGCGCGACTGCTATCCCCGCGATCGCTCCCGTCACCGTTCCCACCAAACCGACGATTATGCCCTGGAGCACGAATATCTTGTACACGGACTTGGCAGATAACCCCATGGCACGCAGGATGCCGATCTCGCGCGTCTTGTCGGTCACCACCATCGTCAGCGTCCCGACGATGTTGAACGCTGCCACAATCACGATCAACAACAGGATCAATCCCATGCCAAGCTTCTCGAGCTGCAGCGCCGAGAACAATTGGGCGTTCTGTTCCTGCCAAGTCTTGGAGAAATAGGGGTAGTCGAGCAGCGCCTCCAACTCGGCACCGATGCGAGGCGCCTCGTTCGGATCTGTCACACGCACATCGATGCCGCTCACCGCATCGCCGAGGCCGGCAAATCGCTGTGCGACATCGAGCCGCATTACGACGTACGAGTTGTCGTACTCGTACATTCCCGTCTCGAACCGCCCCGTGACCTCAAACCACCAATAGCTGGGCATGAAGGCCCCGATTGCCGCATTGAACCTGCTCATCGCGGCGGAGATCACCGACACAGAATCGCCCTCAAACGCGAGCAAGCGGTCCGATACACGTCCTCCCAGAATGATCCCACCGTCGACGTTAGCCAGCTGCGTCGCAAACCGCAGATCGCCGCTCGAGAAGTGCCGGGGCAGCGGCGTTACCGACATGTTGGCAGTATCCGGATCAATACCCAGCACACGCACGCCTTCCGTGTAGTCGGCGCCTGCACGCACCAGCCCCTGCGTAATGACGAACGGCGCGGCCGCCTCCACATCCGGATGTGCGCGAACCATCTCCAGGGCCTCACGCCAGTTGTCCACCCGGAGCCCTCTTCCAAACGTCAGGATGCGCAGATGCGGACTGGCAATGAGAATCTTCTCTCGCAGCTCACTTTGCAGTCCGTTCATCACGCCCATCACGACGATCAGGGCGGTGACACCCACCGCCACACCCGCCGTCGCGATCAGAGTTATGAGCGACACCAAGCGCGACGAGCGCCGGCTGCGCAGGTACCGCGCTGCGATCCGCCACTCCAAACGCGTCATGTCTTCGGTCTCAGCGTTGGGAAGAGGATCACGTCCCGAATCGACTTTTTGTTCGCCAACAACATGATGAGCCGGTCAATGCCCAGACCGAGCCCTCCAGTGGGCGGCATCCCGTATTCCAACGCGCGAATGAAATCTTCGTCGATCTGGTGCGCCTCCTCGTCACCCGCCGCACGGGCCGCCGCCTGCTCCTCGAACCGGCGACGCTGGTCGTCCGGATCGTTCAGCTCGCTGAAGGCGTTGGCCAGCTCGTGGCCATTCACCAACAGTTCGAAGCGTTCCGTCAAACGCGGATTCCCACGCTTCGGCTTCGCCAGCGGAGAGATTTCGATCGGATGGTCCTGTACGATGGTCGGTTGCACCAAGCTCGGCTCCACGAACGTCTTGAACATCTCATCGATCAGTTTCGTGCGGGGCCATTCGTCCACAGCTTCTTCGCCCCGGGCACGCAGACATTTCCGCAACTCCCCATCCTCCACCGCTTCCAAATCGACCCCCGAATGTTGCCGCACCAGGTCCACAAAACCAGCGCGGCGCCACGGCCGTGTGAAGTCGAACGTCTTGCCGAAACGTTCGATGCGAAGGGAGCCGCAGACTCCCTCGACGATTCCGGATACGAGTTCTTCCAAGACATCCATCATGTCATTGTAATCGGCATACGCCTGGTAGAACTCCAGCATTGTGAATTCGGGAAAATGCAGTCGATCGATGCCCTCGTTGCGAAAGTCGTGACCGATCTCATAGACCCTATCCAGACCGCCCACGATGCAACGCTTCAAGTACAACTCGTCCGCGATGCGAAGGTACAGCCGTGTGTCGAGCGCCCTGTGATTGGTCACGAACGGTAACGCAGCCGCACCGCCGTAAATCGGTTGCAGGATCGGCGTCTCCACCTCTATGAAGCCACGCTCATCAAAGAACTGTCTGATCAGACGGACAACCTGCGCCCGCAGAATGAATACTTCACGTACATCAGCGTGCACCGCGAGGTCCACATAACGCTGGCGATAGCGCATCTCGGGATCCGTCAAGCCGCCGTGCTGTTCACCCTCGGCATCTTCCTTACCAAACGGCAACGGTCGAAGCGCCTTCGTGAGAAGTTGAAACTCCTCCACCTTGATCGTTACCTCTTGCGTCCGCGTCCGGAACAGACTGCCACGCACTCCGATGAAATCGCTCAGGTCCAACAGCTTCAGTAGCTCATAACCTTCGTCGCCGAGAACATCACGCCTGAAGTACAGCTGAATCTTCCCCGAACGATCTCCGATGTGAACGAACGTCGCCTTGCCATGAGGCCGCATCGAGACGATTCGGCCGGCCGTACTCACGGAGACCTCGACGCCGTCCTCTTCATAGGCTTCGAGCGCCTCCTGAGCCGAATGGCTGCGCTGGAACCGGTACGCAAACGGAGCGATCCCCCGCTCGATCAACGCTTCGAGCTTCTCCCGGCGCGCCGCTTCGATGTACGACCGTTCCTCGATTACCGTCATGCCACCCTGCTTCCGTAGCGCTTCAAGTATGCGTGAATGAATTGATCCAGATCGCCATCCATCACGGACTGCACATCGGATATCTTCAGCTCCGTTCGGTGATCGTTGACCATGGTGTACGGTTGGAAAACGTATGAACGGCTTTGGTTCCCCCATGCAATGTCGGCCTTCGTCGCCTCCACCTTGGCCTTTTCCTTTTCCTGTTCCTCACGCGCCCGCTGATGGAGCGCTGCCTTCAACATCTTCATCGCCGTTGCACGGTTCTTGAATTGGCTGCGCTCTTGCTGACACGCCACGACGATTCCCGTAGGAAGATGGCGCAGTCGCACCGCCGATGATGTCTTGTTCACATGCTGACCGCCGGCGCCCGACGCCCGAAACACTTCCAATTCGATGTCCTCCTCTCGCAGGTCGATCTCGATCGAATCGTCCACCACCGGATACACGAACACGGACGCAAACGACGTGTGGCGACGTGCCTGCGCATCGAATGGCGAAATGCGAACGAGACGGTGTACGCCCTTCTCCGCCTTCAAGTACCCATAGGCGCAGTCGCCCTCTATCTCCATCGACACCGATTTGATACCCGCCTCCTCGCCGGTAAGAAGATCGAGAATTGCCACACTATACCCGCGCCGCTCGGCCCAGCGTGTGTACATGCGCATCAACATCTGGGCCCAATCCTGCGACTCGGTACCACCCGCCCCTGGATGAATGGTCACCAAAGCAGCACGCTGGTCGTCCGGCCCCTGCAGCATGTTCTGCAACTCCAAATCCTCGAGCGCCGTGAACAGATCGGGAAGCTCATTCTCCAAGCCCTCCTGCAACTCAACATCCGGATCGCTGGTCAACAAATCGGCAAGCTCGCGAGTGTCCTGAACACGCCGTGTCAGCTTGGCAAACGGCTCCGTCCAGCGTTTGAGTTGTCGCAGGTCATTGACCGCAGACCGGGCGGCCTCGGGGTCATCCCAAAACCCCGGAGCGGCCATACGGATCTGCAGCTTGTCTAGGCGGGATATCTTGGCGTCGAGGTCAAAGGTAACCTCGGAGTTCGATCAACCGTCGGTCAATCTCGCTCACCTTATCGAGCAATTCGCTCACAGTCATACTCCTCGTGATTTCATATGAATATAATGCGAGCCGTCCTGCCTCGATCGGGCGAACGGCTCGGCATAACAACAATTTGGCTGCCCTCAGGCGTCGAGCACCACCCTAGAAAACGGGCTGCCCACCCGCGAGAATCTCGTTCAAAGCCTCGGTGAAATAGGGAGTCGAATTGGCGATTTCCTCTCCCACCTGCCCCAGGTACTCCTCCCAGCTCTTCTTGATCTCTTCCTCGAACACCTCCTTCAGGCTGCCGCTATCGAGAGCCTCCTGCCTCTTGTCGGGCTGATATACGATCATGTCCGAGATCAGGGCCCTGGCAAGACGTCGAGCCTTCAGCTTCGGATCCCGGGACATGAAGGGATTGACCACTCGCTTCGAGGGGGGGGGGGCTGGCGGCGCCGGCAAGGCGTCCTCAGCAGTCTGATCCGGCGGCGGAGGTTGCGCCACCGCGGGCGTCACGACCGCTGGGGCCGCTTCTGTAACGGCCGCAGGAGCCGTGGGCGGGGATGGAGCCGCAGGCTCGACCGGCATCGCCGGTTCGGCCACCGTCGGGGCCGTAGCCACCACTCTCGGTTCCGCGGGCGGCGCCGAGGCCGGTTGCAGGGGCCGGCCTGGCGTGGGCCGGAACACGGGGGCCGTCGGACGCTGAGGCTCCTGCCCCTGTTGGGATGGCGCCGGGATGTGCCCGGGACCGGGATGGGAAAACGGCCGCGTGACTCTGAGCCCTCCCACTCCCCGCCCGGCGGGGCTAGGCGCCTCAGGAACTGGCGTTGGTGGAGGTCCGGCAGGAACTGCGGTCGGCCCGGCCGCCCCCGCCACCCCCACAGTCTCCACATCCACCCCCGCGGCAGGTGGTGTAGCCCGTGGCCTCACCAGTTCCGGGCCCGACGGCTCGGTGGCGAGGCCCGGTGACGCAGGCTCGGCCGACGGAGCGACAGGTGCCGGCGACGGGGCCGCCTCGGTCACCTGGGTCTCGCTGTCGGCCCCCTCAAGCTCCTCCGGGGGAGCAATGAACGCATCACCCAGCGTGGCCGCAATCTCCTCCTGGCTGAGACTCGGCTCCCGAGGCTCTGGCACAGGCTCAGTGCCGACCGCAACCGTGGTGGGGGCCGGCGACGCCTCGTCATTATCACGGGTAACGGGTATGACATTGGAACACACCGTGCAGCGCGCCCGCACACCCGCTTCCGGAACCTTCGCCGGATCGATCCGATACGCTGTGTTACACGACGGACAACGAACATTCATGCCTGAGTGGACCCTCCCGGGTTTCTCGAGCCCTCCTCGGTATCGCGTCGGCGATCGACAACGAAAACTGACCCTGGCAGGGTCTTTGCGTAACTCTTCATCTCGGTCGCGAGCTCGCTGGCGCGGGCGGGATGCCCGAAACGCCTGTGTTCATTGGTGACGATACCGATTGACAATGTCATCAGGGGCACACGATACAACTGTCCCCGACGGTCCCGCCCAAAGAAATACCCGGCGCCCCGGTCTTGTGCATTGTACTGGTAAGGTATCAACTCATCGAAGACGGAGAGGATCTCGCTACACACCGGCTGCACATCTTCGAGCGACAACACCATTATGAAGTCGTCCCCTCCGATGTGCCCGACAAATCCCCGTTTGGGACACATGCCCTTCACGACGTCACTCAGGATTCGCGAAACCAAGAAGATGACACGATCTCCGTCCCGATAACTGTAGCGGTCGTTGTACTCCTTGAAATGATCCAGATCCGCATAACACACCGCGAACTTTTCGAGCCGGTCAATGCGGGAACGCATTGCCCGATCGATCTCCGTCGTCCCCGGCAGCCGCGTGGAGGGGTGCACGGAAACGTTCCGCTCCGTCCGGAGAAGCAAGCCGTCCAGGCGGGTTCGCTGCTCGCTGGCCTCAAACAGCGGCGTGATCACCTCGTCGGCACCTGCCTCGAACCACTCGCCAACCGCCTCCGTGGCGTGACCATTGGCCACGAACGCCACGGGAACGATGGCTGTATACGGATCTGACTTGAGGGTCCGGCAAAAAGCCAGCCCTTCGGCAATCATATTCTCTGCATCAACAACCACCAGATCGGGCGGACTACGCACGGCATGGGCTTCGGCCACCTCGCGCTCGCGGTGTTGAACGAGCACGAACTTCTTGGCCTCAATCCAGGCCAGGACTGTATCCGGGACCGCTCGGCCGGCAGGAGAAAAGTAGAGTACTGTGGGACGATTCCGCACCAGTCTGCGCTCGTAGAATAGCTCGTAAGATAAAACGAGACCTTAACTTAGGAGCCTTCGGCCCCGAAGTCAAACGCACCGGGGCACCGCCCTGGTCCAGGACAAACAAAAGGTTCTTCCGGCATTTCCGGGGAAGGACGTTCTCGTCAGGAAGAAGGCCCCGCCATCGCGAAAGTCCGAGGCCATCGCGACACACGCCGCGCCCGGAGTGAATGGCCACGGAATCCACGGAACACACGGAACCCAACCCAACCCCAAGCTTTTTTTCCCTTCCCCCCCCACCCTTTCGGGGGGGGGGGGGGGCAACACAATTTCCGGGGCGGGGCTGCGGGGGTCCGTGGATTCCGTGGCTCATCCGGGGTGGGATGGAAGGGTCTAGAATCGTCCCTTCAATCACTTGCCCCGGAAATGCCGGAAGAACCAAAAAAAAGGACCCTCTGCCGGTCAAGAACCGAGGCTCAGCGTCCTCAGATACCGGCTCGGAGGCTGATGTACACTGGTTCGTCGAAGTTGGAGGAATCGTAGAAGACCCGGGAGAAGTCCACGGAGAACCGCCCGAGCTTTACTCCCAGTCCGACTGCTGGCCCGCTGGCACCGGAATCGACAAACGCGTAGCCGGTACGCAACCGTATGAGGTCGGTGTATCCCAATTCGATCCCGATGCGCGCCTGGGGATCATCGAACTCACCCCAGTCGTTCTCGATGTCGACCAAAAACCTTACATCCAGTGGCTGAACGTCCGGCGCCGGCCGAGGAAGCATGACCCTATACACAATCCCGAAATCCAGCTTCGTCGGCAGCGGGTCGGCCTGATCGTCATCTTCCAACTGCAAGCTGAAGCCTGCGTGTCTTATGGCGACGCCAAACCGCAACGGTGCGTCGGCCTTGCCATACTGCAAACCAACGTCCACGCCGTGAGTGGTTCCCGCCAGCGAAGGGAACAACCCGCAGTCTCCCGAACAGTCCTGTCTGAATTGGATGAGCTTGTAGTTAACTCCGAAAGCGAGACCCCTGTAGACATACGTCGCAAAAGAGGCAAGCAACTGCACATTTTTGGGCGAGAACTTACCGGAAACCGACCCGCCGGGGGTAACGGCGTCCTGCGACCCGTAATCCACCAGGTACGCAGAAAACCCAATGACACCCAAGCCCCTTGCAGTGAAGTACGCGGACAGCGCGGTGTTGTCGGAGATGAACGTGGCCGCGTGATGTGCCGCAACCTCATTGCCCTCCATCAGGGCCAGGCCTGCCGGATTCCAAAATGCCGCTTCGCTGGTGCCACCGTCGGCCACCGCCGCCTGACCCAACGCCGCGGCACGTCCACCCACCGGAACCAGAAGGAACGCTGCACCACGGAGCTCGGTATCCGTGCTTTGTTGCGCCACGGCAGAATTGGACGCGAGGAGTCCCAAGAAAACGGCACCGTAAAGACCCGTCCTCGACATGCGACACACCAGCCAGTCTGGTCCGATCATCAAGCGCTGCCTCCAGAGGGCACCGAGAACCCGAAGCGAGCCAGCGCATGTGGCTCGGATCGCCATTTGGGCAACGTCTTCACCCATAAGTCCAAATACACCTGCTGCTCAAAGAGTTCCTCGATCTTTCCCCTGGCATACTCACCCAGCGTTTTGATCGTCTTGCCGCCTTTCCCGATCACCATCCGCCTCTGCGTTTCCCGCTCGACGTATATCGTGGCGCGAATGTAGAGGGGATCGCTCCCTTCCCTAAACTCGTCGACCTCCGCTATCAGGGAGTACGGCAGCTCTTGACCAAGATGCTCGAATGCCGCCTCGCGAACAAACTCAGTCACGAAAAAACGCTGGGGCTGGGTGGCAAGATCGTCGGCATCGTAGAGAAAAGGCCGGATCGGAGCGTGGGCACGGCACCACTCGAGAATCGAAGGAATGCCGTCCCCCGTCAAGCCAGACGCCCAAAAGACCGGCCGATTCTCGTCAGACGACGGCACCGCCTCAGGCGGTGGAAAGCGATCAGCCATCGTGCGCACGATGGCGATTGGTTGCTTGATCGATCCCAATTCAGGCAGGAGTGACTCGAGCCGGGGAGGCCGTCCACCGCTTCCGGGGTGCAGGTACAGGATCGCGTCCGACTTTCGAACCCATGAAATCGCCGCAGCACGCATCACCTCCTGAAGCAGGTACCTGGGATGCATCAGTCCCGGCTGATCGACGAACACGAGTTGCGTGCCCTCCGTAGTGAGAATCCCCACCACCGGCAGCCGAGTGGCCTGGGGCTTGGCGCTGGTGATGGCGAGCTTCCGCCCCACCAGAGCATTCAGTAGGGTCGACTTGCCCACGTTGGGCTTGCCCACAATCGCCACGGTCGCCGATCGCTGCTCTGGCATGAAGGCATTGTATGTGGCCGTAGTGACCCTGGAAAGGGGAGTCAGCCCCTCTGGACTCTCGATCACAGCTCCAAGTCCAAACCGCAACATGGGCACCCGGGCTAGCTGTGAGCCCCATTACTGATATATGGACTCCCGGAAACCATAGTTTACACGTAGGCACGGGACCGGCTGGGTAGGTCCTAACCGTTTATGAATCAGCAGGATACGTTGCAAAGGTCACAGCGGTGAGCTACACTGGGATTGGGTCATCCCGGTCTCGGGAGAGGTTCCACACCTGGCCCTGCGCCAAGGGGGAGTTGCCCCCCACCGCGGTGTGGGGTAGCCCAGTGGCTCCCCGGTGGCCACCGTGGATTGATTTCAATGGCGGCGTCCAGCACTCCTGGCGGGCCGGACGCCAAGCCGAGAGCGGAGTTATCGGCACTGATGTCGTCGAGCCCAACAAATGAAAGAACAGGCTCGATACCGGTTGATGGCCCGGGACCGGGACGCCCTGGATCCCGCGGCCGTAGCATGGAAGCCTCGGGCCTGAGAGCCTGGTTGAGGCGCTACACAGCGCAGCGGCCGGGCCGCATCCGAGCCACCGGACTTACCATGATCGAGATGCTGATCGTCATGGCGATTGTCGGGACGTTACTAGCGATAGCGCTGCCGATGTTACAAAGCGCCGTGGATAGAGCGCGCATAGCCCGGGCCATCGGTGACATCGGCGCCCTCCAGACCGACATCGCCTCCTTCGAGGCCGGAGGCACCGGTCTTCCGGAAACACTGGCCGACGTCGGTAGGATCACGCTGACGGATCCCTGGGGCAACCTGTATCAATACCTCAACTTCCACATAGAGGAGGGCAGCGGTGGTCAGGGCAAGGGACCGCCCCCCCAGGGTGCGCGCAAGGACCGCTTCCTCGTCCCCATCAACTCCACCTACGACCTCTACAGCGTGGGGAAGGACGGCAAGACCGTCGCCGCCCTCACCGCCAAGGCGAGCAGGGACGACATCGTTCGCGCGAACGACGGCGCATTCATCGGCCTGGCCGTGAAATACTGACCCGGTGGCACCGTGAAGATTGACACGAATTTTCTCAAGACACGCGTAGCGCGACGCATCTTCCTTCTCTTCTTCGCATGCGCGCTCATCCCGATTGCCGGAGCAGCTGCATACTCCTATAAACAGGTGAGCAGTGAGCTACGAGAGCAGAGCCGGACCCGACTCCGGGAAACGGTCCGGGCCACGGAAGGAGCAATCTTCGAGCGGCTGCGGTTCATCGACGCCGAACTAAGAGGCTTCGCCTCTGATTTGAGAGATGGTGCCGGCAATTTGCAGGGCCTCTCGCGGGAAGATCCTCAAAACACCTTGGGTGCCAGATTCAGAGGCCTGAGCATCGTGACCGCCAGTGGTGTCTCGACCCATCTGTTCGGCACGATCGACGACCCACCTGTCGCCACCGACATCGATCGACAACACCTGAGCACCGGGCGGTCGATCTTGATCACCGCAGCGACGAAAGAGAATCAGCCCATTTTCATGGGGTGGATGATCGATCCCGGGTCTCCCCGTGGTAGCATACTCTGGGCCCAACTCGAGCCGAGTTATCTGTTTGGCGCGGGCGAAGATCACCCTGCCTTACCGTCTAACATGCAAATTTGTGTTTTTGACGGGTCCAACGAGCCACTCTATTGTCTGGTCGCCACTGCAGCGGCGCCCCTTGCCCGATGGCTCGATCTGGCGAATGCGAGCCGAGGCGATTTCGAGTGGACGGACGGAAGCGAGGAATACTCAGCCAGCTACCGGTCACTTTTCTTGAACTCCACTTACGTACCACGGACCAGCGCAACGAGCTTAAGGGTTGTTCTGAGCGAGTCGAGGGCCACGGTGCTCCAACCGATGGACGATTTCAAGAAAAGTTTCCCATTCGTCATCGTGCTCGCTCTGCTCGTGGTGCTTCTGGTCAGCAATTTTCAGATCAAGAAGAGCATGGATCCGCTGGTTCGCTTGCGAGAGGGAACACAGCGTATTGCGAAGCAAGACTTTGGCACGCTGGTGGAAGTCAACAGTGGCGACGAGTTCGAAGATCTCGCCACGTCGTTCAATTCCATGGCGGGGCGGTTGCAAAGCCAGTTTAACACGCTCACTGCCCTCCAGGAGATTGATCAGGCGGTGCTATCCGCCCAGGACATCGATCGGATCATCTCTACGGTCCTCTCGGGAACGCGTAGCGTGTTGCCGTGCGATGGATTGAGCGTGAGCGTGCTGTCCGGGAGCGGAAACAAGACTACGTGGAGGCTCGTGGCCGTCGCGGCCAGTGACGACGAGCAAATCAGGCATGACATTGAGATTAGTGTGGAGGAGGAGCAAGAATTGCGTGCCCATCCGGACCACCTCATGATCCGTGGAGGGCCCGGATCACGCAGTTATCTCGTCATATCGCCGTTCACCACAGGTGGCATCAGTTCCTTCTTGGTTCTTCCCATCTTTCTCAAGCAGGAACTCTCTGCCGTCATCGCACTCGGCTACGTCACATCACCGGCGCTCAGCGTGGAAGACCTTTTGCAGGCGCGGCAGATGGCGGATCAGGTAGCCGTAGCGCTGTCCAATACACGACTCATTGACGAGCTGGACGCACTCAATGTGGGAGCGCTCACAGCGCTGGCCCGCACAATCGACGCCAAATCTCCCTGGACGGCTGGTCACTCGGAACGCGTGACCCACACGAGTTTGAGGATCGCGCGGCTGATGGGGCTACCTGACAGCGAGCTCGAGATTCTAAACCGGGGGGGACTCCTGCACGACATAGGAAAGATCGGAATTCCCGCCGACATTCTCGACAAGCCGTCTGCCCTGAACGAAGAGGAAATGCAGGTGATGCGGGATCATGTGACGGTAGGGGCTCGGATTCTGGAGCCGATCGCCGCATACGCCGACGTGATACCAATCGTGCTACGGCACCACGAGCGGTGGGACGGCTGCGGATACCCAGACGGTGTTGCCGGCGAGGAGATCGAGTTCCACGCCAGATTGTTGGCGGCAGGAGATGTGTACGACGCCCTTACGTCGCACCGTCCGTACCGGTCCGGAATGACTCATGCTGATGCAGTAGCCTGGATAACCGAGCAGTCCGGAACGCATTTCGACCCCCAAGTAGTCAAGGCGTTTCTTGCCGTGATGTCCGAGCCACCGGCGGCAACCAGCACACCTGTGACGCCCGTTTACCGCCCGGTCGCATCGCTAACGCAGCGTCCGTAGGATATGAGGTGACCCACTCATGAATGACGAACACACCGATCCGCCGGCCGAAGATCGTCAAGATCCACCGACCGAGCCTCGAGAACTCCCGCGGTCTGAAGAAGAACTACGGGACATGGTGAACGAAATCATCACGGAGAGACAGGAGGAACCGTCGGGCGAGGATCGTGGAGATCGGGCGATCGTGCAGGAGTCCGTCGGCGACCAAGATATAGACCCGCCGAAGGAGATCGATCATGATCCGTTGGCGGAACTCAGAGGCCAGCTCCCGCGGTCTAATGCAGAGCTACGAGACATCGTGCGGGAAATCGTCAACGAGGTGCTCGAGGACGTCGAGGCTTCGAGACGCGCCGCTGCGGAACCTGTGCGAATCGTCACTGTCCCGACTCTCTGGTTGGCCCGTATCCGTCTCACTCCCAAGCAGATAGCAGCAGCGGTAGCGGTGGTGACGGTGCTGGTGGTCGCGCCGCTCACTTGGGTCTACTGGCCACGAACGGTGGACATCCCGGACGGTGCCGTCGGACTGTGGACGACCCTCACACCAAACTATGCGGACCGCGCATTCCGCCTCACCCGGAATACGCTGACGTTTCACGTGAGTCCGCAAGACTCGACGTTTCACCCCATCGTTCGGGTTGAGTCCAGCTCGGAGGATGGCGACAACGCCACGCGATACACGGTCTTTTACACTCACTACAGGGACATGTACGAGTTCTCGTTCCTGTACAGCGAAGTGCCCGACACGACTATCAAGTTCGTGAACCAGCGAGAAATGATTTGGAGAAAGGGAATGCTGTAGAGGGTGCCGCCGAATTCGAGCTGGCCTGTTCCTATTCGCTTCCCCTCATGGTGGCGAAACCGTCTGACCCGCTGCGTTCAACCATCTGACGGACGGCATCGACTAGCTGGTTGCTGTCGGTCGGCTTCCCCAGAAATGGCTGTCCGGTCTGTTCCAGGAACTTCCGTATTTCCGGCTCGTCGGCGTGGCCGGTGACGAACACCACGCGGCCGGCCATTTCCGGCAGGATTTCTTCGAGTTGCTCGAAGAAGCCCGTGCCGTTGAGCATGGGCATGTCGACGTCGCAGAGAATGGCA
>SDBV01007917.1_pt1 | contig 14413 bp, 23 predicted proteins | sample 2277081 | NCBI WGS metagenome assembly SDBV01 (sample SAMN10402039, study PRJNA504765) | marine sediment metagenome | isolation source: marine sediment core GS10_PC15, 223 cmbsf | place: Arctic Ocean: Southern Knipovich Ridge | collected 2010
CGCTTCTTCACTTTCTTGAATGAAGTTTATTGCCTTGGGCTCTAGTGCGTTTGGATCCAGAATGCCTATGGTGATTATTCGGCCCTCCCAGGGCACTGTGCTTGTTGTTTCCAGGTTGATGATGAGCTCTTGTTTTGTGCTCTCGAAATCGGGCAGTTTTCCGTAGGGAATAAAGGTTGGCCTAATCAGCTTATTGAAGAAATCGAGCCAGTCTGAGTCATAAATTGTTGCATCATCGGTCTCTTCTGGCTCGAGTTCGACAAATATGTTTGTCCCTTGGCCTGGAATAAACGGTTCTTCGTCTGTTTCCAGCCACTCTACCGAGATTCCTGCTTTCAGTTCTCCTGCCATTTTACTGCCCCTCCACTAGGCGCAAAGGAATGTCCTTTTGCTTGTAGCCTGATTTGGTTATGGAAATCACGTAATCGCCTGGCTCTAGCCAAACGCTGTCTGGCGTGTACTTTTTTGTCCAATCGCCGTTGACTAAAATCTTTCCGCCTGTTGGATCGCTGTTTACGGTGACTCTTGCCAGCCTGTTTTTTGGCGGTTCTTCTTCTTCGGGCGTCAGGTTTATGGCTTGAATTACGGTTTCTCTTGCCTTGATCCACACTTCCAGCTCTTCGTCTTTGTAGCCTTCTGCTTTGAGTACAAAGGTGTAAAACCCTTGCTCGAAATCGCTTGCATAGGGGGTCGTATTTGCCAGTTTTTCTCCCAGGAGAAAGATTTGCGCTGTTGGGTTTGAGGATATTTCTATCCTTCCTTTTGTTTGGGTCTTTAGGGCCCAGCAGACTAGCCCTTTTACTGGCACTTGTTCGTATTCTCTTCCGTCGAGGGGCATTTCTGTGTGGAATCCTTGTGTTTCGCATGTCACGCCTACAAAGCCGTTTTCGTCTTCGGGGATTTTCCTCATTTTTACGATGAGCTTGGTTGTGGTTTGCAGGTCGATGGTGATTGTGTCTGCTTCTTCTTCGTAGCCTATGCTGTTCCAGGTCATTTCGTAGATGCCTGGAATCAGGTCTAGTGTTCCGCTTGTTGCAAATTCTTCTTCCAGGCGTTCGTCAATGCGCCAGGCGACGCCTACTGTTGCGCCTGTTTTGGCGTCTTCTGTCCTCCAGTCTACTCTGCCTCCTCTTGGCGTTATTTCGTCAGGGATTATTTCAAAGCCCCATTGCACTTCTTTCTGTTCCTCTGTTTGCACTCTTACTTCTTCTTCGTGTGTTACGTGGCCCTCGAGCTCTAAGCGTATTTGGTAGGTCCCTGGCACGAGCTTGTCTATGACGGTGTTGCTTGGGAACGTGTTTAGCACGCCGTCGATCCAAATTGAGGCTTTTGTGGGGTTTGTGGTTACTGCGATTGAGCCTGTTTCTTCTACTTCGGTCCCGGCTTTGATTGTTTTGTCGTAGGCGTCGATTTGGTCGTATGCTGCTTTTTTGTAGCCAGGCCACCATTGTGCAAGGAAAACGTTTAGGACTGGGATTGTCATTAGGGCGTCGACGCTTGCTACTATGGCGTCTACGCTTCTTCGGTATTCTGGCAGGCTTGCGGCTGCTTCTTTCCAGAGCTTGTTGCTCACTTGGACGAACACGCCGATTCCTTGTGTTTGTATTGCTTCTTCTCCGAGGAATCCGAGGAAGTTTAGGGTGTGTGCTAATCCAAACAGGCCAACGAGTGCTGCGCCTCCCCATTTTACTGCTTTTAAGAGAATTGTCGAGCCTTTTTCGTCGAGGACGACTCTTTGAATGGTTTGCACTGCGTCGCGTCCAAGGGTTTCTTTGCTGAGTTGCCCGAATAGTCGTGCCAGTACGTCTTTTGGCACGGCTTTCATTGTTGCTGCTAGTCCTTTTTTGTCTACGAGTCCTTGTGCAAGAATGTCTTCTGCTGTCAGGTTTAAAATTTCTTTGCCTACTGTTGTGGTTGCTGCTTGTTTTATTGACATTGGGCCTCCGAAGAACAGTATTTTGCTGGATAGTCCGAGTTCTTTGAATTTGGCTTTTTCCTCTGGTGACATGAATTTGGTGAAGTCTGTGCCAAATTGGTCTGTGGCGAATCTTATGAAGTCGTCTATGGTTTTGTACCATTCTGGCTGTTGCCCTAGCACGAATTCAAACAGCTGGCCTAGTCCTGTGAAGGGTGGCTCGTCTGGCGGTGGGGTTGGCGGTGGCGGTGGCGGTGGTTCTGTTGGTAGAATTGGCGCCATTGTCACAACAATGTCCTTTGTTTCACCTGCGACAGCAAGCTGCTGAATCTGTGTGTCTACATAACCTTCCAGGCCGCGCACTTCGACCTTGTGCATTCCGGGCAAGACCCCTATTTTTGGAGTCCAGGTGTTGTGCCCTGTGTCAATGTTGTCTATCCAGACTCTTCCTCCTGCTGGCTCTGAGTCTATGCGAAAATAAGCCTTTTCTTCTTCCAGCCCTTCTGGCGGCGTTCCTGTTCTGTCGCCTCTAATCCATGCTTCGAGCTCGTCAGGGGAAAGCAGGACCTCGTTTTCTGTTAACTGCGTCATTACGAAGTCTGGTGCAAGGACTTCAAAGATTCCTTCCATAGCCTTGTAGTTGCCTTTCAAACCAGCCCTTTTGGCTGGCTCAAGGGAAGCAAGCACTTCCGTGGCAGTACGCCCCGCAAGGCCAACGATATGATAAGTTCCAGAAATTCCTCCAGGAGGCTGGACACTTCCCTGAGAAGGCAGCCTGTCTATTACATTAAAACCGTAACCGAATTTAAGAAGCAAGCCAGCATTAGAAACCATCTAAGACACCTTCACTTCCCCGTTTCCCCCTTCTCTTTGAGAAGCTCGGACAAAGAACGTATTGCCATACAAAAGACCACATACAATTACGCACCACCTTGCTAAAATACTTTTCCCCACAACATCCTAACATCAAAAGGAAAACAGAAAAGAAAAACATTCTAACCTTATTAATAAAATTTTAAGATGTTGTAGTATTCTAGTTAGTTAGTTGTGTGTGTGTATTAAGCGTATTGAATGGGTTGTGTAAGGTTGTTAAGTGTCAGGGGTGTTAGTTTTGTCCCATTGTCCCGCCAATGGGGTTAGCGGCCCCTCAGTCGCCGGGGGGGCTTTAGTAAGGTGTTGAGACACTGTTTTACTGTTAGGTGTAGTCCATTTAGACCATATTAGAGTTAAAAGACACATATAGGGTTGAATTGGCATAGTTGGTTGTTAAAATTTTATTAATAAGTGTTTGTTGGGCCTTTTGTTTGTGCCTCATGCAGAGAAAAAAGACCTAAAAAAGGGCCTTGTTTTTATGGCATTCTTCGTTGCCTTTGAAGGGGCGAGGGCAAGTGTTATAGTTGCCTGAGCTTGTTCTTGTTGTTCTTGTACTCGGTTTTTTGTAAGTACTAATGAGTGCTAAAACCTACTAGTTTGACATTCGGTTGAAAGAATTATGTAGAGGACGCTTGTAGGAGCTGGGTAATTGTTTGGGAATTATCCACTTTTCCCAGCGTCCTCCACAAAAACGGTTTTACGTGTAGTCTGCGGCGTCGTCGCTTGCCTCCATTTTGCCAATTTCTTCTTCTACCGTGCTTTTGAGCACGGCAATGTCTTTCATGGCGCTTTTTATCTTCATTGACAGAGTGTACTGCTTGACCTGGATTCTGTCAAGGTCTGACCAGAGCCCTGTGAGCTCTGTGTGGATTGCTTGCAGTGTTTCTTGAGCGGTCATTGTGACCGCCTCTGACTGGCTATCTTTGCGTATGTTTTCCAGTAGTCCGGAAAAGCTTCTTTGATTTTTGCTACGTTGTTACTGTCTGCACGAAGCAGTGCTTGTCCTAGAGCTTTTACAAAGCCACCGCCAAAGGAAATCATGGCTTCTGCAATATCTAGTGAGTCAACGGTCATTTTTGACCGCCTTCCTCGATGTGTTCCCTGCACGCCTTTTGTGCAGCTTTGAACACTTCGTATTCACCGATAACCATTTCGATGAAACTGTACTTGCCTGGCTTCATGGCATGTGGCGTGTCGCTGCATGCTCTCCAAACGAGCTTGTAGACCATTCCAAAGCCAATTTTGTCAAAGCTTGTGGCTTTGGCGTTTGCAGCTCGCAAAGCCTGGTCACGAACCTTTTGCTCTTTCAAGTAGTGCACGACCGCGCTTGCTTGAATACGGTCAAGAACCTTGCCTTCCCACTTTTCCGGCAAGATTGCGTGCCCAAGCTCGGACATCAAGTCGCGTATGAGCTTGAATTGCGCCTCTGTCGCAGGCTTTTCTTCCTGCACTTTCTTTTCTGTTTTGCTTTCAGCCATTTATACATCACCTCTTTTTTATGTTGGGCTGAAGCCCGAAACCATAAGAGCAGGCAGGCGGATTAAACCCTTTTGCCCCAAGGCGAAAGGTTTAACCGCCAGCGAAGCGGTGCCTGCTCGGTGTAGGGCTGAAGCCCTTTAAAAAGAGGGGTAAATAAGCTGAAGCTGCAGAAAAGGGCAGAGATCGGACAGGGACATCAGCATACAGAACCTTCCTGCCTACCGATCTAGCAACCTGAAGGAATTACCTTTAAGCTCCGTCCCTGCTTTCCGACTGCCCTTTTACGATTTCCGTAAACATTTGATTCCTTTTCTCTCAATAAAACAGCGTTTACAAAGATATACTTCGGCCAATTCGCCCAAGCTTTTAGCCTTTGCACACACTCTTTCACTTCCGCAATCAAAACATCTCATGTTTTACAGACACCCTCCACACTTCCATTATTCAACATGGCCATCCTTGTAGCATTTGTGCCCAACTTCTCGATAGCCAACGCACCAATGGCACCAAACGTCCCTTTCTAATTCCTTACCCATGATGTGTCAATCCGCAGTTTCTGCACTTGAAGAAAACCATTTCGCCCCTTTGGTTGACGGCCAGCCTTGTGCTGTTGCAGGTCGGGCAATGCTTTGGCACGACCTTCTGCTGCTCAGGGTACAAGCTACCAGCCCTTTTCGTGTTTCCAGCGATCTTCTTCCTGGTATTCTTGCACGTCGCGAACCCTTTGCTTGTTTTCCTTGTAGCCTCTTTGAGTGCGCATTTAGAAATCAGCCCCCAAACTCATCAAGTGTAGCCATAGCTGATATAGTTTGCATTCTGATGCTCTTTCTCCGATTGGACAGTCTGCACACCAAGTGCCAACGCAGATTTTCCGTGTTTCGTTCATTAGCGGCTGAATCAATGCCTTTGTCACTCTTATATCCTTTTTCTCGTAGTTTTTGCAGTCCTCGCAACTCATTTACGCACCTTCCTCAGGCGGAACTCAATCTTGTCGCCTTTCTTTGGTTTTAACGCTGTATGTGCACCAAGAAATTCCCCTAACCAAACCACTACCTTGTCATTATGGTTTACTAACTGAAATCCATCGCAACGGTACACAACAGTAAGCACTTTTTTGTATTCTTTTGTAGCCATTTCAGCTCACGCCCCTACCAGCATTCTGTTTTTCTGCTTCCTTTTGCAGCTTCGCAAAGAAACGTACAGTTTCTTTTTCCATGCCGTGCAGCGTGTGTTCCATCATCAGCCTGTGCTTTGTCACTTCAAGAACCGCAACCATTGTCAGCATAGGAATCTTTGCCCTAAACACAAGGTCGTCAATGGCTTCCACCGCTTCTTTGTAGTCTTTTACGCGCATTTAGGGTTCCTCTGGTGGTTCTGGCAGCTTGCGGTCTGACTCCGTCACCCAGGCATATAAACCGTCTGCAAGTTGTATGGTTCTTAGATACGTGCCTACCTTTAGAACCGCTTTTCCTGCTTGAATTTCTGCAGCTACAAGCACTGCGGCTGCTTTTATGCAGGTTTGCCTGATGATTAGGTTTTGCCTGGCAAAGTACGTCTTTTCTCCGGACTCAATGCTCTTTTCCACGATGGCCATGTCTTTGTCTGCCGTTTCCTTGGCCACCGCCTTCAGGTCTGGCTCTTTGACGAGCTTTACGAGCTCGACCTTGTCTGCCAGGAAGCCCTTTCCTTCCTGGACGTCCCAGGTTCCTTCTGTGCCTTTTGCCGGCACTCTCTTGGCATAGGCGAAGAAGTCGTTGGGGTTGCCTTCTAGGTTGATCCAGCTGCCCTTTCCGCTTTTCCAGGCCGTTACTTCCACGACTGTGCCTGACACCGTCATTCCTTTGTCAATCATTGCTCGGCGCCTCCAGCTTTTTTAGCTCGTTTACTTTTCTTTGAATTGCCTGGTTTAGGCCCAACACTTGCTGTTCCAGCTGGCCCCTTTTCGTCAGTAAATCGAACGTCGCTGCTTTCAACAGTAGTCGTCCCTGTATCCTCGGATCCTTTACCTTTCCCATTTGGTTCTTCCTCCACTTTGGTTGATGTTCCTTGCTCAACAAGGTCTACTGCAATGATGTGTTCCACCGCAATGAGTTTGCCGCATTCAGGGCAGGTTCCTGAGAGCCTGTATTTACTTTCCTTTCTTCCTTCCATGATTTACGCTACCTCCAAACTTTTTCTCTGCTAGGCCCCGTAGTATGGCCGAGCAGGTTGTTCTGTTATCTCGTGCTTCCAATGCGATTGGCAAATAAGTGTTGTGCGTTAGAAACACTGTTACTTGTGGCAAAATACCACCTCCAGATATAACTTCATGTACCTACTTACGTCTGGAGAGGTATTTAAACCTTTGTGTAGTACGTTTCCGGTGATTTCCCTTAATCTGTCGGGAAGGTACCTATTGCGAAAGCTGCTACGAAGCCGATTGCGGCCGTGATTGGCGCAGTCACTCCTGCTATGTACGGAGCTGCAACGCCTCCTGCAAGGTAGAATGCTGTTCCTGCGAGCAGGCCGTAAACAATTCCTTTCGTTATTTGTTTTGCGAAACTCATGCTTTTTGTCACCTCCAAAATAGTCCTGTAAGTGTTGAAACGACAAACGCTATCGCGCCTGCCAGCACAACCATAAACCTTCGTTCCATTTTTCTTTCTGTTTGTATTACGAGCACGTCGTCGTGGATCTGTTGCAGCTTGCGGTCAATGTGCTGGATTTTGACGTCGAAATAGTCTTTTTCCGTGCCGTTCATTTATTCTTCCCACCCCACTATCCAAGCCTGTGCTCCAAGGTTTGCGTGTGCTGAATTTACCTGCAGGATTGTTTCAGCCGCTATTGGAATTGGATGAGGATACGCTACCGTCATTTGGCCTGAGTCCTGCGTGTAATACGTGCTCGTATATTTGGACCTCATCATCAGGAGCCTGTTGACCGTTCCGCCGACTCCTAGTATGCACGCGCGTGCTCCTGAAGTTGCTTCGTATTCCAGTCCGGCCTGCACTATGTAAAGCGTTTTTCCGGCCGTGACTGTGTAGAAGGTCACTGATCCGGCTGTTGCTGACCCTCTTGCGTAGATTATGGTTTTTCCTTCTAAAGTGTTGTCTTTCATGCTTTCTTTTTCCTCCTTTTTAGTCTGCACTCTCAAAGCCGTTTAGCACGACGTCCAGGTTTGCGTTTGTTGCTCCTCCTAGATAAAGGCCGGTGTACCATTCGTGGCCTTTTGGCACTAGGATTGGGGTGTTGAAGGACACGTGGGCGTTTGAGGGCAGGCTTAACAGCCCTTCCCATAGCAGCACTCCGTCTGTTGAATCGAAGACGTGGGCCAGGAGAGGGATTTCTTGTACTGCTATTTCTGCTGTCAAATCTGTGTTTACGATAATGGAAACGTCGGTTATGTATAGGTTGAGGGTTGCGCCTTGTGTTTTGGCTGTTGCTGTGTCGATGCTGTAGTTGGCTGTTACTACCCCGTGGGCGAATTTAAGCATTCCTGTTCCTAGGGCTGAGGTCGTTCTTGTTGGCAGGGTTATGATGCGCAAAATTCCTTCGTCTGTCACGAGGGCAAAGTTTGTTCCGTCTGTTAGCTTGACGCTGCCAATGGTGTTTGTTCCTGCTGGCAGCTCGCCCACAACCTGCCTTTTTTGGTATTCTGGCATTAGAGTTTCATCTCCTTGACCTTCTTTCCTTCCTGGTCGGTTATTTTGCCTGTTCTTGTGCCGACATAAAACTCTTTGGTCTTTGTAACCTTTCCGTTCTTGTCGCGAATTGTGAACACGTGTAGGGTTTTTCCTTCAGGCATCTTCTATCGTCCCCGCCACGTTTATTCTAAGCGTTTGTGTGTCTGCGTCGTTGTTGAGTATTGTGACTGTGAGCTTTGAGCCAGCTGGCAGCATTAGGGCTGCGTCGGCTGGGAACGAGACTACGCCGTAAACGTCGTAGTATCTTCGCCAAAAAATTGTGTCGTCTATGCTGATGTCCACTTCTTGTATTACGCTGACAGGGCTTAGTGCTTCTATTTGGCTGAATATCTGTCTTTTGCCTGATGCCACTGTGATGTCGAGTGTTCCGCTTCCGCCTGACACGATTACTCCTGCTGCTGTAATCACGTACCTTGCTTGGTTTGTTCCTTGTGTAGCCCTAATGGGCCACCTTGCGCCAAGCCAGTCTGGTGCTCCAAAGGCCATGTGTTAGGTTCGCCTCCGGAAAAGCCTGATAAAAGTCCTGATGTCGCGTACTACGCCTTCCTCTATTTCCATTGTTTCCTTTGGCAGAACGCCTAAGAGCATTCGGACTTTGTGCTCGTAGGCCGTGTCATCGTTCCAGGTCACCATTGTCAGCTTGTTTAAGGAGGCTTGCATTTTGTACCATTCCCTATAGTTTACGTTGACATGCTCTCCTTCGATGCTGTTGTCTTCGTTACGAGGCAGTATAAAATAGCTGGCGTGGCGCAGCTGCGCGTGAACCAGGTTTGAGCTTCCTGGCGGAATGGTTACGATGATGCTGTGGAGGATTCCGCCGTGGACTCTTATTGCCGTTTCCCTGGCGCTGGCTTTCGCTGTGTTTGCTGGCACCGTGTCCTCTAGCACATACCACATTTAAAACTACTCCTACGGCTGAACGATTACCTTCTTTTTTCTTCCGCCTATTGGCGGGTGGTTGTCCGATATCGACATTTTTCCACCGCCTTACTTCGGCACCCAGTAGCCTGAAACCGTGAATATTAGCTTGTCGCCGTTTGTTGGTGTCGTGAACACTGCTTTCACTGACTGGCTTGGGCCTGAGATTAGTTCTCCGTCCCAGTTGACTGAAACCTTGATTCCGCTTGTGATGTCCGAGTTGAGCAAATGCTTTTGCCCTGCTTTGATGTTGTACAGTTGTATTGTCTTCGTTCCTGTTGTGTCGTCTGATGCTGCAAGGTGTGTGATTACGTAGATTCTGTCGTCCTCATTGTCCATCTTGTGTTCCATTGTTTTAACAGCTGCCGAGGCGGTGAATTCTGTTGTCTTTTCCCACTGCCTGATTGTGTTGATTCTGACTGTTTGCAATGCTGCAAGGTACAGTGCGTAGTCCACGTCTTTTTGGTTTATTTCTACTCCTGTTTTCTTGTCGTGCATGGTTTTTTCCTCCTTACCATTTTCTTAAAATTCCGTTGTTGTCTTTAAGTGCTCGCCTGACGGCTTTCCTCTGCCGCAGGTTTTCCTCGTGGGCCTGCATTGCCTCTATTTCGTCTTCTCCTGGCACGTTCAGTCCTCCACGTTGTAATGTGCTTTGATTAGGTCGCTTGCTGTCTTCATTTGCCTAAAAACTATTTCGGCTGCTGAAGCATAGGTTACTTTTAGCACAACGTCAAGCTTTTCGTCGAGCATGACGTCTTGCACGGCTTCGTGGAAGTCGTCGTTTGCTTTTTTGGCTTTTTGCCCTGAATTCAGCTCTGGCATGTTCTTATCTCCTCCGTTTTATGTAACGTCTGTAATAATTCCGTTTACAACCTCAACCTGGGAGCCCTCAGCGTTGGTCCAGTTGCCAGTGAACGAATCAGTGGCATTAAGTTCAACCGCAGTAATTGTCGTGCTTGTGAGCGTTGTTATTGTGGCTGCTGGCGACGTCAAGTTTTCTGCCACCGCAAGCGTTTCTAAAACGCTTCCAACCAGCAGCAAATTACCTAAAATTGTTGCGTTGTTTTCCACAAAAAGGCTGTTGTTGACGTGCAACGGTATGCTGCTCTTTATTGAATCTCCCAAGCCCACAACGGTCACGGTGTCGATGATTGTTCCATTGTTTGTCCCAGTGTCATCAGTAACATCTCCATTAAACCTGAAGTGTGCGACCAGGTCACCCGAATGGGGCCCTGAATAGCTTCCAAAATTACGCCCTAGATTAAACAAGGTGGTGACTTCTGAAGCGATAAAAGGCTTGTTAAAAACCATGACCTCGTCCAAGTCACCGTTCCAAAAGGCTGTTGGTGCAGCACTCTTGCTGGCCCCAATAAGAACAGGCCTCACAAGGGAGCGAATGTCATCAGTCACACTTGTGTCCGTGTCCTTTGCATCTCCGTCAATGTAAATGACCGCAGTTTCAGCAGACACGCCATCATACGTTCCCAAAGCATGATGCCACAACCCGTCATTTAAATCAGACACGCCAGCATTCACGTTAACAAACTGAGACTCACTGCTGTTTCTAAGCTGGAAGAATATGTTGCCAGTACTCATAACCAGCCTATAAGAACTCGTGTTCGTTGGGTCAATCCACTTTGATATAATATGCCCCAACCCCGTGTGGGCATCAGTTGTCCTAAACCACCCACTCAAAGTAATCTCTTTTCCTGCAATGTTCAAGCTTGCGTCCTGCCCGATGTTTATGTACCCGCTGTCGCCGTCAAATGTAGCGTACCCAAATCCTGCTTCGGTGGACAAAACACCTGAGTAATCAGTGAAGGCAAGGGTGTCAAGGCCGGTCACGCTGTTGTCGCCCATTGCCAGGCTTCCTGTCATCGTGTCGCCTGTCACTTGAACGTAGCGGTCGTCGAAGGCCAAGAAGTGTGTTAGAACATCGACTCTTGTCGCTGTTGTTCCTTCCATGTAAAGCGTTGCGGTTGCATCTCCTCCGGCGCCAGTGTCTTGGTTGCCGTAGACTTTGAACACTAGCCTGTCGTCTGAGAGAAGCGTTTGGTCTGTTGTCAGGACACCGTGTATTTCGTAATGTGTTTCAGTGTTTGTTAGCACCGCGCTTTCCTCGCTTGTTATAAGCAATGTTTCTGCTCCTCCTGCTGCCCGCTTTAAAAGAGTCCAATAAATTTTGGTGTCTTTCTTGCCCGCAGTTGTTGCTAAAAGATGTAGATTTCCTGCATACACTCCTGCCGCCAAAGCCGTGAATGTTGGCTGGCCTGTTTCTGTGATGAAGGCTTTTATTAGGGTGTCGTCTGCTATGATTTCGACGCCTATTGTTGATTCTGCTTCGTCTGTGTCCAGGTCAAACATTATGTTATAGCCGGCGATTGTGCCGTCTGCGGTGTCTGATGGGTGAAAGGAAAAGGCTGCGCCTTCAATCAGGTCGAGCACTTCTGCGTGGGTGAAGTACCTTGGGTCGTGGCTGGGTTCTGTTGCCCAGTTTGTGTCCTCAAGCCCTGTGTGCAAGTGCGTTATGTCGTAGTCAGGGCTTCCAGTGTTCGGGTGCAGCTTTGAATTAGTCAGCCTTGCCTCGGCTTTTGTTAGCACATAGTAGGCGTCCCAGGGCAAACCCATTTTAGCTGCAGCTCCTCGAACAGGCTCCCGCCTGAACGAACTTAGCCCTCTCGAATAGGGCCGGAGAGGCATGAGGTTTTAACACCTCACTTCCCCTTTTTTGCCTTCTCTGCCACTTGGTAAAAGCACCTTGTGCATCTACCGTCTTTGATGTCAGTGCATTCGCATTCCGGGCAAACTTTTGCTTCTTCCGTCATGCTTCATCACCGACCGTTTGGCTTCAGGTATTCTGCGACCAACTTCTGTTGTCCGCTTGTTCCCGCCGAGCTTCCTGTGGTTGTCTTTAGGTCAATCCTTGAGTAGTTCGTTGTTGGCACAACTTCCATGTCGCCGTCAACTAGCTGCCTCATTGGTATGTAGAGTGTTTGGTGTGGTCCAAATCCTGTGCATTGTGTCCAATAAGTTGACGCTGCTGTGTTGGTTGTGTTTGACGCTGTTACTACTTTGATTGTTCCAATAGGCCTTCTTGCGCTTGTCAATGTTCCGTGAACGCTTGTGGCTCCCAAATCTGTTACGTCAACGTGCTGTACGTTCAACAGCCTTGTGTCGAAGTGGTCGGCTTCTGCCATTGCAACAGTTCTGGTGACTACGCATGGCTTTGGAAACCATGTCTTGTATACACTCCAAAACTGGGCGTAGTTCATGTCAATTGGCTTCCAGATTCCGTTGTCGAAATCCAGCTCTACTTCGTTCATCAGTTCCTCAGGGTTTATGTTGAGGTATGCGCCTCTCCACATCAACCCCCAAAGGTCGAAGCCTCTTGGAATTTCTGTGTTGTGCTGTGCTGAATTTGCGTTGTCCCAGGAGTCGATTTGCCTTGACTGCATGTACTTGTTCATGAATCCTGTTGGCGTGCCGTCAATCATTTTGGCAATCGTTGAGTGTGTGAATGTTGGGTCTGTGTGTGCGTCCAGTGTCATGCCGTCGAATGTTGTTAGGGACGTGTTCCAAGTGACTTTCAGCTGTGGATTTGCGTATGCTCCCATATCAAGTCCATACTTTGTGTCTCCTGCAAACCTTCCAAGGTACAGCGGGAAGTCGTGGTAATAGACGTTGTGGTTTTGTGCAAACTGTGAGTCGTCGCTTACTGAGAACGGTCCACCGTTGTACCAGTCAAGTGCCTTTACCTGTGTTCCTGTCAACGATTTCACTACTGTTGAACCGTCAACTAAGAGCTCTATCTTTTCCAGGATTGCGTGCATTGGTGTCACGCAGTCGTTTGAGTATGCTCCAAGTGCTCTGGCTTGAAAGGTTAGCTCTGAAAGGACTCCTGTTTCAGGAAGGTCAATTGTTATTGTCCCTCCGTCTGCCGAAGAATTTTCGGCTTTGTCTTGTTCCAAAATAGCGTATCTAAACTTTCCCATTTTGGATCACCTTATTTCCTCTTCATGTCGTAAAGCGCCTGTGCTATTGGCTTTACTCTGCCGTCAATGTTTGCCATTGGATCGGCTGTCCTTTCAGCAATAGTCGTGTTCTGTATGGTTGACAAGACTTCGCTTATTCCTGATTGAAACTTTGGCAGTGCTGCTTGCATTCCAGGCCCAATCCTTGATGCGCCTTTGGTTGCGGCTGCCTGCTTCCACGCGGCGGTGCTTGACTTTTGCAGCCCCCTAACGCGTGCTTTGTTTGCAATGGATTCTTGTATCCTTGCTTCGTACAAACCCTGAGAGGCAATTGCGTTCTCGTTCTGGTTTGTGTTCTTTTCTACACCGGCTTTGTATCTGGCTGGTGCTTTGCCGATGCCGTCCCTGTAGTTGCTTACAGTGGCTTCAACGGATTTAGTATCTACCAAATAAATCATCTCCATAAATTTTGTTAAAAGTACTTGTTTTGCAGGATTTAAAAGCTTTTAGGCAATTTCGGCACCCTACCTGACGTCTTTTTAACTACTTTGCACCCCAAACACAGTATGGCGCAGATAACTTGCCGAATTTCGATAGATACGTACGATTGGATAGATAAACAATGCGATTCCCACGAGTTTAGAAGCTATGGACATGCTGTCGAGAAGATGGCTGCATTTTACCGCAAGGGACACCGCACTATTTCGATTCTAAAGGCTGAAAGGGCACGTTTAAAGGGCATATTGGAGGTTGTTAGAAGTGGTGAATTGGCGAAAGGTAAAACGACTGGCGATATCGAACTTCGAGCAGGAACAACATTGCATTAGTGAGTTTTATGGTGCAGCAACACGAGAAAAGGCTAACGAATGAATTCTTTGCCGAGAACTACATCGACAAGCACGTGCAGAGGCGCGTTGCTTTGGGCCCTACGCAGGTGCCTATTGTCAACAAGATGATGAACGTAATCACTCGCTGGGCAGATGCAATAGTCTTTGAGCCAAACCTCATTACAATCATCGAATTTAAGATGGAGCCCAAGGGCGATGCCATAGGGCAGTTGAATCTGTACGAACAAGAGTTCGGAAAGTCCTTAGCTTATCAGCAATACTGGGACAGGCCGATTCAAAAGGTGCTTGTGACAACGCGCATTGATGATGGCGTGCAAGAGCAGGCACAAGCTCACAATATTCAGTACACTGTTTTCCGGCCTGACTGGATCAAGTTCTGGGAAAGACAAAGGTTTAGAACATGACTGACGAAACGTACGTATGTCCGAATTGTGGGCATTTAACTATTGAAGAACAGTGTCCTGAATGCGGCTGTTACGTGATTGACTAAAATTAGGGGTGTGCGATTGGTGTTCCGCAAACACGGCAGTTCACGACTTTGTCTGTCTTCAGCATTGTTTGGTCTTGTAGGCACTCTTTACATACTACAGGTATGGTTTCTTCTGAATGTCCAGGGTTGGAAGGATTTGTGGATTCCGGTGACGATTGCCCTTCTGTGCCTGGCCTTGCTAGGATTTCTGCTCCAGGAATCGAGCCCTCAACGACCTTGTTTAGGACCCATAGACC
>SDBV01007918.1_pt1 | contig 14412 bp, 6 predicted proteins | sample 2277081 | NCBI WGS metagenome assembly SDBV01 (sample SAMN10402039, study PRJNA504765) | marine sediment metagenome | isolation source: marine sediment core GS10_PC15, 223 cmbsf | place: Arctic Ocean: Southern Knipovich Ridge | collected 2010
GCTTGTCCCAATCAATGCCCGCAATGCGGTACTGCATGTTCCCCCAGTTCCGCCGATGAAACGCGTGCAGGATTCCCGTCTCAGGATTTGCCCACTTGCCCTTTTTATCGTCGAGTTGTCCCGGCCTCCAAGTCATCTGCGTCAAGTCGCCGTCCTTACAATGGAGATAGCCCTTACCGCTTCGCAAAGGATCCTCAAAATCCCAATCGGGATAACGCGCGCGAACCATTCGCCTGTCCTCGCAGAAAAGTTGAGTTGTCTCCACGTCTTCCAAAGGAGTCCCGGCCAGCGAACAGACATAAATCCCGTCCTTGTAGCTCTTCCACTTGGCATCCAGTTTCAAGCTGCCCTTCAAAACAACCCCTTCACCTGGATACGCCGAGTAAGTGATAGGCGCTTTTTCAGTTCCCGAATCCCTCGCCTCAAAGATCAGCGATTCGTCAAAATTGTAGGCACCCTCGCGAACCCAAACCGTCACTCCCGAAGACTTTTTTCTGGCCGACAGCGCACGAATCTCATCCCGCGCCCGCGATATCGACGCAAAAGGCTTTGCTTTTGTACCCAACGCCCCGTCGCTTCCCGAAGGACTAACATAAAACTCAACACCGTCCGCTCCCGCCACAGGGAAAAGACCAGCAACTACGGCCAAACTTATCGAAAAAACCAACAACTGTCTCATATCAAACCTCTCTTAATCTAATCTTAATAATCATTGCACCCATGAGCAAAGCTACCCCCACTCGTCTTTGCGAGGAGGAACGACGAAGCAATCTACTGTCCTTATCCAGTGACGCCCAACCGGTTAAGCCAAAAGCGCCTATAAACAAGGAACCTCATGTCCTTAGCATGAGCCACAACTCCACAGACAGCGATTCAAGAAACACCAAGGAACACAAGTGAAATAATACCAGAACCGGAAGCCCTAGTACATGGGAGAGGACGCCATCGAAGACAAGGGGCTGCAGCCCCTTGCCTTTTATGAGCGATGCGCCCTAAGAACGGAAGCGGTCATTCAACAACAACGGTTGTCTCAAAGCGTCCAGACGATGGAGGCTGCGTAACTGCCACTTCGCCGTCGTACAATGTGTCATCGTTATTTCCGAGCAGCACCAGCCGGACTTTCCCAAAAGGAAGCCAGGTTTTGATCAGATTCATCTCCCTTTCCATAATTACAAAGGGAGCGCCAGCCGAATCGAATATCTCGACACGAAAATCCGTTACAGGACCTTGGCTAAAATCCACAACTTTGATCTCGGCCTTGGTCGCGGGAAACATCCTCAGCTTGACAGTGTTCTTGACCGCAGCCCGCACATCCACAACCGTGCTCATGGCAGAACAAAACCGGTTGTCCCTGTCGTCTTCAATAAGGCAGCCCGCTTGATATACGCCCGGATTGATCCCCGTCAAAAGCGCCGAATTACCGCCGGAGTGCGGACGGAGTCCGTTGTAGCTTAAACGTCCATCTTCGTCCAGCATGAAAAGCGCACCGTTGGACTCGATTGGCTTCCCAGTTTCCGCGTGGACCGTTGTCACCTCCAGTTTGCCGCCGCTTTCCAGAACTATCACCACGTCGGCTATCGACTGGTTTGCTGAAACTGAAACGTCCACAGAGCTTTGGGCGAAATCATCCGTAAAAGCCTGCACCATATAGTCGCCCGCAGGGACTTCATTAAAGTTAAACGCGCCTTGTGCATCGCTCGACGAGGTAGCTGACACGGAGGCCCGTGCCTGCATAGGAGACATATTGGCAATGACTTCTTTGTCGAACAACGCCACCCTGGCTTCGTTGATCGAAGTTCCGTCCCCCTCGACAACCCTGCCGCTTATCGAACCGCACTCAATTATGATGTCCTGTTGCACGTCCTGGCCTGCGCTAACTTCCACCACCGCGTATCCCTTACGCCGCCAACGCTCACAAGCTATTACATAATGCTTGCCAAATGGGACGTTATGGAAAACGAAGGACCCGTCCATTTCAGTTGTGCCGCGGCCAAGCCTCGCCCATCCGTCCGAAGGATTCGGCGTGTCGCTCAGAAGCATGTTTGCCGAAGCCATTGGCCGGCCTTGCAGGTACACTGTTCCGTACACCATCGAGCCCACAGGCCCGAAATCTACAATCCCAACCTCGCCCTCAACAAGCGTCACATTCGTATCTTCACCTTCATGTCCGTCGCTCTTCATACGGTAAGTGTCCGGCCTTATCAAGTCAATCCTGTAAGAACCCGTCGCATCGGTATACGCCGACAAGAACGGCGTCCCATTGCCAATGCCGTAAACCCCAACCCGGCTTTTCGCCACAGCCTGCCCCTGTGCGTCAAGCACAAATCCTTCCACTGAAGCCCCGGAAGACAAACGGATCTCACAATTCCTAACCTCATCACTTCCGCCGTAGGGTGTGCCCACGTACGCCGCGTAGTCAACGTGTTTTACCGTCATCTCACCAAACCTGCCGATACCCGCTATCCCGAATTTACCTCGTGCATCCGTCACCGTCGAGTGCCTAGTCATTCCGTTAATCGAAACATGCGCCCCGGCCACTGCAACACCATTCACATTCAACACACGGCCTTCAATAGATCCACCGCGCTCCATCAACACTTCCACTTCCGCTTCGTCGCTCGATTTGGCGATGTTAGTGGGAACAAAGACAGGCGCGTAGCCCTCAGCCTCAGCGTACAAATATCTGTATGGCCTCACATTGTCGAGCCGGAACCGTCCATCAGGACTATAGACAATCGCAGGGGACCCAGAGGCCCGATAATCGCTATGAGAACCGCAGACGCCAAACTGCTCGATAGGTCGGCGCGTCTCCTTATCCAACACACGCCCCGATATGTTCACGCGCCTTTGCTCTTCCTTCCCGGGCGAAAAGATAACGACCAATCCTTCAGTCGAAACAAGAATTCCAGACGCGCTCGTGGTCTTCCTCGGCCCGGAAGGCCCACGGTATACAATGTCAACTGTCGAGCCGGATTTCAGGTTCGCCACTTGGAATTCGCCGTATTCATTTGGGGACGTCCAGCCAATGTCCCGGCTGTTTCCACGCACCTCCAGGATGCCTGGGCGCTGCGCCCCAACGTTCCCTTTGGTAATCGCCTTGCCATCTGCATCCACGATTACACCGGAAACATACCCGGCCAATATTTCCTGGTCGACAATGAACTCAACATCATCCCTTACCTCGTTAGGATCAAGAGTCAGAGTCAAGTGTTCATCGTATAGCTCCATGTCCAATGAAACATTGCCAGGAACGAGATTATAGAAAGCGAATCTGCCGCCGCTATCGCTCACGAAGTTATCGTTGTTCTCTCGCGAGGAATACATGTGCACAGAGGCGTTTTCGACTGGCTGGCCACTCTTATTAAACACGTGGCCAATTATTGTGGCCCCTTCGCCCTTGGCCATCTTGACCACTACACCTTCCAAAACACGCCCAGGCTCGACGACCAAGCCAGTAATCTCGACGGGAGAATAGCCGGGCGCTCTCGCCGAAAGTCCGTAGGAAACAGTGGGCAAAACACCATGAAACACAAATGTCCCGTCAGAGCCGCTATCCACGGACGGCCGTACCGGATTGTGTTCATAATGCTTGAGACGCAATGCCGCTCCAGGCACCGCCTTATCGTTCTCGTCAAGCACAATGCCGCTGATCGATGAAGCAGATTGTAGTTTTATAACGAGATTCTCGACTGAAGCTCCCGACAAGTTCACAGATATCGAACGCTGTCCCTTGACCAAGTAATAGTTCGCAAGAATGCCCGGTGCATCAACCAAGGCCCTCAGTTCGTATCGCCCTTTATCCAAATCAGCAAACTTGAACTTGCCCAGGTCGTCCGTTTTGGTCGCCGCCACCACTTTGCCGTCCTTGTGCAATTCCAAAGGAAGACCCTCGACAGGCGTCTGTGCCGTTTTCTCGACGGCGGCCCCTGCAATGAATCCTTTGCCAGCCTCAGCAACGGAAACAGGTAGCGCAGCTGGCGCCGATTCGCTGGAAACAACGCTCGTCTCGCCCTCATCGGAATACGTGTCTTGTTCAACGCTTTGCACCGGAACAGGGACAACAGGGGTTTGCGCGGGCCCCGGACGCAACTGTCTGGCCGCAAAAAGGGCCGCTATGGCCAAAATCGCCACGACCGCCACACCTACAAGGGCCTTGGAGGAAAGCGCCAAAACGGAGAGCGCTTTCGCTCCTCCAAGTAAGGACGTTTGAGGAACGGGTAACGGCATAGCGGGCAACGCAGCGATGATGGCGTGGCGGGTCTTTCGCGGAGAATGCCCACCGCGCAGTTCATCCTCCATTTTTGATGTGAGCTGTTCGCGAAGTTTCTGGCGGCCAAAATTCAGCCGGGCCTTCATCGCGTTTTCACTCACGTTCAAATACGAAGCCGCGCGCTTGATCGAGAAGCCTTCCATATAGAAAAGAAGCACCGCTTCACGCGTTTTCGGCGGCAACTGCCCCACTTCACCCCAAAGCAGGTTGCTGAGTTCTTCGCGGGCATAAGCCTCGGCAGGCGACTCCGCGTCCGATTCAATAAGGTCCATAGGCACGTCGCTCGCGTGAACGCCCGGAACACGGCGCTTATCTTTGAGCAACTGCAAAGCAATACGCCTGGCAACCGTGTGCAGCCACGCCGCAAACTTGGAAGGGTCCGACAGAGTGCGGAGTTTCTGGTATGCGCGTATAAACGCTTCCTGGACAACGTCCTCGCTGTCCGCAAAGTTCCCCGTAATATTCAGGGCAGTTGCGAAAACCATCCCCTGATAAGTATCAATCAGCGCACCATACGCTTCCTTATCGCCTTCAATGGCCTTCCTTACAGAATCACATTCTTTCGGGCTCATGACATATTCTCCATCTTGCTTATATTAACGGATTTCATAAGATAGATAGAGAAAACACCAAAAAGGTTAGAAAAACTACTTCTCAGCTAGAATCAGCTCGGCAGCCTCGGAAAGGTCTTTCGCGCCGCCGGACGCAGGGCCCACTAGAATGTTCAGTCCACAACCCGCCGCCTCGCCCGCTTCTACGTCGCTCGGTTTGTCGCCAACCATTGCGGATGCGGACGCGTCAATATCGAATTCCTTAATCGCCAGATTCAGCATACCCGGCTTGGGTTTTCTGCAATCGCAGCCGTCCTCGGGGGCATGCGGACAATAGTAGATCGAACTGAGCTTCACGCCCTCCTGCGCTAAAAGCTTGTCCATGTGTTCGTGGACCTCTTCAACGTTGTAATCCGCGCACATGCCCCGCCCTATGACCGACTGATTGCTTATGACCACAAGCAAAAAACCGGCATCCTGCAGACGCCGCAACGCCTCCACCGCACCGGCAATGAACTCCACGCCGGACGGATCGCACAGATACTCTTTATCAACTATCACCACACCGTCTCGATCCAGAAAAACTGCCTTGTTCATTTTCATCTCCTCGTTGACAGTCCAGCGTCCATTAGTCGGAACAATGCAGCCAGGCCAGAATAATCCCAATCATGCAAAGGATGCCAGCAAGAACAGTCACGCTTAACGCGTTCGTTGCGACGAGTCCAGGTGAAGCACTCGATGTCAGCAGCACGAAAACATCCGTGTTGTCTATCGTGCTCTCGATCAGAGGATCCAACACCATATTCCCAATAATCTGCTCCGAGGTCCACGCATATAGCGGAATGTTCACGCTGGTATGTCCCGTCGTCGCCCACGTAACCGCGGGAAACTGGCCGATTCCGTTGTTTTGAACAATCTCCAAACCGCCCGTCTCATGATCGGCAGTCACGATTATTGTCACGTCGTTTCCATTCGCCGCCCAATCAAGCGCTACCTGAACGGCCTTCTCGAATTCCAGCGTTTCAAGAACATTGCGCTCAATGTCGTTAATGTGCCCTGCATGATCGATCTTGCCGCCCTCTGCCATCAGAAAGAAACCATTGGGATTGTTGTCCAGAATGTCGAGCGCCACCGCGACCATCTCAGAAAGATGAGGCAGTTCCCCGAGACCGTCCAATTCATAAGGCATATCTGTTACACCAAAATGGCCAGCCACGTGCGTAGCCGCATCCGTGTCAAGAGCCATCATCTCATCACGGGTCTCGACCAGGTCGTATCCACCGGCGAGAATCGCATCAATCGTGAAGCCTTTCTCGCCACCGCCGAACAACACATTAGGCCGCACATTGTTCACATAATCATCGACAATATCCGCGGATCTCCACCGGTGCCACGTGTGCGCCGCAAAGGCCGCTGGCGTCGCGTGCGTCATAGTGGTCGTTGTAACAAGTCCCGTACTCCTGCCATTGTCCTGCGCTATCTCCAGCGCGGTTTTCAAATCCGAACCGTCACCCGGAATAGCCACGCTCACAATCAGATTGTCCACCTTCACTCCTGTAGCCATGGCGGTCGAAGCCGCGGCGCTGTCGGTAATTCCCCCATTGGCCGCATGCGTTGTCACCTCAGCGGAATAAGGAAAACCCTCAAAAACAAGGCTTCCTTCTTCGCCGCTCTTATAAAACGAAGCCGCCTTAACCTCCTCGAAACCCATTCCGTCGCCTATGAACAATATGACGTTCCGCTGCCCAGCATAGCCTCCCAGCGACAGCAAGACACCGAAAAGAAAAGCGCAAAGCGTCCGGAAATATGACAAAGAAACCTTCACAAAAACCACCCTAAAGACGAATCGACCTACAAACCGCAATCATCGCCATTTTACAACACCACACGCATTTTTTGCTAAAAACCAAAGCTCTCCCAAAAATCGTCATTGCGAGAAGCGAAGCGACGCGGCAATCTACTACCGCGATCCCAAAAGCGTTTCCTGAACTCGCAAACCTCATTGCAACCAAAGGCCAAGAAGAAGAACTGATGGTTTCGCGAAACAAGGGGGAATTGCTTGACAAAACGAGTCTGCTTTGCAGTGTGAATCTTGTGTTGTTTTGAGCCTGTTTCGCGAAACGAATGGTGTTTAGTTAACACATATCACTTTTTTATAAGAAATATAGTATAAATTACTTGACAATTATACATTATTAATATATTTTGATTTCGAAGTTTAATGTTTGGCTAAGAATGGGAAATAATAAAACTGCGGGACCTTTTGGGGTATTCAGTGTGTTTCTTCTTAGACAAGATTTACAAGATTCACAAGATTCAAATCATTATCTTGTTGATCATGTAAATCATGTCCAAATAGTTCTTAGGGTTGCGGCCATGCTGCGCCGTGCCCTTCATGGCAAATCCATAATTCCTCCCCCAAAACTCTTGCATAAAAAGACATGAACTACTACAATATATTCCAACACAAGTATGGGGAAAGAAGTTTAGGAGTATCGCTCAGTGATTAGAAAACTGTCGTATATTGTAATCACCCTCAGCTTCAGCCTGACCGCCAACGCCGCAACATGGTACGTCGACATAGACAACACATCCGCCACCCAAGACGGAACATCATGGCAAACCGCATTCACAACAATCCAACCCGCAATTGACGCCGCATACAACGACGCCGGAGGCGATGTCTGGGTAGCACAAGGCATATACGACGAACAAAGAACAAGCTACCCCCACGATGGCGACGACGCAAACACAAACACCGGTTCCGTCATGATGCGCGAAGAAGTCCACATATACGGAGGATTCGCCGGCGACGAGATCTACCTGGAAGATCGCGACTGGGAGGCGAATGAAACCATAATCGACGGCTCAACCGCCCGAAACGGTGAGCCCGCCTACCACGTAGTCGTAGGCGCAAACAACTCAACGCTCGACGGACTTACAGTCACCGGAGGAAATGCAGACGGAGATGGTTGGGCTACAACCGGAAGTGGCGGCGGGATGTACAATTATGATAACTCCTCGCCCACCGTCTCTAATTGCACATTCACGGGAAATTCTGCTGAATACGGCGGCGGGATGTACAATTATGATAACTCCTCGCCCACCGTCTCTAATTGCACATTCTCTAACAACTCGGCTCTTGACGAAGGCGGCGGGATGTACAATAGGGATTCCTCGCCCACCGTCACAAACTGCACTTTCTCTGGAAACTCGGCTCTTGACGAAGGCGGCGGGATGTACAACTCCGGCTCTTCGCCCACCACTGTCTCTAATTGCACATTCACCGGAAATACTGCTAACGACGATGGCGGCGGGATGTACAACCGCGGCTCTTCGCCCATCACTGTCTCTAATTGCACATTCACCGAGAATACTGCTGAGGACAATGGCGGCGGGATGTTCAACTTAGGCTCTTCGCACACAGTCACATACTGCACATTCACCGGCAACTCGGCGACATGGGGAGGAGGGATGCTCAACGGCGGCTCTTCGAACACAGTCACATACTGCACATTCACCGAAAATTCTGCTAGTCGCTGCGGGGGCGGGATGTACAACCGCGGCTCTTCGCACACAGTCTCTAATTGCACATTCTCTGGCAACGCGGGCTGCGCGATGTACAATAGTGAGTCCTCGCCCTTTGTTTCAAATTCTACATTCTCCAACAACGCGGGTAGCGGGATGCATAATAATGAGTCCTCGCCTACCGTCTATAATTGCTCATTCTCTGACAATTCTGCTTATTACGGCGGCGGGATGGACAATTGGCATTCCTCTCCCTCCGTCTCCAACTGCACATTCTCTGGTAACTCGGCGAGCAGTGGCGGCGGGATGTACAATTGGTTTTCCTCGCCCACTGTCACAAACTGCACATTCTATGGTAACTCGGCTCGTTACGAAGGCGGCGGGATGGACAGTTATCTGTCCTCGCCCACCGTTTCCAACTGTATCTTCTGGCGAAACGAAAGAGACGAGATAAGTGGAGGAAGGGCCTCAGTAACCTTCTCCAATATCTTTCGCGGCCACGAAGGCGAAGGCAACATAGACACTGATCCGCTATTCGTCGATGTAGCGAGAGGAGACCTTCGGCTTCGGCCAGATTCTCCGTGCATTGACGCCGGCAGACTTGCGGGAGCTCCAGATATCGACATCTTAGGTGTGCCTCGTCCTCAAGGCGATGGCATAGATATGGGCGCATTTGAATTCCCCTCCATAGACTACGATTCGGATGGCGACACCATTCCCGACACTTATGAAGGATACGAAGACTATGACGGCGATGGATTGGGGAACAACGTAGATGCCGACAGCGACGGCGACGGTGTTCTGGATCTGATCGAGGGAATCGGCGACATGGATGGCGACGGTTTTCCAAACTTCCTCGACGATGACTCGGACGGCGACGGCATTGCCGACGCCGTTGAAGGAGGCGAAGATGTTGACGGTGACGGAATAGTAAACTCTCTCGATCTGGACAGTGACGGCGATGGCTTCTGGGACTCGTACGAGTGGACACAGGACTCCGACTCAGATGGCATAGCTGACTACTTTGAACTGGACAGCGACGGGGATGGCATTCCCGACACGGACGACCCCTTCGTTGTCTATGTTGATGTTGACAACACTTCGGCCGTTGAGGACGGTCTCACTTGGTTGACCGCTTTCACTGAATTGCAGGCCGGAATAGATGCGGCCGCATCTTTCCATGACGTCGGAAACCCTGGAGTCTGGGTAGCACAAGGCGTATACGACGAACAAAGAACAAGCTACCCGCACGACGGCGACATCGCAGACATAGACACCGGCTCAGTCATAATGCGCGAAGAAGTTCATATATATGGGGGATTCGCCGGCAACGAGATCTACCTGGAAGGCCGTGACTGGGAGCTTCACAAGACCATAATCGACGGCTCAACCGCGCGAAACGGCCAGCCCGCCTACCACGTAGTCGTAGGCGCAAACGACTCAACTCTCGACGGATTCACAGTTACAGGAGGAAACGCAAACGGTGACGGCGGCTACAGTATTACCATTCAAACGGGTGGCGGCATGTTCAACAGAGGGGCTGCGCCGACAGTCATCAACTGCACATTCGTCAAGAACTTAGCTTACATGGGAGGCGGCATGGGCAACGTACGTGCTTCTCCTATTGTGTCAGATTGTGTGTTCACAGGCAATGTAAGCAACGGAACTTCTTATGGCGGGGGCGCGATGTTCAACGATAACTCTTCGCCCATATTGACTAACTGTGGATTTATTAATAACAGATCGAATTATGCTGGTGGCGGTATTGTTCTATGGCGAAAAAGTCACGCGACACTGACCAACTGCTTCTTCACTGCCAATACGGCTCGCTTTTCTGGTGGGGGGATAAGTAGCTGGAACTCGTCAGGGAGCATCCTAAAGAACTGCTCATTTACGGATAACAAAGCCCTCAGAGACGGAGGCGCTCTAAGTGGATTGAATACAGTCGTCAATTGTACGTTCAGAAATAACACAGCTCTCCGCTACGGAGGTGCGCTCGCTTGGGCAACCATCGTCACCAATTGCACGTTCGCGAATAACTCTGCTGTTAGAGGCGGCGGCATTGTCACTGGAGGACGTGGATCTGCCATCACGAACAGCATCTTCTCGGGGAACTCGGGACTTTGGGGCAGTGCTATGTATACCGATAGGGCAGATGACGCGCGAATAGTCAACTGTACGATTGTCGGTAACGAAAGCACCAACGGTGAAGGCGCCATTTATGAGCACCATTCGTTTGACGGCTCAGCATCGCTTGTCATAAACACCATATTCTGGGGAAACATTGGCGGTGAAATCAGAGGAGATGGCACGATAGTGCTACGCTCGGACATTCAAGGTGGCTACGCAGGTGGAGGCAATATCGATGTTGATCCGATGTTTGTGAATGTAGCAGGTGGCGATCTGCGCCTGCGCCGCGGTTCGCCATGTGTTGATGCCGGAAGGCATGAGGACGCGCCAGAAACAGACATGCTTGGCACCTTTCGTCCACAAGGTGATGGCGTAGACATGGGAGCATTCGAGTTGCCCACCCTTGAGTACGATTCTGATGGCGACACGATGTCCGACGTTTACGAAGGCGACATTGATAGCGACGGCGACGGACGTGCCGACAACGTGGACGCTGACAGTGACGGTGATGGCATATGGGACTTTCTCGAAGGTATAGGAGACATAGACAATGATGGCGTGCCAAACTATCTGGATCATGATTCGGACGGCGACGGCATTGACGATTCTGTTGAGGGCCTGCGAGATACGGACAACGACGGTAGCACCGATATGCTAGATCTGGATAGCGACGGCGATGGACTTTGGGACTGGTATGAGGGAACACAGGACACAGACTCAGATGGCGTGCCAGATTTCCTCGACTTGGACAGCGACGGGGACGGTGTCCCTGATGCAGATGAGGTCGTCATAGTCTATGTGGATGTAGATAACACATCACCGGTGGAGGATGGCAGAACTTGGTCGAGCGCTTTCACCACTTTGCAGCAAGCAATTGACGCTAACGAGCTGATTGGCGATGGTGTTGACAGAGAATTGTGGGTAGCCAAAGGGGAATACGGCGAGACACGCTTCAGTTATCCGCATGAAAATGTAGTTAACACTGGCTCGCTTATGCTGCGGGAAGGAATAAGGTTATACGGTGGATTCGCCGGCTATGAGGAGTTTCGTGATGATCGCGACTGGCAGGCCAATCCCGCCGTAATCGACGGCTCGACCTCACGCGGCGGCCTGCCCGCTTATCACGTAGTTATCGGTGCCGACGATGCTGTTCTGGACGGTTTTACAATAACAGGCGGCGCTGCGTCTGGTGATGACTTCGACACAACGAAAAGTGGCGGAGGAATGTATAACAATGGTGTCTCACCCATCGTCTCAAACTCAACTTTTACGAATAATTCAGCAACTCGGGGCGCTGGCATCTACAACGAAGACGCTTCGCCACTACTAACGAACTGCGCATTCTCGAACAACTCGGCGGTTGTTCGAGCTTATGGTGGCGGCATGTACAACCTAAACGGTTCGCCAGTACTGACGAGCTGCTTATTCTCGAACAACTCCGCCTCTCATGAAGGTGGTGGAATATACAACGAATATGGCTCGCCAGTACTGATAAGCTGCTCATTCTCGAACAACTCGGCACGACATGGTGGCGGCATATACAATATCTACGGTACGCTATCGTTGACGAACTGCTCTTTCACGGCAAATTCCGCAGACGCTGGGGGGGGCGGTTTGAAATCCAGCGATCGATGTTCGGTGTCTCTTACCAACTGCACGTTCACCGGTAACTCGGCGGGAGGGAACGGCGGTGCTATGGCAAATGGTGCGTCTTCTCAAGCCCAGTTGACAAACTGCATGTTTAACGGCAACTCGGCGGAAGAAGATGGCGGAGCTGTCGAAAACAGCAATTCTTCCCTCCGGTTCTCCAACTGCACGTTTTCAAATAATTCGGCTCAATTCGGCGGCGGATTGAGTAATTGGACATCTTCGTCAACACTAGTCAACTGCACACTTACAAACAATTTCGCGGATGCCGGTGGTGGTATACATAATGAAAGAAGATCCTCGCCAACGATTTCCAATTCCATCATTTGGGGAAATGAAGGAACGGAGATCTACAACGATGACGCCAGCTGTGTTCCGGTTGTGGTTTACTCCGATGTCCAGGGCGGCCACGAAGGCGAAGGCAACATCGATGCTGATCCCATGTTAGTTGATGCTGATAATGGGAATTTGACGCTCAAAGATGCTTCGCCCTGCATCGATGCCGGAACATCACTGATTGGGCCAACGACAGACATCCGCGGCCTACCACGCCCCATGGGTGAAGGTGTTGACATGGGCGCGTACGAGATGGTGGACGCGGACGTCAATGGCGACGGCGAGGAGGACGCTCAAGACGTCCAACTAGTCATAAACACTGTCTTGGGTGCGCAAACCAACTTGGACTGCGATATCAACGACGACGGAGTAGTGGATGCCGCGGACATACAGCTAACAACCAACGCCGTATTGGGGATTTATTGACCGAACACAGGGGGAGCATCTTCTTCTCGTCCACATGGTCGCGTTTGCTAAGGACATGGGGCTTTATATTTACAGACAGTTTCGGCTTAACCTGTTGAGCATCAATGGGTAAGGGCAGTAGATTGCTTCGTCGTTCCTCCTCGCAAAGACGAGTTTTTGTAGTTTTTCTGATGGGTTGAGTCGTCGAGTCCTGGCAGGTGGATTACATGGCTAAGAGAAGTGGGAATTACACGCTTGTTAAGAGCCTTAGCGCAGAAGTATGCAGTCAATGTGGTGAGGTGTACATTGACGCCGACGCATCTCGGCAAATTGATGATGCTATTTCGATGGCTGGCTCGTCTGACGAGCATCTTGAAGTGCCGGTGGTCAAATGCGGCTGAGTGCTTCATAACTCTGATTTCTTTGCCTCCTTCCCTTCTTGACAGAATAATTCCAACAGAATCATATTCAACAAGATGATTCTGTACTCATGATTCTGTCAAAAAGAGCCCTTTCTTTACCGCACTTTTCTTATTTCACCCTTCTGACTGAACTTCAGCCATCCACAATCTTTGTATACTTATAATGCGTATATGTTAAGTAATATATATTATATTTAGTATATTTGTGTTAGATACGTCCACTAAATACCCTTCGTTTCGCCAAACACCCCAAGAGACCAAAAAACACCCTGTCAACTAAATCCCCCTTGTCTCGTAAGACTAGAGAAAGCCCAAACGCCAGCACTTTCTTCCGAGAAAGTGCCAGGGGCTGCGCTAGCAGACCGACTTGTCTTCGCAAAACCTGAGAAACATATTGGACAGGATTTATACAATTAACAGGATTTAGATTGTCATCTTGTTGATCATGTAAATCATGTCTAAAAGCATTCTCCTTCGTGACCTTTTGCTCTTCGTGGTGAATCAACAACCCTTGTCTCGTGAGTGCAAGATCCCAGTTTCAATTTTGCAATAGCTTGTTCTACCTGGGTTTACAGGAATTGGCGCGGAACAACGCCCCCTAAAGAGTGTAGAGGGACTAGTTGAGAGTGAAGAGGGTGCTACGAAAAGGTACTTGGTTGACGTAGGCGTCGGTTGAAGAGGATCTCCGGTCTCCTAACGGAGCCCCTGACAGTTCTAAGAAGAACTGTTGCCTTTGGTTCGAGATGACAGGTTGGGGGGGCTGATTTGTTCAGGAGTTGCGATTAGGACAGTGGCAGTAGATTGCTTCGTCGTTCCTCCTCGCAATGACGGGTTGGGGTAGTTTTGCTGATGGGATGCCTGGGCGAGGTTTATGTCGTTTCATGAATCTGTGCCGAAGGTGGTGTGGGGCTGCTAAGGACATGGGGTTTGGTTCGGTATCTGTATCGATATCGCTATCGCTATCGGTATCGCAATCGTAATCGCAATCGGGATATCTGGTTGGGGCGCAAGAAAAGGGACAGACCCGTCTGCGCTCGAAGACTCGCTTCGCTGGGGTCTACTTTTGCCAAGGCTCAAAAGTCCCTTTTTTGCTCAGTTTTCGGCGTGGGTTTTGGACTGGTCG
>SDBV01007919.1_pt1 | contig 14412 bp, 12 predicted proteins | sample 2277081 | NCBI WGS metagenome assembly SDBV01 (sample SAMN10402039, study PRJNA504765) | marine sediment metagenome | isolation source: marine sediment core GS10_PC15, 223 cmbsf | place: Arctic Ocean: Southern Knipovich Ridge | collected 2010
CTTGGTACACTTTTTTATTTCAGGTTTTGCGGCTTCCCAATCCCCTAGTTCGATTGATTGTTCAATTTTAACAAATGCCCAGTTGATGTTTTTTGCTGAGGATCCTTCCCATGAGAAAAGCAACTCTCTGGCCTTTTGATATTTTAAGCATGCCAAGTTAATTTCAACCGCGAGATAACAGATTTGCCCATCAGTTGGGTTAATTTCCAAAGCCATTTCGATGTGTTCGAGACTGGCTTTTAATTCACTCTCTTTTCGGAAAAGTATGGCAGCTTGTTTGTGAAGATTTGAGTCTTTTGGGGCAAGGGCGAGTGCTTCAATGATAGATTTGATCGCAGCTTTTGGTCTTCCAAGCTTCTCTAAAATTTTTGTTTTCTTTTCCCAAAGGCTTGGGTTGTTTGGGAGTAATTCAATATGACTTTCTACCGTGTTCAACGCTGCCTTGTCATCTCCAGCTTTCATGTGGAGTAATGTGAGTTGACCTAGCAGATCAGTTGATTGGAAATTACTTAGTTCTAAGGCTCGTTCGATGTAAGGGATACTGCTTGAAATATCCCCAAGCCCTATTAATGCTTGAGCAGCTAGACGCAAATCACTAGTCTCAACATTTTCGGATGAAAAAAGCTGCCCAAATGTCTCTCGTGCAATTTCTGGTTGGTTGTTTTCAAGTTGGATGTATCCTAGGCGCACCAAAATCTCTGCTCTTTGAGGAGCCAATTTTGTTGCTTGATTCAATGCTTCAACCGCGATGTTAGACTTATTTAAAGTCAAGGCTTGGTCAGCAACCCATAATAAGATTTCAAGGCTGTTTTCTCCTCGGCTGAATATTTCACTTAATGTGGCGAGAGCATCTTTATGAAGTTGAGCTTGGGTGTATGCTCGGCAAAGAGTTTTTAGGAGATTGAAATCTTCAGGAGAATTCTGCAGGGCATCTTTTATTGAAGCGATTGCGATTTCAGGTTTATTTAATGCAAATGCTGTTTCTGCTAATCCATAAGATAAGCGAACATGCCAGCGAGGATCAATTATAAGCTCTGATTCGAGAGCCTTATTGAACAGAATTAATGCTTTTGCTTGATCACCACTCTGTGCGGTTGCTTCTGCCAAGAGAGCCCATCCTCTAGGTTCATCCGGAGCCATTTCCAATGATCTTTTTATGGCTCTGATGGACTCTTCTGGATGGTTTCCAAGTTTCAGATGCGCCAATCCGTAATCTAATAAAACCTCAGGATCATCTTCGTTTGATTGCATGGCGATTGCAAACGCGGACAATGCTGATCCGAGATCCTCTTTTACGATAAGGGCCTTTCCATAAAGGTGGGCAATCTTTGGATTTGAAGGAAAAGCCTTATGGGCTGATTCCAAAGTTATTAAGGCGTCATCGAAATGCGAGAGATCGAACAACGTTTGCCCAAGCTTGATAGCGATCTTTTGGTTTAGTTTGGGGTCGCAATCCTTAGTGTTATAATTTGCCGCATTTTGAAATTCACTTAACGCTTTTGTTGGATCGTTTTCCTTTAAATATATTTTTCCCAATTCAAAATGTATTTCAGGGTGTTCAGGAATTGCTTGATTGGCTGCCAACAACCTTTCTTTTGCTTTATAAAATTCTCCTTTTCCTACATGGTAGCTAGCAATGGCTAGCCAGGGTGTATGCAAATGGGGGGAGGCTGCTATTGCTTGGTTGAAATGACCGTTTGCGGAAGAGAAATCGCCAAGTGAATTGTATGCTTCTCCAAGCAAGGAATGGGCTGTACCATCTTGTGGATTTAAATGTAATGCCCGTTGGCAAGCTTGGGCGGCTTGTTTAGGTTGGTTAATTTCGAGCGCACATCTTGCTAGATTATGAAAATCTTCGCTTAGTGGGGTAGGGCTTTTGGAGATCAGAACCTCAATTTCATCTTTTGCCTCTTGCCATTCCTGACATGCCATAAGGATTTCTACAAGGCTTCTTTGGAATTTCGGGTCATTGGGAGATAAGGCTATTGTAATCTGTGCTAATTCTAATGCTTTTGCTTGGTCCCCAATTTCTAGATGAGCTCGACTCAGAATCCAGAGAGTATCGGAATCGTTTGGGTTTGTTTCCGAGGCAAGCTCAGCTGCTCGACAAGCTTCGATAGGTAGTTCTAACTCTAAAAGTGTTTCCGATAATGATTTCAGAAACTCTGGGGGTGTGGTGACTGGATTGAATTGAGGGTCTTGGGACTGTTTATTCGAGTAATTTAAATGTAAAGAAATTTCCAGAGCTTGCTGCGCGATTAGTTGCCCTTTTTGTCGATCATCATTTTGGATCGCGTGTCTTGCTGTTGCCAGTAAAGTGGTTGGGCTAATTGGCTCCACTTTGGATTCTTCGGGTTTGAAATCTTCCTTATGCTCAATGGCTAATTGCCCTGTGTGAATTTGAGCCATAGTGATGTTGGGTTCAAGATCGGATAATTGAGAATCAATTTGGGAAACTTGTTCTAATGCGTGGAGCGCTGTTTCTTTATCGTTATTTTTTGCTGCTGCTTGAGCTAATTGCGCTGTTAAATCTGCCTGTAATTTGATTGTGTTCTGCCAGGCTTCTTCTAGCGCTGGCATTGCATCAGAGTATTGGCGGCCGATCTGGAGAATCTCGGACTTTTCCAATAAATCTGTGATTGCCTGAAATTTGTCTGTGGATTTTTGAATAGTCTCCGATTTTATTTCAATTAGATTTTTAGCAATCCGTTGTCCCAATTCAGGGTGGTTGTTATTTATATTTCGCAATAGATTAAGTTTTCTATTTGATGGTAATTTTGATATGTATTCTGTCAAAATCTGGCTTTGTTTCTCTGGATGCAAAGGATTGGAAAGAATAGCGTGGATACCAAGTTCTTGGTGAAGATGATTCATTTCAGAAGAAAATAGACTTACTAACAAATCTTCAGGTTGAGGGAGAATACCAAATAAACATGATATTACAGGGTAACAAATCTTTTTTACACTATGGTCAAGATCAGAAATGACTTCACCCCAATTCCCAATAATACGCCATCGTTCTCGTAATGCTAAGGCTAATAAACCAATTTTTGACAATGAAATTTCATTAAGATAACATCCACTATCCGATAAAAACTCTTCATACGCGGCTGCGGCTTCGTGCCGAATTTTTTCCCCACCTACATCTGTAGAGTTAGATAATAATGCGGGTAAATATTTTTCATATCCGAGAGATAATAGTGAAAGATTTGCTGGTGACCATTTTTCAACATTGTTACCAAATGTTTGGATTGATTTATTTGCAAATTCTTCGTTTTGAAGCTGATCCCAGATGATTTTATCTTGACGAAGGGCGCGTATAACGATAGCCCAATCTTTTTCTTGCAAGTTTCTTTTTAATTCTGTTACAAAAGAAGTAGGCATTTTCTCTCTAAAGCGCTATTTCAAAATATTTTGAGAACAACCAATAGGCGATAGCCATCATTCCAGTGCCTAAAGTGATCAAAAACAAACCGATACCAGTTGCGGTTCTAACTAATTGTTGAAGTTCGTTCAATAACGCGGAAGCATTCCCTACAAGACCTGGTACGTTTTCTGCAATACCCTTTTGAGCTAATCGTGTTGTTTGAGTTGCGATACTTCGCATATCCTTCCCCATTGCTCTCGTAACCAATACAATGACTCCCATAATAAAAGTAAATATCCCCAATGAAAAAATGATACCTATCATCAATAAAAGGATATCTGGGTTGTTAATTTTTTCCATTTCATCCTCCGGTAGTAACAGTCTTTTATAATAGATGCAAGATATATGCCATTGGTTATTGCAAAAGTTTTGCCGAAATGGTATTGACGAAAAACAAAATTGGTCTTAAAATCCCATACGAGTTACTAGCGTCTCTTCCTTGTGAGGAGGCGGTTTTTTTGCGAAAAGACAGAAACTTTTATAAATACTATCCTGATGTAGGTCAGGAATTATTAACTAGAGGAACGAAGGTAACCAATTTTTGGTAAGAGGCGTTCCAAGGGAAGGCAGTAATGGATAAAATTGTTTTGAGTGCGACCCGCCGGGATGTTATCGGCAAAAAGGTAAAAGTATTACGTAATGAGGGTAAACTTCCTGCTGTAATTTATGGAAAGAATGTAGATGCCTTTCCAATTTTGTTGGATATGCGAGAGACATCAAAATTGCTTCGCGGCGCAACCCGTGCAAGTGTGTTAACCATTGATGTGGAAGGGGAGGAGTTTCCTGCGTTACTCCGGGAACGTCAGAGGGATATTCTTTCAGGCCAGTATCTCCATATTGACTTTTTAGCAATATCTCTGACGGAAACTGTTCGAACACTTGTGAACATAGTTCTGAAAGGCGATTCACCTGCAGTTGAAAATTTCGAAGCAATATTGATTTCTGGTTTGGATCGAGTGGAAGTGGAAAGTTTGCCAGGGGACCTACCTGAAAGCATTATTGTTGATGTCTCTTTGATAGAAACTATAGGTGATGGTGTGTATGTAAAAGACCTTGTTTTGTCAGAGGGTGTTGAAATACTTGAAGACCCAAGAGACATGATCGTTGTCGCAACAGCCCCATCGCTTGCTGAAGAAGAAGAAGAAGTGGAAGAGATTCTTGATGAAGAATTCGATGAGGATGGTGAGCCTATTGTTATTGAAAAAGGTAAGGATGAAGGAGAGGAAGAGGAGTAGAAATTTAAGCAACCAATAAATAAAATTAAATCTCTGGGTTATAATCAGCCCAGAGATTTTTTTGTGGTTTTCCCTTTGTAATATGCTTGACAAATAAAATTCAGCAGTGTATAAACTATCCATTATGAGTTTTTTGTTTTCCTATGGGCGCAACTTTCCCGTCCCTACCCCGGCCCTTGGGCCGGCATTACAATTACCGGGGTAGTTGAACGCGGATAGTTTTTTCTATCCATCCATAGTTCATTCCTTAGCCCCGAAACTTCGGGGCTAATCTTTTATTTGGAGGATTAACTAGTTATGAAAATGAGCAGATTGTTCAGTCAGACTTTACGGGAGGCACCCGCAGATGCTGAAGTGAAAAGCCACAGATTATTGGTACGGGCTGGTTTTATTAAGCAGCTTGGTGCTGGGATTTATTCAATCTTGCCGCTTGGAAAAAGATCTATCGATAAAGTTGAGAATATAATTCGGGGAGAGATTAACGCTATTGGAGGGCAAGAAATGATCTTACCGGTTGTGCATCCTGCAGACATTTGGAAGGAAACCAACCGTTATTTTGAGATTGGAAGTGAGATGAGCCGTTTCAAAGATCGCAAGGGAGCGGATATGGTTTTGGCGATGACGCACGAAGAAATTGTTACGGACTTAGCCCGAAAATTGATTCAATCCTACCGTCAATTACCTTTATTGGTTTATCAAATCCACACAAAGTGGAGAGATGATCCTCGTCCAAGGGCTGGTTTGATTCGTGTGCGTGAATTTACCATGAAAGACAGTTACAGCCTGGATACTGACGAGGAAGGATTGGACAAACAATACCGTGCTCATTATCAAGCATATTTTAATATTTACAATCGTTGTGGTTTACCAACTGTCACAGTTTTTGCTGATGTTGGCATGATGGGGGGAAGTATGTCTCACGAGTACATGTACCTTACTCCCATTGGCGAAGACACATTGCTGATATGTGATGAGTGTGGGTATATGGCTAATCGACAAATTGCACTTTTTGAAAAGCCAGCTCCTGAAGAAGAAGCCCTATCTGAATTAGAAAAGGTAGCTACACCGGATACTTCTACAATTGAGGACCTCGCAAATTTCCTTGATATTCCCAAATCGAGAACTGCCAAAGCGGTTTTTATGGTCGCAATAATAAACGAGGGAAAGGATGATGTAGAGAAATTTGTATTTGCCGTTGTTCGAGGTGATATGGAATTGAATGAAACAAAACTCGCTAACGCAATTAAAGCTAAAGAACTGCGCCCTGCGCTGGATGAAGAAATAGAAGAAGTTGGAGCTGTTCCTGGTTACGCATCACCCATCGGCTTAAAAAATGTTTTGGTGGTTGTTGATGATCTGATTACTAAATCACCGAACCTGGTAGCAGGAGCTAACGAAGCGGGATTTCATAATCGGAATGTGAATTACGGGCGCGATTATGAAGCTAAAATTGTTACTGATATTGTTACCGCTGAAGAAGGGTTTGGCTGCCCCAATTGTGGATCCACAATGAAAGAATCCCGTGGCGTTGAAGTTGGGAATATATTCAAGTTGGGCACTAAATATACAGAAGCTCTTGGGGCGAATTACTTGGATAAAAATGGAAAATCGAAACCCATTGTTATGGGAAGCTACGGTATTGGAAGTGGTCGGTTGTTGGCCTCTATAGCTGAAGAGCACAACGATGAGTATGGTTTGATTTGGCCGATTTCCGTGGCTCCATATCATGTGCATTTGATATCATTGCGTGGCGGTCAGGAGGAATCTGACAAGCTCTATGATACTTTATCTGGCTCTGGCATTGAAGTAATTTATGATGATAGGAACGAGTCGCCGGGTGTAAAATTTAATGATGCTGACCTGATAGGTGTTCCTATCCGGATAACGATTGGCGAGCGTTCACTAAAACAAAATACGGTGGAATTAAAAATCCGCAAAGAAAAAGAGCGGGAACAGATTCCTTTGAAAGAAGTAGTAGAATATGTGAAGAAAGTGAAATTCGAATTGGAATCAGAAATATTAGCGACAGTTGTGGATATGCCTTTAAAGGATTAACACTCTAGGGTAAATGTGGATATAACACTTGCATTAGGTGGAGGGGGAGCGAAGGGGAACGCACATATTGGAGTCCTTCGAGTACTGAAGCGTGAGGGGTTCAAAGTGCGCGCTGTAGCTGGAACCAGTATTGGGGGTCTTATTGGCGCAGTTTATGCTGCCGGGTACTCCCCAGAAGAAATTCTTAACATATTTAATAAAATTGACCAAAACAAACTTTATGGACGAGAATCAGGAGATCAACCTGCTATTCTGGGTTTGGCAGGAGTAACAAAAATATTAGTGAAGTTGATCGGTGATCGAAAATTCAAGGATTTGGAAATACCATTTGCGGTTACAACAGTGGATTTGAATTCTGGAAGACCAGTTGTTTTGGATAGTGGATCTGTGCATGATGCGGTTCGGGCTACTATTGCCGTACCAGGAGTTTTCCCTGCAAGAGAAATGGGAGATTTATTGTTAGTCGATGGAAGCTTGAACAATCCGGTCCCGGTAAATATTGCTAAAGATTTGGCGCCTGGATTTCCCTGCGTTGCCGTTGTTTTATCAAGCCACTCGGTTAAATATTCGGCCCATCAAATTCCCAGGATTCCTGGCCCTTCAGGAGTGATATCTTATCTCTCAAGACTACGAGTAGCTCAAGCTCTTGGTGTTTTTGTTCATTCATTGGAAATCAGCGGTCACCTGTTAACAAAGATGCGGCTTGAGATTGATAAACCGGATGTGATCATATCTCCTAAACTTATTGGGATAAAACCTTTGGATCGGGTTGAAGTTGAGAAGATCGCAAAACTTGGTGAAGAAGCAGCTGAAGCGGCTTTATCAGAATTGAGAAAAGTTGTCAGGTGGCAGTACAAAGTGTCAAAATTCATGGGAATTCCCCGACTTCGAAAGCGATTTAGTAAAGGAGAGATGAGTGAGTCGTGACCTTCGCAAATTTGGTCGCCAAACCAATCGCCGTTTACTATTGGGTTTTGTAATTTTATTGTTATTGATTGGGGGTGGTTTGATTTATTTGATTTATGGTCCGGGGGCGGCTATCTCTGGTGTGCTTTGTATTTTCGCAGGTCTATCTCCTCTGTTTCTTATTTGGATAGTCCTAATAATAATTGAGCGTATTGCAAAGAAAGCGAATCAGTAACACCCAACATTCACATGCGCTATAATTAAAGAATGAAAGAAGCAAAACTCAAAACGCGTTTGAATGAACTTCGGGAGATCATCAATGAACATAACTATCGCTATCACGTTTTGGATGATCCAATAGTCAGCGATTCAGAATATGATCAGTGTTTAGCGGAACTTCGCCAGGTTGAAGAACGATATCCCGAATGGATTACTCTTGATTCTCCTAGTCAAAGGATTGGGGGAGGAGTTTCAGAAAAATTTGATAAGGTTCCTCACCCTGCACCCATTCTCAGTCTAGCAAACGCATTTAGTGGAGATGACTTACGTGCTTGGGTGGAACGGATCAGTAAAGTGGACGAACGTGTTTTGGATGCGGATTTCGTCGTTGAACCAAAACTAGATGGTCTTTCTGTAGTCCTCCATTATCGTGACGGTATATTTATACAAGGGGCAACGCGTGGGAACGGTGAGGTGGGAGAAGATATAACAACAAATTTAAAAACGTTAGCATCTCTCCCATTACGTATTCCTCTCATTCGTAATGATATAAAGCCCCCACCATATTTGGTTGTTAGAGGGGAGGTTTTTATTAATTTGGATGATTTTGAAGAATTGAATAAAAAACAAGCTGAGTTGGGCCAAAAGATTTATCAAACACCTCGTAACACGGCTGCAGGCGCATTGAGGAATTTAGACTCGGTTGTCACAGCCTCACGCCCCCTCCGGCTGCTAATTTACTCCATCGTACATTCGGAAGGGAAAATTCCAATGAGGCAATGGGATCAAGTTGAATACCTGAAATCTCTCGGATTCCCAGTCCCGGCAGATATCCAGAAATTTGATAATATTGAACGAGTTGTTGCAGCTTGTGAAGATTGGATTGAAAAAAGGAAGTTTTTACATTTTGAGATCGATGGTGCAGTTGTGAAAATCAATGATCTGGTACTTTCTCAAGATCTTGGATTTGTTGGGAAAGACCCACGTGGCGCAATTGCCTTTAAATTTCCTGCCCAAGAAGTGACTACTCAATTAAATGATATCGGTGTAAATGTCGGTCGAACCGGAGTGCTCACGCCTTACGCTATTCTTGATCCTGTCGAAATTGGGGGAGTAATTGTCCGGCAGGCCACGTTACACAACTTTGATTTTATTGCCGATAAGGATATTCGAATTGGCGACCGAGTTTTAATTAAACGTGCTGGAGATGTTATTCCTTATGTGATTGGCCCAATTGTCAATGTTCGTTCTGGAGATGAACTGCCATATGATCCTCCCAAGAATTGCCCCGTGTGTGGTGAGGGAGTATCTCGGGTTGAGGGTGAAGTAGCCTGGTACTGTATTAATCCAGCATGCCCTGAGCAAATCATTAGGAATATTCAGCACTTCGTATCCCGCAGTACATTGGATATTGTTGGGCTTGGGATAAAAATAGTGGAACAGTTAGTAAATGAGGGATTGATAACGGATGTGGCTGATTTGTATACTTTGGATCCAAATGAGTTGTTGGCGTTGGAGGGTTTTGGTCAGAAGAAAGTTGATAACCTATTGGCTGGGATCGAGGAATCAAAAACCAAATCATTATCAAGGTTTATCTTTTCTCTAGGTATTCGTGGAGTGGGTGAAGTAGTTGGCGCTGATTTGGCTGTTAGGTTTGGCGATTTGGAAAAATTGTCACAAGTCACAATTGAAGAATTAGAAACTATTGAAGGTATTGGACCAAATATTGCGACAGCTATTGTTGATTGGTTCAGTCGAGAAGCGAATCGGGCTGTTTTGGAGAAATTAAGGCAGGCTGGCATGTGTCCTGTAGCGTATGTTGAAGACTCTGATGAACTGAGTTTTAAGTCATTTACTGGCAGGACCTTTGTTATCACAGGAACTTTACCGAATTTTACACGCACTGAGGCTAAAGAATTTATTCAGTCCAAAGGAGGAAAGGTAACCTCGTCAGTCAGTAAGAAAACTTCATATGTAGTTGTTGGTGAGAATCCGGGATCAAAATTCAATAAAGCCCAGGGATTTGGTGTAGAAATAATTGATGAAGATCGATTGCGCTCATTGGCAGACGAAGGATAGCTGCTTATAAAATGACCAAACCCGAATCAAAGCTGATCTTAAAGCCAGGACGAGAAAAATCGGTTCTACGTCGCCACCCATGGATTTTTTCTGGGGCGGTTGATAATATTCAGGGTGATCCTAAATCTGGGGATGTGGTTGATATCATTTCATCGGAAAATGAATTTCTTGGCAAGGGTGCGTATAGCCAAAGTTCACAAATGATTTGTCGTATTTGGACATGGGATCATGAAGAGAATGTAGATGCCGCTTTCATTCGCAATAGGTTAGAAGCCTCGATCTCTCGCCGTCAATCACTAATTGATTCCGAACATACCAATGCATATCGTTTGGTTCATGCGGAATCGGATGGTTTACCGGGTTTGGTTGTGGATCAATATGCGGATGTGATCGTAATTCAATTGTTAAGTTGGGGGGTAGAAGTATTGAGAGATGAAATTGCGAGGATGCTTATTGAAATTACCGGTGCAAAATCTGTTTTCGAGCGATCTGATGTTGAGGTAAGAAAACTTGAAGGATTACCTTCGCGAGTGGGGTTAGTTTTTGGAAAAGATATCTCTAAGGAGATTCAAATTAAGGAAAACGGGGTTCTTTACCAAGTTTCAGTTCTTGAAGGACAAAAAACAGGATTTTACTTAGATCAGAGAGTAAACAGAAGTAAAGTTAGAGAACTAACGCTTGATCAAGATGTTTTGGATTGTTTTTCCTATTCTGGGGGTTTTACTCTAAATGCGTTATTTGGCGGGGCTAAAAGTGTTACCTCTGTAGATACTTCTAAAGACGCTCTTGAATTGACAAGAAATAATTTAAAACTTAACAATCTTGATGAAGATGCAGTAGAGTTTGTTGAGGCAGATGTTTTTAAGCAATTGAGATTATTTCGGGATCAGGATAGGAAATTCGATTTGATAATCCTCGATCCCCCGAAATTTGCCTTTACACGCTCTCAAGTGGATAAAGCCTCCCGGGCTTACAAAGATATCAATCTCCTGGCTTTCAAGCTCCTACGTCCTAGGGGGAAGCTTGTTACATTTTCTTGTTCTGGAGGCATTAGTCCAGATTTGTTCCAAAAAATAGTAGCCGGGGCAGCGCTAGATGCTGGCGTGGAAGCTCAAGTAACTGAGAGGCTTTACCAGGGCGTTGATCATCCTGTTGCTCTGAATTTTCCAGAGGGGGCATATCTGAAAGGGTTGGTTTGTCTTGTCGGATGAAATTTAATTTTGGGATTGGTAAATTACACAAAAGAGGTAATAGTTCAATTGAGGCATCAAAAAAGCACACGCTTTCTGGTGTGCTTTTAGTGGAGATGGCGGGAATCGAACCCGCGTCCGAAAGAATTGAGCACCGAACGTCTACGAGTGTAGTGGTTTGTTTGGTGTCACCGGTTGGCCTACAAGTCACAAAAGATTCAACCAGTTAACCGCTGGAACCCGAAAGTTCCTCTTAGACACGTTTAGCGGTATCCCGTGCCGCACTCCGGCTTTGTGTCGCCCGACTCTTCTCCAGCCAGAGCTAGGAGAAGAGGGACGCGACCCTCTGAGGGCCGGGTTCTACTTTAGTTTAACTACTTACGCAGCTAAAGGTAAAGCAGAATATTCAGTGCGATTGGCACTTAATTTGTTGCGCTGATTTAACGAGGTCGGCGCCGCTCGGCTCGCAGTTCGGGATCAGCCTCTTCCGTCGAAACCGATCATCCCCGAATATTTTGATTATAACATGCTTGCATTAGAGGTACATAAATGTTGAGCAGTTATTTTTCTATGACGGATATTTTTCGATTATGGTTTTTTCGCCGTGATCAAAGCTGAGAATATTGGTTTATCAGGTAACATTGATAGGAGATCACCATTAGTATTCTTTGCCTGTACCTCAACTTCATAGAAACCTGTTTTTACCAATCCGTTAATGAATTCTTCAAAGGGTAATGCGCCTGATGCACATGAACTCCAAGAGTCTTTCATTTGTATGATGTCGTCAGGGATTTTTCCGCTACTGACAATGTCTGAAACAGCTATTCTTCCTCCAGATTTCAGCACTCTAAAAATTTCAGCGAAAACCCTCGTTTTATCTGGTGAGAGATTAATTACACAATTAGAAATTACTACTTCAACACTCTTGTCCTCCACAGGCAGTTCTTCCAGGTATCCCTTACGAAATTCTACATTTTTTATGCCCATTTTTGCCGCAGATGCCTTGGCCCGTTCAAGCATTTCCGGTATCATATCTATCCCAATGACAAATCCTGAATCACCAACAGCTTTCGCTGAAAGAAAACAGTCTAGTCCCCCGCCAGATCCGAGGTCAAGTACGGTTTCACCTGGCTGGAGATCTGCTGCTTTTATTGGGTTCCTGCATCCAAGGGAAAAAGTGGTGACATCATCAGGGAGTTCTGTGAGAATTTCAGGCTCATACAATTTTGATGGTCCGCAGCATGAACCAGAGCTTTTTGCAGCTTTGGCGTAATAATCTTGCACATCAATTCTGATATCTTCTTTTGTTTCGACCATTGTTTTTTCCTCTTTTCATGGTCACGCATTGATGATTATCAATGCGTGAAGCCAAAAATTTTTCGAGTTTTATATCACTTTATTAGAAGAGTCAATTTCTTCTGAGTTTACTTCGGGTGCAAAAACCTCGATCAGCTGACCGCAGCAATTTGCAATATTAATTTGATTTAGGAGATAGTACGTGTGTTTCCCTTCAGCACGAGTGCTAACCAATCTGGCCTCCTTCAAGATAGCCAAATGATGAGAAACTGTTGGTTGTCGAACACCAACAGCATCGACAATTTCACTGACGTTCAACCAATCGCAACAGATAAGTTCCATGATCTGCTGACGGGTCGGATCAGCGAGTGCTTTTGCAAAAGTAACCGAGTTAGTTTTTGTGTTCATATCGATAAACTTCAATCTGAAATAATTTTACACGACTTCCAACTATCTGTCAACCAAATATGAACCCCTGAATTCTTTTGGAATATGAGAAAATTCCATATTTGTTAAATTCATTTTAGGATTAGAGTCATTCTCAAATTCTAAGATCACTCCATTGGGAATTAATATCACTGCTGAGAATAAAAGAAAATTATGAATATCTTTTTTCCAATTTCTTAGACCAAAGGTCGAATAAAGTTTCAATGGTATGGTGGATGTTATCATTTTGACTTGAATATCTTTTAGGATAACTTTTCTTTGAACTTTTTTAGTTTTTTTTGTTTGGATCATCGTCCAAAATAACGCTCTCATAAACCATCCGTGCCCAAATATTATAGTGAAATCAACTTCCAATGATTTAATTTTTCTTTTGACATTATTGACCCTCATTAAGAATTGATTAAAAGATTCTGCTCCTTCGCCGAGGATTAAATCCGAATCACCTTTTTGAAAATATTTCCTCGCTGCCGGTGACCGCTGACTGGAAGTGGAATTATCGTAATGTTCTTTTGAAAGATAGGTGAATTCTTGAATAGGCCAAACTTCTTGTTGTACACCAGGAAATTTCTCAAGGGTGGGTTTTGCGGTTTGAGTAGTTCTTCTAAATGGAGATGTAACTATTAGATTGGGTTCTTGATTGATATGTTCAGCGATTTTTTCTGCTTGTTCCTTCCCTTTTTCTGTGATGTTGATATCTCCTGGCGAATTTATAGGCAGTCCCGCATTACTCTCGCTTTCTGCGTGACGGATGAACCATACTTTAACTGTCTTCATTTGTTTATTTTCAATAGATTATTAGTTGGGAACTGAAGAATTTTTGAAATAGTTTTATTCTCAGACATTGGCATTCCAAACACCAAGGGGAGATTATATCAGATATGAAAAACTCTGCTTGGAATAATTATCAAGCAGGGTTTTTCAAATGAAAGATAAACTTGACATATAAAACTATTCCTTCTGTTTCCTCCTCTCTCGATATTCGTTATAGGTTCTAGCAACAAAAGCGCCAAAACCAACTAATACTAAATAAGGAAGTAATCCATACCAACCAACAATGGGGGTTAGGCAGCCTAAAATGGTTAGGCCAGCCGCGTAGCCTTTCTTCCGAAAACCTGAGAGGTTGGAAAATATTCGATCTCCGATCAGTTGGATCATAGCAGATAAACCAATGATTACTCCAACCAAGAACAAAATCGCCAGGATTACTCCTGGGAGTGCCAGGGGTAGAACCCCAGTCTGTTGACTTAGAAAAAAGAATAAGACAACCAACACTACGAAGAAAATAGTGTTTACTACACCTAACCAAAAAGATTTTCCTAGAGAACCTTCTGCAATTTCTCGGCATTTTTCCACTGTAGTTTGAAACAAACCTTCTATGACTGTGAAGAAAGCTATGAAACAAAACCAAATTAGGATACTACCAATTATTAAGACAAAACCTTGATTCATATTAACCTCCGTTAATATTGTTCTGGTTGAAATTTGATAAAAGTAATTTGTTTCCTACAATCCACACCAGGCTTGCGCTAATGGTCAATAATAAAATATAACCTGAAGA
>SDBV01007920.1_pt1 | contig 14409 bp, 12 predicted proteins | sample 2277081 | NCBI WGS metagenome assembly SDBV01 (sample SAMN10402039, study PRJNA504765) | marine sediment metagenome | isolation source: marine sediment core GS10_PC15, 223 cmbsf | place: Arctic Ocean: Southern Knipovich Ridge | collected 2010
TCATTCAACTCTTTTAATTCTTTTTCACCCAAATTCTCGTTATTAGCATAGACTGGTGAAAATTTTAAATAATTATTTATATCAACCATATTACGGTCTCAGACGGTCTCAGACGGTCTGAGGTATTTTAATTGTTCTCTAAATTCTCTAGACTGGCCTTTTATGAGAGTGTTAAAGTCTTCGTCAGGCATACTAGTTATCAAATCTTTAATTTCATTAAAGTTTGTCTCATATACGTTCTTGATATATTTCTTCATTTCTTCTGAGTTATCGGTTTTCAAGCGCTGTCTCAATTCTGCATCAACATCCTCTCCTTTAGATTCAGCCCATAGTGCAGGGTTCGATTCTTTAATCATTTTTTCGACAACCTTTGTCTCTTCCTTATCCATAGCTCCTTGCATGGATTTAATTTGTGTTAAGGCTTTGGCTTTATCCGCGCTTTTTATTGACCCCATAGCCTTGCCCCAATCTACACTTCCAAGATATTCTTTTCGTTCTTTACCAGAAGGGAGTATCTCAAGCATAGATCCTGAAAGACCAAGTGCTCTCTTCGGGTCACCCTTAACAGCAGCCCTTCCAAGCACCTGTCTAAGTTGAAGCATGTTCTCAGCTTTTGTATTATCCCCTTTAACGATATCTTCTACTGCTGCATTATCAAATTTATCAATGGCTCCAGAGTCCTGCATAGCCTTGAGATATTTCTGGGCGATTGGGTTTCTGTCTCCCTTGTTCTGTTTCATGAAGTTCACTACATCTTCGGCAGACGCATCCTTTATTTGCCCGTCTGCTCCGACAGTCCTTCCTTCTTCTGCAAGTAATTGCTTCATAGCCAGAGAATTCACACCACCACCTTTTTCAGCGCCGGCAACTTCTTCTTCCCATTTCTCTTTAGACATTCCCACTTTTCTTGTTTTAAGAACATTAAGTTGTGTTTCGACTTCTGCGGATCGCTGTTTCTCATATGCTCCAGGGTCAAATATATTTTGCCCCTTTGCTTGGCGCAATCTTCTAGCTCGCTCCCCTCCATATGTAGTTTGGTATTTTCCAACTTGGCCAGTTTCTTTAAATTGTTTCCATGCTGTTCCTACTGCAGCACCAGTTGCACGGCTCCTAATCTTTCCTGTTAACCAATCTTGTGCCTTGCCAGTATATGCTCCTGCTTCTCCACAAAGTTTTTTTGCTGCAAATGCTCCACCAAGGAGGAAAAATATTGAAAGAGCAAATTGGAACAATCTTCCAATACTTCGAGACATTGTATTCAAGAATTGATCAGTCAGGGTGAAGGATTCGAAGATTTTAGTTTGTACTGGAGTTAATACGGCATTATTCATAAAATAGACTCCTAGAAAAATGAAAAACATATATACGGGCAAGACAAAACTCCATTCTATTAAACTCTTCCACCAAGCACCCCAAGTTTGTTTCTCGGTTTGTGGGAATATCATTCCTGCCCAAGCAATAGGGGCGAAGATAAGGATAACCCAGAGTATGGGTATTCGCATGAGAATTAGTAAAAATCCGACAGCCATGGCAACTATGGAAAGAGCCATGAATATTATAGCAAAGACCAATGATGACAGAACACGACCTGCTACTTCCACTCCTCCTTGTATGTTGGTCAATTCTTTCACGATAGTGTTGTCTGGGTAGAAAGATCCGGGTTGAATTGATTGAGCTACTCTGCTTCCAACATCACCATGACTACCTATGGATCCCAAAAAGGCGGAAGCCATTATATTGGAGAATTCAATAACCATAGCCCCTATTACATAACTAAAATTTATTAAAAGAGCGACTACTAGGAGTTTAAACAAAGTGTGCTTGGCTCCGTATGATGTATCAAATATTGTACCAAAGGCTATGACCAAGAGAGCCAAGATGAAAAATAAGTTTACAAGATCTCGAATTATTCCCCATAACTCCACTATCTGATCATTGTCCGTAATTGCCGTTGTTGAAAGAGCGATAGCCCACTGCAGCCCATCAGCAAAGAAATTAAGGAAGGGAGCCATGACATTTGAAACAAATGTTCCCAAAAAATCATTTAGGAGTTGTTCAATTGTTGGAAGGTCAAACCATCCTGCATTAGCTGGTTGAGCGAAGCCTAGTCCGATAAAAAACACTAAAAGTATAGTTGCTAAAATAACTAAGCTTTTTTTGTTATTCAACTTATTAATCATTATACAGGGTTCACCCTAGGGCTCTTCGGAACACATATAACTTTTCCTCCACTATTCCAGACACCCCCGGCACTAGTGATAACATCGAAGTACTCAGTCCTCTCGCCATTAAATACTCCCAAGATCGGCTCGTCTCCAACCCAGTGATAGTTACCCTCTACACCACCGCCAGCACTTATCGCAGCGCTGAGCGCGTCCATATATTTTGTTCCTGAGGCTGTATCTAATCCCCCAATCAGTCTGCCCATGTTGCCATCACATACTATACCTATCTCTGAACCATCTCCATCGGCACAGGCTTCGCGGGCTATCCTGCGTTGAATATCTTTCACCATATCTGTATATTGCCATGCTGAGGTAGAATCGGTGGATGAACAGAAACATTCGGGTGCTGGATAATTGACACCACAACGGCCTTCTCCTTCGGGATTTAACTCCGCTCCCTGCAGGAATTCCATACAGAACATCTGGCACTTAGCGTACCGTATTTCAGGGCTGTCACCTTTACATACTTCCATGGCTTGCCTTGCGAGTGTTTGTTCTGGTGTCTCACCTGGTACAGTGCCTGGCTCTCCATCTACTTGCAAGAGAGTGGTATCGATTGTTCTATTTATCCCTCTATCATCTCTATCTCTACCTTCATCACCATTTCCACCGTTACCTCCGTCATCGTCACCACTTGATGCCGCAGCTGCGGCAATGTTATCCAATTTCATAGCTAATATGTCAGTCATTGCCATCATACATATCGCTGTGCTATTCCCAAAAACTTTGTCACTACATCTGTCCATACATGCTGTCGCATTACCCCAGTCTTGTAGATTCACAACGCTGCGCTTCGCACCCATTTCGATACTATCTGCGTTACTGAAGTTGGTGAGTTTGGTTACCAATCCTGCTGAGATGATTACGATAAGATCTTCAATATCATCAGCATTGGCTATGAGATCAAATTCCATATCAAATACTTTAAAAGTCACTCCTGCCTGTGTGCCGGCAGGTGTTCCAACATCTCCTGGTGCAATACATCTGCCTGCACTATCTGGGATACATCCAGGGCTGTCCTCATTAAAGAAATCACTTTCCTCCGGTACCCATTTTATAGGTTTAAAGCCATCAACAGTGTCTCTAATGGTAACCTCTTTCCCAAATTCGCTCTGAGCAACAAGTTCATTCATGGCCATGTTAAATGCACCAAAAAAGTTATTTTGAGGACGGGATAATTCTGCGAAGCTGCCCCAGGCATCATTGGAGTGAAACCAGATATCATGAACAAGGCCATCCCCCGATTTGCTATCTGGGTCGGATTCTCTTTTAGCTCCTTCTGCCACATATGTCAGTGTGCAGCGAGATGTTAATTCATAAGGATGAAGTCTAGCTATCGCAGCTTTTGTGTTTATAGGTAACACATTCCCTCCATTTGGGTCGGCGCCAAATAAGGCACCAAGCTCATCTCTGAAATAACCGCAAGTTCCTGTCTGTCCAAATTGATATCTAAAGACATTTTCTCCTCTGAATCTACCTTCTCCCATATGGTCTCTCCAATTTTGAACAAATCCCGGTCTACCTGCTGCACTTTGTGTCTTATCACTTTCCAAAACGAGGTTCGTTATGCTGTTGCTCAACCCAGTCATAACCCCTCTTTGAATTCCCCTAGCGGTAATATCAGCGAGGACTTCTTTACCAAAAAAGTTCCAGTCTGTAATGGCTGTAGCTACTGATGCTTGAGAAAGAAACCCTAGTGCTAAAATTGTTATAATAATTTTATTTCTCATAGGCTTATTCCTATTAATTTCTGAGCCAAGCTCATAAAGCCACCTCCTGGTATTTCAAGATCTTTCTGGGCTGCTTGATAGATGATCTTCGGTGCTGTCTGTTGCGACTGTTGGTTAAGTGCTACAAGCTTTTGAAGGGCAAGATATGCTTTTAGCTGGTCGTCATGCGAAAGTCTCATAGCTTCGTAAGTAACTTTATATTGATTCAATAGGTCTAAAATTTCCAGATGGATACCAGACCATGACTTGGGGACTCTTATAGATTTGAGCAATTCTGTCGCCATTTGGTTTCTCCCGTAGTATTTATTTACCAACTTGTCATAGATTACTACATCGTCAGGGGCTAGGATTATCAGATCCTTTAGTTCATACAGGTGATCTATTTGAGTAGGAATAATCCATATATCTATGACACCTATTAGTTCATTTAGATATTGTTGGCTTTCTTCTTTACTATATGAATAGTCGATTAAAATCTCTGATTCAGCAACAGACGGAGGCTGAAATATAGGAACACTCTCAAGGAGTGTATTGAACGTTATCATATCTAAAGTTTGGTCATAAAGTTCTGGATTATTGGGGTTTAATGTTCCTTCGTAGATACTGGCAAGTACCCGGCCATTTATACGGTCGGTTAGATTGATTGAAGCAGCTCTATTACTTAATGCTCCGGGTTTTACGTCTTCAGGAGAAGGAATGCGGGGATTATACCCAGAGGCAACCTCTTCCCCATCGAGATAACCATCTCCATCAGTATCGGGATTATTAAAATCAGTATCATAAAATGATTCTTCAGTATCACTTAATCCATCCCCATCGGTGTCCTGAATGTCGAGAGGTTCGATTTTCTCAGGAATAAAATCAGCCAAAACAGCTAACCAGTTACTTTTGGCAAAATGCCATACTCGGACGAGGACAAATCCAAACACAAATACTAGGAGGAGTGTGTAGATTTTTTGTTTCGTGCCCATATACTAAGGGCAGCAAAAAATACGATGATTGCTGCTAAAAATAATATTAAATCTTTTGTTTTATTATACCATGATTTACCCTCTATAGTTCTGATAAATCCTGTGAATAACTGAGCTTCATTATTTTCAGCTTTTTTGATGGTTCTTCCGTGATTATCGATCACAGAAGAGATGCCGTAATTGGTTGCAAAAACTAGATATCGATTGTTCTCAGCAGCTCTAAATTGGGCTGCTGCTTTCATCTCACGCAATACGGTGTTACTCCCCTTAAATCTGCCTGTACTAGCCTGAATGATAATTACATTAGCCACATCATGAGAGGCTTCGGATACGAGTTTAGGAGAGAATACCTCAACGCAAACAAAAACGTTTACTTTGACTCCATTTACCACTCCCCTAACCGGAGATTTTTTAGTTCCTGGGTCAAAGAGGAGATCCTTTTTAATATCATCTTTGGGAACTGCAAAGAATGAAAACATTACATCTACATAATACGGAAGGTACTCTCCATATGGAGTTAGGAGCCTTTTATCATAAGTTTCCAGGAGGCCTACTTTACTGTCTAGGAAGATGGTTTTTGATTTTTTACCTTCCTTGTCTGTTATAGTGGCACTATCTATAATCAGAGTTGGCTTATCAAATAAGTTTTGGAAGTAGTTTTTTACATACTGCGGAGAGAATAAAGCATTTAATGATGTACTAAGGTTAGCTCCCTCAGGAAGCACAACTACTTCTGGCTGAGGTTCTAGCATAGATGCCTGGTCAAGTAGTTCGACTCTTTCGTTAACCGTTTCTATCTCTTCGTTAAAACTCCTCCCTACTTTTGTAGGAATCCTTGTTTGCACTACGGCTATGGGGATGTCGGGAGTTTCTTCGCTTTTCGGTACCCATAAGACGCTAAAGGATACAAGAATCAACAATATTAGTGATATACCTAGTTTTTTATGATCTTTTTTGGATATTAATTCAAAAAGAAGTACATTTGCTAATATAATAATGAAAACTACAAGATGTAACCCACCTATAGATGCTAATTTGAGAACTAAAGGGTTGTTATGTAGTGCGTAGGAAATATTACTTACTCCCCAATGAGGACCAAGACTGCCTCCTCTGCCAGCCATGAAGATGCCGGCTCCATACGACTGGATATATTCTAAGACAACCCAAAGAGAAGGTATGACAAGAATTGAAAGCCATTTTCTTGTTGGGCGAAGTGCCTTTATGGCAACAGCAAAAACACCCCAGACTAGTGAATAGCCGAATGATGTAGCTATCCAAGTGGTTGAGACGAGGATAAAAGCGATGAGGTTGTTATGTACTCCTAGTGAATCTAGTGGATAGACAGACCAGAACCATCGGAAGAAAGCCAGGGAGTAAATAAATCCGACAATTAGGCCACCCCAAAATATTTCTTTTCGGCTTTTCTCTTCACCGTAATTAATTACAAAAATCAAAAGCGGTATGAATGCAAACCAAATCAAAAAGCCTAGATTTGTTAAAGGAAAAGAGAGAGCAACTAAAAATCCGCTTAGGATTGGGAGGTGATATTTTTTGATAAATTTAACCATTCCTCAAGTGTTAATGTTTCCGGGCGTCGATTGGGATCAATTCCCGCTTCAGATATTTTATCAGAATATTCTTTTAAAGTATTGCTGAGTTTTTTTCTTTTTCCTGAGAAGGCTTTTTTGGCGAGACTGAACAATTCGTCATTCTTTTCGACATCTTCTTTCGGGATGAGTTTTAATATAGCGGAATCGACTTCTGGTCTAGGCCAAAAACTTCCTTTTCTTACCTTTTCTATTATCTTTGGTTCGGAATAATATTGAACGGATAAAGATAGCATACTCATATCTGGTGGTTTAGCGGTAATTCTTTTTGCGATTTCATACTGGACCATAATTACTATTAGCTTAGGTTGTGGCCATTTTTCGAAAATAGTTTTTATTAAACGAGATGTTAGATAATACGGAATATTGGCTACTATCTTATATTCTCCCAAATCAGGGAGATCTATCTTTAAGATATCTCCTTCAATAATTTCTGCCTCTGGAGCGTTTTTTTTGAGTTGAGGTATAAGATCTCTATCTTTTTCTATGGCTACAACTTCCGCACCAACATCAATTAAATATCGAGTTAATATCCCTGTTCCTGCACCTATATCCAAAACCTTCTCCCCTTTTTCTATCTCAGCAGTTTCGACTATTTTTTGGTATATTTTGGGGTTAGTAAGAAAACTCTGACCAAATAACTTTTTCGGCTTCACATCTTTTTTTAGATTCTTGATTAAATCTTCCTTATTCATGAATAATATACGATATCATCTTCATCTACACTGGTATCTTGCTGGAAATCTACAAGATGCCCAGGTAGCTCCAGAAGGAATCTGGATGGCAATGTATTCTCTGATGATCCAAATATAGTTCTTTGTCTGCAGAATGTCATATGTAAGTCTCTCATTGCTCTTGTAATCCCAACATAACAAAGACGCCGCTCTTCTGCTAATTCCTTTGGCTCCATAATGCTTCGTGCATGAGGAAATAGATGTTCTTCCATACCGATCATAAATATTTGAGGGAATTCTAAACCTTTAGCGGAATGCACAGTCATTAATGTAACTACGTCGCTACCTTTATCTAATTTATCTGTTTCCTGTATTAAGGCTACTTCTTCTAAGAACTTAGCTAGGCCTTCTCTTGGCTTTTCTTTATCATATTTTTTTGTGACGGTGAAAAGTTCTTGAATATTTTCCCATCTTGCTTGCCCGTCTAAGGATTTACCTGTTGGGTCTAGATATTCTTTATATGCAATTCTATCTAAGATATGTTTTGCTAATTTTGTTACCGAATATTCTTCACTCTTGGTCATGAATCCTTTTAGGAGAGCATGAAGGAGATGAAAGGCAGGATAGTCTGAATCTTCCAATACTTGCATTACTGGTATCTTCTTCTGATATTCAGCTAGAATTTTGTTGTATGATACCTTCCCTATTTTTCTTGGGGGAATGTTATATACCCTCCCAAAGCTAATAATATCTTCGGGGTTGGATATAAATCTAAGATAAGCGAGGATGTCTTTTACCTCTCTTCGTTCGTAGAATTTAACGCCACCGATTATCTTGTACGGTATATTTGCTTTGAGAAATGATTCTTCAATTGCTCGTGATTGAGCGTGGGTTCTATACAATACTGCGGTATCCTTGAGTTTAATTCCTCTGCCTTGGCTCTTTTTAATAGCTTCTATTACATATTTACCCTCTTCCCTTTCGTTGGCTACCTCTACTATCTTAATGGTTTGCCCGTCGTCATTTTCTGTCCAAAGTTTTTTATGTCTTTGGTCTTCGTTCTTTTGAATAATATGTTGAGCTGCTTCGATAATTTTTTTTGTTGATCTGTAGTTCTGGGTCATTTCGATTATCTTTGCATTAGGATAATCTTTTTCGAAATTTAGGATATTTCGTATATCCGCATTTCTCCAGCCGTATATAGATTGGTAGTCGTCACCGATAACGAAAAGATTTTTGTATTTTTCTGATAATATCTTTACCAATTCATATTGGCTCATATTTGTATCTTGATATTCGTCTACTAATATATATTTAAATAGTTTCTGATATTTTTCTGCAGTATTTTTATCTTTCTTGAGTAATTGAACAGTTAACATTATTAAATCGTCAAAATCCATTGCATTAAATTTTTGGAGGCTCTGTTGGTAGTCTTCGTATACCGCAGTTACAGTTTTGTTATAGAAATCTTCTTCTCCGTATTGATCCTTGAATTTCTTCCATCCAATCATTTTATTCTTTGCCCATGAGATTCTACCTAGTATTGCATTAGGTGCGGTCTTTTTAGGGTCGAAACCCTTTTCTATCATAATTTGTTTTACTAGAGACTTTTGGTCATCGGAATCATAAATGACGAAGTTCTTTCCATAGCCGACTTTGTCAGCATTCATTCTTAATATACGAACACATAGAGAATGAAATGTCCCCATTAGGGGTGTCCTCTGGGATTTGATGAGTTTCTGAACTCGCTCCTTTATTTCTCCTGCAGCTTTATTGGTAAATGTAATAGCGAGAATGTTTTCTGGAGCAACACCTTTTTCTAATAAATAAGCGACTCTGTGAGTTAAGGCTCTTGTTTTCCCGCTTCCTGCACCAGCCAAAATCAAAACAGGACCATCTATGGTCTGAACTGCTTCTTGTTGCTTTGGGTTAAGCCCTTTTAGGGCTGGTGATTCTTTTGACATAAGTTAAGAAAATGTAGTATAAGATGTATAGCAAATTAAGGAAGGTGTGAGATGCGGATTTCTAAGTGGTTATTACCTCCGGTACTCAGTGGTAGGGGGAGAGCGGCGTTGGTTGTAGGTTCAATCATGATCCTCTTGATCATATACTCCATCTTTTCTACTATTCTGTAGTCCTTCTCTATCAACGATCCGGCTTTCCAGCCGGATCATTTTTATATACCAATCTAGTGTTTTTTGATCCTTTCTAACTTCTTTTTTGTGATTTTTCGTTTAGAAGGAATCCGATATATATGTTTTCAGCCAACTTTTTAACAATATCAGCTTTTCCAAGGTCTTTACCAGTAGTTGCTCCGACCACAGTATCCCAGAATGTCTCTAGTTCTTGTTTTGCTTTTTCTCTACTCATTGTATCTACCTGCTTAGTCCATTCTTCGATTTTTACGATTAGTTGTTTAAGATATGCACTTTCTTTTTCAAATATCTCAGGTTTAAGCCCAGCTTCTCGCATTGTTTTGAATAATTTATTGACACCTTCTTCGTCATCCGTGCCTGAATCTACATAAAACTTGTAGGCTTCGGCCATATGTTTAAATACTCTATCTGCGGTTTCACTTGCGAGTTCTGGGGGGGTACTAATAGACTCTAAAACTTTCTTAGTACTCTCATTCATCGATCTCTCGAATCCCTTAATAATTTCTTCATTTGTTTTATCAGGATCTGGAACATCTTTGGGTGTTTTGTATTTTTTGGCTTGCTTTTTAGTTTCTTCTACAGAAGAGATCTTCCATGTTCCTTTCCCAATAGCGAGAGGACCTTTCTTAAAGAGTAATCCTCTTGATGCAGAGCGTATTCGGTATAATCCTAGAGAAATATTCTCAGCTATGTTATATCTCACACCTTTTCTTAGCTCGAAGATAGGAGCTGCCATTACCCCTTTGGCACTATAGAACGCTATCTGAGTACTCCCTGCTATTATCTCTCCGAACAATCGTGTTTTTTGTCCCCTTTCTATCTGGTTATTTATTCTCTCTTGAGTATCATAAAATTTACTGATCGTTCCAGAGCTTATTTTAGCTGCTTCTTTCAGATCTTCGACTGTAACTCCTCGTTTTTTCATTCTCCGGAATTCTTTCGTTGTTTTTCGGAGTCTTTTCCGTTCTTCTTTTCCTTGTTCTTCTTTTCTTTTAGCCTCTGTCTTAAGGAATCTATAATCCGGAATGCCTATCTGACGTTCTTTTATTTCGAGATATTGCTCCCCAATTTTTTCGACGAGATCTTCGAAAGAATTTTCATCCAGTTCTTTTTCCGCTTCATTTAGATCCTCAATATCTTCTCTGAACTCTCGTATCTTATTTTCTATTTTGTCTCGCTCTCTTGCATCTACTCCTGTGTCTTCTGAAGGCGTCAATTTTCCTTCTTTCCCCAATACAAGATCTTTTACTCTTTCTTCTATTTCTTTTCGTTCTTTTACGTCTGCATCTGCATTTTCTAGCTCTGCTAGTTTTTCTGCCTCGGAGTTAAGTTTTTCGGTTGCTTTCTCTTGTCTCTTTTTTATCTCGTCTAACTTACTTTTTTTGTATTTACTTTTTAGTTCAGTTATTTCTTTCCTTTTTTCTCTTATCTCCCCTTCTTTATTTGTGATCCCCTTATTAATCTGTTCTATCTTCTTAGCGCTCTTCGTGTCCTTTGGATCTAATCCACTGATTTGATCTTCAGCAGCTTCTATCTTCTTCTCTACTTTCTTAATATCATCAAGAATTTTCTTTATCTTATTAACAACTTCTATTATCTTTAATCTTTCCACGTCAGCTTCCTTCATCTCCTTCTCTAGCTCCTTGCCGTAATCCTCGGTGTATTTCTTCTTTTCTTTTTCTTCAATTTCTAATTCAGCTAGCCTCTCAGCTCCTTCTTTAATCTTCCCCTTTTGGGATTCTAAATCAGCCATTACGGATTCTTCATAATCATAGAATTCTCCGTAGGCTTTCATTTTTTCTTTGACGAGGTCATCGTAAGGCTTCATAAACCTCTCCTTCTCAGGAGAATGTCTTTCTCTGAATTCGATGGGGTCAATTTCCTTAGATTTCTTTTTTTCGAGCCTTTTTGTGATTCTTTCTTCAAATCCCATATTATGTCCATTCTATCCATAGAAAAGAGAAAACACAAACGAGACACTGGTAGATGCTTTTTGTATAATAAAAGCATGTTTGATAAAAGGACTATAGTTTTTTTCATTGCCATACTTACACTTGCTGTTTTTGTTTTTATTTACGCCAAGGGATCTGTGGATATTTCTTTGAATAACTCTCCCGAAGTCGGGCACGCAGTTGTTTTGAAATATCCCTTTTGGGTTTCAGAAAGCAAAGCCAGACTTTCTTTTAATATAGAGCCTGACATAGAAGGAGAGCTTCAATGGATTGAAGAAGAGAACACACTTCACTTTGTTCCCACTGAAGGTTTCGAACCGGAAACTGATTATATAATTAGTGCAAACAAAAAACTCTCAGCTCTCCTACCAATATCCAAAGACAAAGTTATACGGGTAAGTATGGCGGCATTACAAAATTATATGAAGCCTAAAGTAGATGAAGGTACATATATTGATGCGAATCTTCATACTATGACATTATCTTTGTATAAGAATGGAGAATTTTATAAAGCCTATCCCATAGCCGGGAAAGGACACCCACGTTTATCCCCTACTGTCGAAGGTACATTTAGTATAAAAACAAAAGAACCTAATCATTTTTCAACCATAGCATATGTTTGGATGCCGTTCAGTATGCAGTTCTATGGTAACTACTTTATTCATGCTTGGCCGTATTGGCCTGGGGGTGCAGAACTCACTTCTAAATATTCTGGAGGGTGTGTTCGTCTCTTTAAAGAGGATGCCCAGGAGGTATATGATTTTGCGAGTATAGGAATGAAGATGATAATCCATTCGACCCCTTCACATAGATTAAATGAGATCAATAACGGAGATTTGATATATCTTGAGTCAGATTCAAATGCCTATCTTATTAAAATAAAAGATGGAGTACGATTTAAGCGTATATTGCCCAGAAGTAAGATATTGGCATGGTATCCGCACCTGGCTCCATTAGATGAACATATGAAGCTTGTATCTAAAGATATTTTGAATCAATTTGAATCATCTCGCTGGGTGCAATTGTCTGGATCCGAAAGAATTTACGAAATTGGCTTAGATGAGAAGAAACACATAATGACTTGTGGAGATAACAGATGTATAGATATATGGGCAGAATATGGATGGGATCCTAGGGAGCTATACACAATATCGGAAGAAGAGTTTGCCTCATATCCTTATGGTGGTAACATAGAGTTACCAAGAGCACCTTGGGTACAATAAATAAATAACCAAAAAAATATGGAACAAATGCCACAACAAACACCACAACAACCGCCACAACAACCAGTCGAGCCACAACAATCCATGCAGCCAAAGAAAGGAAAGAGCGGCTTAGCCATTGTAGGGATACTAATTATTCTTGCAGCGGCATATGTAGGAATCGCATATTGGCAGAATATGTGGCCATTCTAGTAAAAGACCGAAAACGCCCACCGAACGGTGGGTGTTTTTATTTGTGGACCTTAGGGGATTTGATTGGAATCAAATGATACAAGAGTTAATTAAATGGAGGATGATCGGTAGATAGAATTTTGGTATTTTTTCTGGGTGCTATATAATAAGAGTAATGTTACCCCATGAAGATATCGGTCTTGGTTATCTAGCGTATGTTATCATTTTTGGAGCTTTTGTGGCTGTTTTTGTTGTAGTTCATCCTACAATACAAGCAATTCAGAGAAGATTCAAAAGAGAGGGGAAGTGGGAAGCCATAATATACACTATTATACTAACTCCACCGCTGGTTTATTTTGGTGCTAAGCTCTTAGCTCGACTGCTGCTGAGATAAAAACACCCGCCAATCGGTGGGTGTTTTAAATTTGTGGACCTCAGGGGATTTAGTTGGAACCAAATTGTTGGCGAATTGAGGGGTTGGAGAGGAATCATTGGGCAGCTACCTAGCGGGCTTGACCAGATGGGAATATTCTGATACTTTAGCCCTCGATCCCCTATGCTCAGGGAATCCTAAATTTACTCTCTTTTATTACTAAGGTATAATGAAAGTAACGATAGAAAAGAAAAAAGATGGTTCGATTGACTTTAAGAAAGACAAGACTACTTTTAGGTTCAAGGCGAAAAATTTTGAAAAACATCTGAAGAAAAGGCCTCAGATAGGTGAGAAAAGATTTCAACAGGAGATTGCGGACACTCTAGAGAGTCACGATTGCATTACCCAGAGGCCCAAAGTGAAGGGTAACAAGATTTTCTACAAAGTCATGTCATATCAGGATACACCTAAGGCCCGATACGTCACTTTCTGGAAAATCCCAGTTTTCTATAAAAATAAAAACTTTGCAGAGATCGCAACTTGTATTCTGAAACACTCCCCAAATTATTACGCGATTAACCCAGATGAAAAAATAATATGGAAAAAGCCAAATTCACAGATTTAATAAATAGACTATCTCTGATAGCGGAGAAAGATAAATGGGTTCCCAAATACGACAAGAATCTGGACTATTTCTATTGGACAAAGGAGAATATCTCCAGGAGTGCTCTATTGTTGCAAGTATCTCATGAAGCGTCTCTTTATGTTACTCCAGGGGGCAAAGTTGAGGGAGTTTTAGTGGAATACATGCGTGATAATTTTGTGGCTCACAATGCGTCTTATGCAGGTTTTGTCGATCAGTTTACGAAAAAAGTTGACGAATCTACCTACACCATTAAAAACAAAAAAGCTGCAGAAAAATACCTTTTTGCCTTTGGGGAGTCTATTAGGGCTGATATTTATCAAGATGCACAGGAGATATGTAAGGGAGACTTGGATTTTGATGATCTTCTGAAATATGCTACTCCCAGTAAGGGCTAGCATATATCGTTTATCTTTCTGAGGTACAAAATCCCTACGTCTGAATGGGGATTTTACTTTTCCGAAACCTTGTGGACCTCAGGGGATTTGATTGGAACCGTGTTGTTGATGAATTGAGGGGTTGGCAAGAGATCGTTAGTATTTATTAAGTAAAAAAAGAAGAGCCCCACGAGCAGGCTCTCCTACTACGAGACTCTTTTGATCTAAGTGGCGATTCGGAACCCGATTCTCTTTCGAAAAGCAGTGATACGTGTACGAATTTCTCTGTAAAAACGTCTCACGTCGT
>SDBV01007921.1_pt1 | contig 14408 bp, 8 predicted proteins | sample 2277081 | NCBI WGS metagenome assembly SDBV01 (sample SAMN10402039, study PRJNA504765) | marine sediment metagenome | isolation source: marine sediment core GS10_PC15, 223 cmbsf | place: Arctic Ocean: Southern Knipovich Ridge | collected 2010
GAGAAGTACTAGGTGCTGCTACCTGTGGCCAGAATATCGTTAATAACCCACCCCTACAAGAAACCCTTACTGTCCCTGAAGGAGTAACCTTTTGTATTTATTCTACCCAAGTGACTGCCACCGATGTTTACAATACATTCAAAGCCAATGGAATGAAGTCCCACGTCAAACTGACAAAGGTACAGATTGTGGACAATGGTTTATCGCTGGCCAGTGTGGGTGGTGGCTGCTACCCTTTGGATTATCCGGTTCAAGGTTGCTGGGTTTTTGACGCAACTATTCAGATACGCTCGGCGCTCATTCTTTCGATCCCAAATGATGTGATTGCTCATGAATACGGTCATGTATGGGACAATTATTATAAATGGACAAACTGGAGAGGCGAGTACGATGCTTATTTGGATGGGAGAGGGTTGGTAGGCGATCCAAGATTAACTGGGCCAAGTTCAGCAACCTGCTGGAATCCTATTGAAACAATTGCCGATGATTATAGAGTTCTTTTTGGTGAAAACCAGTCTGATGAACAAATATGTAATCGAGATATACCTCACCCAAAAAACGTTCCTGGTCTCAACGAATTTCTTGCGCTTACCTATACAAACAACTCACCACCGCCAAATTACATTCCAACCCCTGCCGATACTGCCAACCCCACGGTGACTTTTACCGACCCAGCCAACGGATCTACTCTTACTGGTGATAGAGCATTTGTATTTTTAGAAGCATTGGATGACGTTGCAGTACATTATGTAGAACTTTATGTTGATGGTAAATTATTTGCTGTCAATGCAGTAAATGTAGATGTAGCAAAAGGTGTGCCGGGATTGAATGACTACCGCTTTATATTTGACTCGACTAAATTGACTAATGGAAACCACACCTTTCAAGCTAAAGCCTACGATCTTTCTGGTAAATCCGCTGTGTCTTCGAACCTGGCACTGAGTGTTTCCAATACCTCCTCCTCACCAGATACACAGGAACCAACTATTTCTATAATATTGCCAACCGTCGGAACTGCAATAAGCGATAGTGTTTACATAGTTACTTCTAACAGCGATGATGTAGGCATAACCAAAACAGAACTTTATGTAGACGGTCAGTGGAGTAAGACCGATATCATCTATCCCTATGTATTTAAGCTCGATACCAATACTTTGACAAATGGTAATCACAACTTTGTGGCCAAAGCTTATGATTGGGCAGGGAACATGGGTACCTCTAGCTCGGTTACTTTGAATGTAAATAATGAAAGCAGCACACCAGATACCCAAGATCCTGTAGTGACTATCACTACACCTGCCGACGGTTCTACCGTTTCCGATACTGTTAATATTTCCGCCACAGCAACTGATAACGTAGGTGTGACTTTAATGGCTATATCGGTCAATGGACAACAAAAAGCGACCTCAAGTTCAGGTTCAATTAGTTTCTCATGGAATACAATCACTGAAAGCAATGGCTCTTATACCATTTTGGTTACAGCTTCAGATGCATTTGGGAATACCGGGACTGAGTCTATAAATGTAACAGTAGATAACATGCCACTACCAACAAGCCCAGGAGATATAAACTCTGATGGTATAGTCAACGGATTTGATCTTAGTATCCTCCTAAATCAATGGAAAGACGCCAATGCAATATCAGACATTAATGGGGACGGAACAACAAACGGCTTTGATCTTTCAATTCTACTGTCAAATTGGGGTTCCTGAATTTGACAGGGGTGTGTAATTATTAGAAAATATAATGTATAGGATGAAAAAATTTAACCTGCTCAAAATTTCTCGAGAAATTATCAATCCTCCATATAAAGATAGAGATGTTTATATAGGCATAGTTTCTTTAATTATTTTAACCTTGATTCCAGTTACGATTTTTGGTGTACTGAATTCAAGACAACCTTTTAGCAAAGCTGCAGATCCATCCACAATTGCTTTGTCTCCCACGTCTTTAAACGTAAATCAAGGTGATAATTTTTCGGTTGAGATATTTGAAAATAGCGGCACTGAACCAGTCAATTTTGTCGAAGCAGATATTACTTTCGATCCCAATAAACTAGAATTTGTAAGTATTGATAATTCTGGTGGTGCGTTTTCAGAAGAAGCTGAACAAACCGTGAGTAGTGGGTCTATAGTTATAGCTAGATTTATAGCTGGTGGAGACCCCTCTTTAACAGGTAACAAGTTAGTTTCAATAATAAACTTCAAAGCGAAATCTGTTCCTGGGGCGACAAGTGTCGCTTTTGTGAATGGTACCGTCCTTTTGAGTACGAATACTAATAGCAATATTTTAACTGATTCTATAGGAGGTTCTTATACAATTATTGACCCTCCACCAAATGTAAATATAACCAATCCTGTAAATAACTCTATTGTATCGGACACTGTTAACGTTTCTGCTACGGCGACCGATGATTTAGCGGTTACAAAGGTGGAGTTTCTCATTGGAGCTCAGATTGTAGGTACGGATACTACGGCTTCTGCCGGAAACGTTTATAGAATAAATCTAAATACAAACACACTTTCTGAAGGTCCAAAAACACTCACCGCCAAAGCTTACGATGTAAGTAGTACACCCGCTAACGCACCAACCGATACGAGAAATATTACTATTGATAATCAAGCACCTAGTACTCCAACTGGTCTAAGTGCGACCGCAGTCAGCGGCACCCGTATAGACCTTTCTTGGAACGCGAGTAGCGACACTAATGGAGTTACAGGTTATGAGGTTTACCGAGATAGTGTCAAAATAGATACTGTAACCGGCACTAGCTATAATAGTACTGGATTGATTCCAGACACTACTTATTCTTTTTATGTAAAGGCGTTTGACGGTCAGAATAATATATCTAGTGCTTCGAACACAGATTCTGATACCACCATAGGTTTAGGTGATATCAATAGTGATGGGGTAGTCAACGGTTTTGATCTTTCGATACTATTAAACCAGTGGAAGCAATCAAATGCAATCTCAGATATCAACGGAGATGGTATAACCAATGGTTTTGATCTTTCGATATTATTATCAAGTTGGGGATAATATGGCCAAAGTTAAAGTTTTCACATCAAAAATTCTAATTATTTTCTTCTTCTTTAGTACTTTTTTCGCTGTCATCCCCTCTGATGTTCAAGCAGCTGCTTCGATGTATTTTTCTCCATCTAGTAAGACAGTAACTAAGGACACCAATTTAGTGGTTGCAATAAGAGTAAATAGCGAAAGCACCCAAATAAATTTTGCTCAGGCAAACGTTACCTACCCAGCTGATAAATTTAGTTTCGTAAATGTAAGTTATACAGGTTCCAAGTTAAGTCTTAAGGCAGAAGAAACTATAAAAAGCGGTTCAATAAATTTAGGACGTTCCTTATCTGGAGGTGATCCGAAAATTTCCGGAGATTTTCTTTTTGCTACTTTAACATTTAAAGCTTGGGCTACGGGTACTGCTGATTTAAAATTTGCTTCAGGATCTATTATTGTCGAACCCTTGAGTAACCCTCCTTTTAGCAGGGATATATTAAACGGTAATTGGAGTAATGGTACATATACAATAAAAGCTGCGAGTAGCACTGCTCCAGGAGGAGGATCGACACCTGCTGGTTCAACTGGTACAACTAGCACTTCTACCAGTACGACTGCTAAAAAAGATAGCACTGCTCCAAAGATATCTGGTGTTCAGGTTTCCGGAATTGGTTTTAATACTGCGACGATTTCTTGGAAAACGAATGAAAGGGCAACATCTGTATTAGAGTACGGACAAACCAAAAAGCTTGTTTTTATCTCTTTTGATACCAAATTAAAAACAGATCACAAAATCGTAATTCCGAAGAATCGTCTTACTACTGGAACAAGATACAACTACAAAATAAGTAGTAAAGATGCGGCTGGAAATAGTGCCAGTACTAAACAAACTAGCTTCAAAACAAAAGGTTATAGCGTAAAACTCCGCGTCCTCGATCTGGCAGGAAATCCTTTGGGTGGTGCGAAAATTACACTGGCTCCCGGATTTGATACCTCTGTTGCCGATAAAAATGGAGTTGCGCTATTTGTTGGTACTGCTCCGGGTAAACACGCGGTAACCATAGAAATAGGGGATCAGAAGCTAGCCGAAGAAATAACGGTAGAGGAGATAAAAGATCCAGCCAAGACTCAAGAATTTGTTCTAAAAATTGCAGCTGTAGCAATAGAGCAGGGTGTTGATGTTACTAGCTTTATACCACTTCTGGCGCTTGTGGCCATTGCCATATTGGTGATAACTGGAGGTTGGATGGGGCGAAATTATCTTCTTTCACATAGAAGAATGGATGGTGGAAGTGGTAGTGGAGATTTATCTCCTACTCCTAAAAATAAGCCTGAAAAGCCAGCTGATAAAGAAACCCACTACGTAAATCTGGATGGCTTGTCTGGCTCTTCTAAACCCGCTAATCCTCAAGCTACAAATAAACCTGAATCCCCAAATCCCGTTGGGCAAACCATTGTTCCTAGGGGAGAGAAAGATCTGCTTGCTAAAAACCCCAATAAAGGTTCTGATACGAAGTGATTATCCTCCAAATCCCTATATATAAGTGAAGTTGACTTTTAGCTATTGCCTCAGCATAATTGTATTAACTGCCCTATGAGAGCTATTGATGTATTTGTAGGATCTACAAACTACTACAAAAAGGTTCAAAACAAGATTGAATTTAAAAATTTCAAGACTTTTTCCTCTCTTACCGTACTTCTATTGATCTTAGCGTCTTTAGGTGTAATTACCTTAAATGTTAGTAATATTCGTGATGCTCGTCCCAAAGCCGCTTCTACTACAGTTCAAGGAAATCCGTCTACCGTCCAATCAGTATTTGGTTTATTGAGTTGCGGGGCTCCTGATATGGGTCCCTGGACCAATCCATTAAATGCCGCTACAAGCAATAATCAAGATGCAACCAGTACGCAATCTGATTCTGACTCACATTGTACCCAAGCATTAGTAGCTAAAGATTTCAATTTCAATATTCCGTCATCATCAACGATTGATGGGATAGAGGTAAGTATTGAAAGAAGGAAATATCCAAATACTACAGGTATAGATGGCTATACGAGACTTGTAAAAAACGGAACAGCGGCTGGTTCGGAATGTGGGTCACCGGGATGTGGCTCCACTTCCATACCAACATCTGATAGTGTCATTACTTACGGAGGTTCGACAGATTTGTGGGATATTACATGGTCAGTAGCGGATGTAAATTCAAGCGAATTTGGAGTTGCATATAACGCACAATTCTATAGATGTAGTCTTCAATCGTGCCAAACAGCTGGAGGTGAAGTGGGTATTGCAGTGGATAGTATATCCATCACAGTTTACTATACGGAAACAATCACTCCAACAGTTGATATCAAAGCCAATGATTCTGATGGACCAATATCTGTCAATTCAGGAACCAATGTAACTCTGTCTTGGACAAGCAATACTGGAGGCTGTTCGGCTTATGGTAATTGGACTGGTGTCAAAGCTGGAAATGGTTCAGAAACTGTAAGCGCGACAACTTCAGGTTTTTATGGTCTTTCTTGTGTCACCGCTTCTGATACTGTACAGGTAAATGTAAACCCACCCCCAAAACCAAATCTCTATATAAATAATATTTATCTTGTTGGTGTCAGTGATAGTTGTGCAGCAACACCAAGGACTACTTTTGATGATGGTGAGGGGATAAATGTATGCGGTACTTATGGAAATAACGGTCAAGACTCATCATTGGGAGGTAATCTTGCTCTATTTAAAAATCAACAAACCAAACCTGTAGATGGTACTAGTGGGGATATCAATACTGTTCTGGCTTCCTACGCTCCTGGATTCGTGATCACAAACTTGCTATTAGGTTCGTTGACAGCAAATGCTAGTACTTGTTCTTCTTGCTGGGCAAGCGCCTTTATTGATAGTGCTAATACAAACGATGAGGAGAATGAGACGGATAATTTTGATTCTATTCAGTATACCATTGCTGATTCTGAAAATCCGATTGTTACTTTAACTGGACCAAGTGAAGGATCTACAATTAGCGGAACAGTAGCATTGAGTGCTAGTGCGACGGATAATGTCGGTATAACCTATATAGAGATTTCTATCGACGGTGGATCACCAGTAGTTACCGGTACCACCGGACCGATAAACTATAACTGGGATACTTCTACAGTAAGCAACGGCACTCACACAATTCAAGCAAAAGCTGCAGATGCGGCCAACAATGAGGGGGTATCTACTCTTATTACAATTACAGTTGACAACGAAGACCCGACTGTATTTATCTCTGCACCCGCAACAGGGTCTTTTGTGAAAGGGGGTTCTGTGTCTGTCACAACAGTTCCGGCAGATAACGAAACAATCAGTAAAGTCGAATTTTATCTAGATGGTTCACCTACACCTTCACAGACCGTAAATAGTGCTCCATACACTTGGGACTGGGATACTACAAGTGTGTCGGACGGAATCCATACCTTCACTGCCAAGGCTTACGACGGAGCAACTCCAGCCAACAAGGCTACTTCTACCGTAATATCTGTGACGGTGGATAATACTTTACCTACGGTTTCCATCAACTCACATACAAATGGCGATTTTGTTGCAGGGAATCCGGTGGTAATTACTGCCGATGCAAATGACGCAAATATAAATTTTGTCTCGTTTTTTATAGATAGTATTCCGGTGGAGGTAGACGGCGTTTCTCCCTACACTTTTGATTGGGACACAACCACAGAAAATAATGGACCAATTCCGATTTCTGCAGTAGCTGTAGATGAAGCCAATAACATTCAAACTTCGTCAATTGTAGTAACTGTGGATAATTTGGTTCCTACTGTAATTATCAACTCACCTTCTAACGGGGCAATAGTTTCAAATAATGTGAATGTCTTGGCTACTGTGGGTGACGTACATTCTGGTGTGTCCCAGGTACAACTTTTGATTAATGGAACAGTAGTTGATACCGATACAAGCGGCGGCGCAAATTATTCATATACTTGGAATTCAAATTCTCTGCCAAACGGGACATATCCGTTGGGGATAGTTGTGTTCGATAATGTAAACAATTTTGTTTCAACCACACCTATAAATATCACTGTAAACAACACAATACCTGATACCACTGCTCCTAGCATTCCTAGTGGTGTGAGTGCTAATGCACCCATTTTCAATCAAGTGAACCTTTCTTGGAATGCTTCTACTGATAATATAGCAGTTGTCGGTTACAATATTTTCCGTGACGGGTCACCGACACCACTAGCCATGACTGCAACTACATCTTATGCCGACGGCACAGTCGTAGAAAACACAACATACTCATACACGGTGACTGCATATGATGCTGTTCCCAACGAATCTTTACCGTCGAGCCCACCCGCCCAAGTTACCACACCAGTTGCCCCAGATACTACGGATCCGATCATAACAATCTCCGAGCCAGTTCAGGATCAGGTAGTTTCTGGTACGGGTGTAAGTGTGATTGCTTCAGCAGTTGATCCTTCGGGAGTGGTGAGTATGGACCTCATCATAGATGGAATTCCCAGAGGCCCATTTGCTGGTAATTCTATTAATTATTCTTGGGATTCTACAACTTCAACTAACGGGACAGTTAGCATAGTAGTAAACGCAACTGATGGTGCGGGTAATACTGGTGCTGAACCTATTACCGTCGAGGTAGACAATGATACAACGCCTCCAGACCCACCTGGAAGTTTTAATGCCGTGGCTAGTGGTCCAAATCAAGTCGACCTTTCCTGGACAGAGCCTTTTGATAATGTAGGAGTGGTGGGCTATGTGATTTACCGGGGAATAGATTTGGTCACCCCAACACCTTTGGATATAATAAATCTTACAACCTATACAGACTTATCTGTCTTAGAAAACACATCTTATACCTATTACGTAATAGCAGCAGATGACGCCAATAACGAATCTTCCCCATCAGTCACAGATACTGTTCTTACGCCACTCCCGCCAGATACAGTAAATCCCACTGTATCAATTTCAACCCCACTCAATGGGGCCACAATCTCAGGCACGAACGTTCCAATAATTGCTAACGCTGCTGACGATCGTGGTGTGACTTTGATGGAGTTGTGGATAAACGGTATAAAACTGCCAGATTATACTAATGTAAATACGTTTACCTACAATTGGGATACTACAACACTGCTAAATGGTAGCTACCCAATACAAGCCAACGCTTTCGATGCAGCTGGAAATCCAGCAACACCACATGTTATAAATGTAACAATAAACAACACTATTCCCGATACCCAGCCACCGAGCATTCCTCAAAACTTGCAGGCTGATTCGGTGACTCACAACCAAGTAAATATTTCTTGGGACGCTTCCACAGATACTGGTGGTGGTGTGGTAGCTGAATACGTAATTTATCGAGACGATAGTGAAATAGCCAGAACACCCAACCTATCTTTTGGGGACGGTACTGTAGCTTTTGGTACAGATTATATCTACGAAGTAAGTGCTATCGATACATCAAATAACCCGTCAGCTAGATCCGCTCCGTTGTCAGTTACAACCCTAAATCCACCGGATATTACTCCACCGGTGATCTCTATCTCTGCCCCAGCTGAAGGTGATACAGTTTCTGGTACAAGTGTTCAAATATCAGCGACCGCAACAGATACGGGTGGGATCGTAGCCAGCATGGATTTGTTTATCAACGGAGTGAAAAAAGGAGGACCATTTGTCGGTGGAGTTATTGATTTTACCTGGGACAGTACAACTATAGTAAACGGAACCTATCCGATATTGATCAACGCGACTGATGATTCCAATAACCCAGCCATACCAGTAAGTATAAATGTAACAGTAGACAATCAGGTAGGAATTCCGCTTCCAGTAACAGTAGATATAAAAGCCAATAAATCAAACGGACCTATCACCATTGTATACAATCAAAGAGCTACGCTATCATGGAGTTCTTCGGGTGCTGACAGTTGTTTTGGAAGTGGTGCTTGGTCTGGCACCAAATCAAAGATTAGCAGTAGTACTTCCACCGGAAGACTTACAAGTAGTCGTACCTACACTCTTACCTGTTCCAATACTGACAATCAAAAAAACGACAGTGTGAAGGTATTTGTGGGGAAGATGGCAGATTTAAATCTAGATGGGAAGATAAATATCCGAGACCTTAGTATACTAGTAAGTAAGTGGGGGCGAACTGGCACCGTAGCCGATATAAACGGTGACAATAAGGTAAACATCCGCGATCTTAGTATTTTAGTGTCGCGTTGGGGTAAATAAATGAGAAAATATCTGTCCAAATTTTTAATATTGCCGATTATCCTGATAAGTTTTGGCGTTTTTCAAGCCGAACAAGTGCAGGCTGGTGGGAATTTTTACCTCGCTCCTGGAGCGCTTACGGTAGCAAACGGGCAAACATTTTCCGTCAATGTGCGCGTGAATGCTAGTAGTAGTGTCGATGCTGCTCAGGCCAATCTTTCATACCCCACCGATAAATTGGATTATTTGGGTGTTGGTTATGGTGGTAGTGCGTTTGAGATTCAGGGTGAAAGCAGTGGTGGAGGAGGAAGTGTGAAGATGGGTCGAGCCACACTGGCAGCAAAAGGTGGTGATCTTCTCGTAGGTACGGTAACCTTCCGGGCGAAAGTAGCTTCTGGTAGTGGCGTAGTTAGTTTTACCTCGGGAACAGAGGCGCTCAAAGCCGGATCAGTAGTAGTTTCAGCGAAAAGTTCCGGAACTTACAATTTCGTAAAACCAGCTCCAGTTCCAAAACCGGACAAAACAGCACCAAAAATAAGCTCAGTGAAGGTAACGGGAGTAGGTTTGAACACAGCTACAATTACCTGGAAAACCAATGAAAGCGCCACCTCAGTAGTAGAGTATGGGCTCACCAAAAAGCTTGGTATTTCTGTTTCAAACACAAAACTAAAAAAGTCTCATAAGCTAGCTCTTTCCAAAAAAGTCCTTATTGCCGGTACCCAGATATTCTATAAAGTTTCTAGTAAAGACAAAGCGGGAAATAGCGCTAGTAGTAAATTGACTAGTTTTAAAACAAAAGGCTACGACATCCGACTCAAGATTCTCAATAATAGAGACGAACCTATAAAAGAAGTAACCGTTACCCTCGTTCCTGGGTTTGAGACAGGGAAGACTGATGAGCAGGGAATCAAAAAGTTTGATGATGTCGCTCCGGGAAAGCACTCGGTAAATGTTGATCTTGGAGACGGCGTGCTTGCTTCTGAGATAGACGTGCTCGAGAAGAATCCTGATAGTGTGCAGGAATTTGTGATAAAGCTCTCTTCAAGCGGTGTAGGAGGCTCAGGAGGAGCGGTAGGGATTATTCCTATCATTATTATATTTGCGCTCTCAGTCCTCGTAGTAATATTTGCTTGGATCATAAAAAGGAAAAATAAAGTAATCAAAAAGGATCAGCCACCTCAAAAGCCTTCCGGTAAAAATTCTTCTAACAAAAAGCCGCCAAAGGACGAAAAACCTGCCCCAAAGTCAGCTCCAAAACCAGTGAAATCAGAGCTTCCCGACCTGGCTGCGCCTGACAAAGAAGAGGCAAAACCAGTCCCAAGCCCAGTAAAAGAGGAAAAACCTACTCCAAAACCTACAGAAACCAAACCTAAAGAGGAAATAAAACCTGCTTCAAAATCCCCAAAAACGGAAGTTCTGCCCCCACCTCCTAAACTCCCATCAGCACCAAGCAAGGATGAAGCATCTCCGGATACTCCTAAAGGTGGTATAAAACAAACTAAAACAATTATTCCTACGGAAGAGATATCCAAAGATGGCAAAAAGATAAAAGTAGTTCGGGCCGAGGACTACTAATTCTTTTCCCCATATACGACCGATTCTTAATTGAAACTACTGGCTAGGAGTGTTATTATTTTCAAAATGAAACGTGATCTGCCGTATTTTATAGCACTTGCTGCCACCCCTGGTATCGGCCCCATACGATTTAAGGCCTTATTAAGTCACTTTAAGCTTGCCGAAAATGTCTGGAAAGCAGACGAAAAAACCCTAAGAGAGATATTTACCCCACGCCTGAATACTCAATTTAGCAAATTCAGAAATTCCTTTGATATATCAAGTTATATAGATAGACTTAGCAAACTTAATATATCAGTGAGAACGATAAATTACACATAATAACCAACACTTGTAAAAGAAATAGTTGCGGCAGCAACAGTTTTATATGTGCAGGGAGAATTGCCAACTAGCAAAAGAATGCTTGCTGTTGTCGGTGCGAGAAAAATAACTAACTACGGGACAGAAGTTACCGAGGTTTTGGTCAGAGATTTGGTGAATGCTGGGTTCACAATCGTCTCAGGTCTCGCTAGAGGTGTTGATTCACACTCTCATAGGGTCACAGTCGGAAATAGTGGCAAAACAATAGCAGTTTTAGGTGGTGGGGTCGATAGAATATATCCAAGTGAAAATAAAAGCTTGGCCGATGAGATTGCTAATGGTCATGGGGCGGTGATTAGTGAATTCCCAGTAGGAATGGACAGTGTTCCTGGTAATTTTCCAGCTCGAAATAGAATAATAAGCGGTTTATCACTCGGTGTTTTAGTTACTGAGGCGGGTGAGGCTAGTGGGTCATTGATAACAGCGGGACTCGCAGGTGAGCAAGGTAGGGAAGTATTTGCGGTTCCAGGGCCGATATATTCTAAACTCGCACACGGCCCCGCTCAACTCATAAAACAAGGCGCGAAACTGGTGATGAATGTGCAAGATGTTTTGGAGGAATTGAACTTGGACTTCAAACCTCCAAGTTCAAATGCTAGCGCCGTAGAAGCAGATTCAGAAGAGGAGAAAAAGATAATGGATTCTATGGATGATGGCCCGGTTCATATCGACAAAATATCCAGGGATTCGAAACTTTCGAGCGCAAAAGTAGGTTCACTTCTTTCTATTATGGAAATAAAGGGGAAGGTAAAGTCACTTGGAACTGGAACTTACTCTTTAATTAAATGAAAAAGCCGGGTGATAGGGGGTCACACCGGCCATTTTGTGCAGGAATTCTTTAGTTTCTCTTCAAGCCCTCTCTACTTTGATCTCAGAATCAGCGTTGATCGTGAATTTTGGCACTCCGCTAGCTAAGTTTTTGATCGTCGCCGCGAGTTGCCTGTTGGCTGCTTCTATGAACTCTTCGACTGAAAGACCTGGAATATTCATCTTGGCAACCAGGGCTCTCATGAATTGATCATCGCGGGTTTGATCGTAGACGAAGTACATCGATTTCCCGTCAGAATGATCAACGGTCATTTCTGTCCCAGTAACTACCAGAACACCTCTCTCCTCGTGTTCTCCAACCAGACTATCTAGCTGAACCGTACTGCCAGATTTTATTAGAAACTCAGCGTGTTCTAGTGCTTTTTGCACATCTTTTATACTCACGCCGTAGTCATCATGGGTAGTTGGATCCATTGCTTTAGCAATATGCGCGCAGCCAATTCGTTCGGCAGCCCCTTTCTCATTTGGGAACGGGGCGTGATGATCTGTGTGCATGCAGAATTTTGATCCGTCTTCGGTTACAGCCGACACTACCTTATCTACGCATTCTTCGGGGGTGAGGCCTAAATCTTGCGATTGATTTACCGCTAGTAGCGGCATCACGAGACCGAAATGTGCTCCTGGTCGAGCACGTGTACCGTTGGTAGAACCTTTGCGGTAACGACCATCAATGCAACAACACCCACCATCTTTGGTAGGTACCTTATTGTTGCGAACGAACTCTTCTACAGTCTGCGTGGTAGTTGATTCTGCTAGCATTTAGTCTCCTTAACTTAAGATTCAAACCAGAGCACTTTATCATCTAGATGAAAAACCGTCAATATTTGAGAATACCAAGATTTACCAGACCATTCCAGACAAAGTAAGCTTTTTCCTTTGAGTATCAGATAATACCATGCTTGAATGTTGACGGATAAGTGGTTTTTGTGATATTCTAATTGCCCCCTGAAATGGGCAAGAAAGGATGTGAGAGAGGATGTTTGGGAGGTTGATCAAGCTTCTTCCTTGGGTAAGGCCCAGTAGGCAGAGGGAAGGCCAGACTACTGGATTTCTCCCTACTAGCCTAAAAAGTATGATACGAGCCTACCTCAGTATTGTCAATGACCCGAGCCGAGAAATGATTATTCCTGAGACAGGCTATACCGTACAGGAAGTTGTAGCCGTAGCAGTTCGTCAAGGCTTCAACGTGGACGAGATGTTGAGAACTGATCTAGTCGATCTTACCAGAAGCCAAGTCTGTGCAGCTCTTCTTCTCGCACTTGAGGACCCACACAATGGAGCGTTCTCTATCGCCCGACGAGCCCTTAAAACACGGATAGCGTCTTGTTTTGGAGTCGGGCCCAGCCGTATTCAATTTAACAGAGCCTAAGTAAGGCAGATACAACCAGACACTTTCGCCCTTTCGCGAAGGTGTCTTTCTTCATTTTTGCATTATCTGCTATCATAGTAAGGAACATGCCAGAAACTTTAGTTATAGTAGAATCTCCAACAAAAGCAAAGACACTGACCCGATTTCTGGGGTCTGGGTACAAAATTGAGGCCAGCATGGGCCACGTTCGGGATCTCCCCAAAGCAAAACTAGGTGTCGATGTCGACAAAAACTTCGAGCCCGAATACGTTATACCCAAAGCAAAAAGAAAAGCTATAGAGCACTTGCGTAATATCACACGCGAAGCAAAAAAAATAATATTAGCCACAGATCCAGATCGTGAAGGAGAAGCTATCGCCTGGCACATTAGCCAATTGGCTGGTGGAGGTAAGGCCCACGAGGCTAAATTTTCTCGAATTGTCTTTCACGAAATTACCAAAAGTGCTGTCGAAGAAGCCTTAAAAAAACCCGGTACGATAAATTTGAAACTTGTGGACGCTCAAACGGCCCGTCGGATTCTCGATCGTTTGGTTGGGTATAAACTCTCACCTCTGCTTTGGAAAAAGGTAAAAAGTGGTTTATCGGCCGGACGGGTTCAGTCTGTGTCGGTTCGATTGATTGTTGAGAGGGAGAGGGAAATACAACAGTTCAAACCGGTGGAGAGTTGGAGTATCGAGGCAGTGCTCAAGAAAGAAAAATCAGCCGAAAAAGAAGCATTCGAAGCGAGTTTTATTGAGAAAAAGGGTCATAAAATTGAAATAACCAAAGAGAAAGAAGCAAAAGATATAGAGAAAGCGTTGAGTAGTAAAGATACTCATTGGAAAGTAGAAAAGAAGACGGAGAAGGAACTTAAAAAACAACCAAGTCCTACTTTTACCACCTCGACTATGACCCAAGCCTCCTCAAACATTTTTGGATACAGTGCTAAAAAGACGTTGAAACTAGACCAAGATTTATATGAAAACTGTCTCATCACATATCACCGAACTGACTCTTTAAATTTCGCCTCGGTCACGCTGACAAGCTCACGCAAACATA
>SDBV01007923.1_pt1 | contig 14406 bp, 10 predicted proteins | sample 2277081 | NCBI WGS metagenome assembly SDBV01 (sample SAMN10402039, study PRJNA504765) | marine sediment metagenome | isolation source: marine sediment core GS10_PC15, 223 cmbsf | place: Arctic Ocean: Southern Knipovich Ridge | collected 2010
CTTTCGAGAGGTCCGGTTGCCGTCTCCGGGGGCATCCCTTCTCAAAGGTTATATGGGGCACGATCTCTTCGAGATCGTGAAGGGCAACGTCTACCGGCAATTCCCCGTGTATCGACCGGATGATTCAAATGCAAATCCCACCGGCGGAACGAGATGCCTGATGTTGCATCTCGATGAGGCAGAATGGAGGCTGTCGAACCATCGCATCGACTCGGACCCGAAATAGCTTCGCTTCGCTCGGCCATTTCGAGCCGGCCAGAGCTATGTGGTCTTCGGCAAGGCAAGGTAGGCGTAGACCGCGAGACAGTCCCCATCAGCTGTCCCAGCGTGACTGTCGCACGGGATACTTCCATGATGGAGGCTATGCAGCCTTTACGGATTGTACGCGATACATTGTTGCAGGACTCCACTGCCGGAAAGACGGCAACACAGATCTATTATTCCCGATGACATGAGCATCTATGCCCCCCACAAACTAGCCCACATCCTGGCTCGGGAAGATGCCTTGGCCGCCGTCGCATTCGCACGGGATATGGTGGGGGATGAGGGCAAGACGGAACAGGCATGGCGGCTTCTGGACAACCGGCGGCAGAGGCTAGTGGCTACGCTGTCTCCTGAGGAAGACTGCCAGCTTGAGGAATGCAGGGCAGAACATCTCAGAAGGGAGGCAGAGAAAGAGCAAAAGGGCCACGCGGGGGTGAGTAGGAATTGAAGGGGGATGGGGAAATATCGTATAACAGTTGGAAGCCAGCCTGCGGGGGTCATGGGTTGCTTTACATGGGAAATCTCGGTAAAATGCGTTTCGTTACGATCTTTAGTAATCTCGCGCTGTTCCAGCATCATGATGATAGGAGGAGTCTCCACCATGGGAAAACTATCGCGACGACAATTCATCCACAGGTCAGCAGCCGCAGGACTTGGCGCAGGGCTGATGCCGGTTCTTCCGGGTCTGGAGGATGTCGCCTGGGCGGAAGAGTCGAAGCTTGCGGATGAGATTCCGAAGCGGGTTCTCGGCAAGACCGGGGAGAAGGTCTCCATGATTTGTATGGGAGGGCATCACATCGCCCGAATTGAGACCGAGAAGGAAGCCATTCGATTGGTCCATAAGGCGATCGACCAGGGCGCGACCTTCATCGATTCGGCTTGGGACTATTTTGATGGTAAGAGTGAGGAATGGATCGGCAAGGCGCTCGAGGGCGGATGGCGCAACAAGGTCTTTTTGATGACGAAAAATCACGGCCGGACGGCGGACGTGGCCCAGCAACATTTGGAGGACAGCCTGCGGCGTTTTAAGACCGACCATCTCGACCTGTGGCAGTTCCATAATCTCAGGTCGACTGAAGAAGTCGATACGATTTTCGGACCCGGCGGCGGGTACGAATTTGCCCTCAAGGCCAGGGAAGAGGGGAAGGTCCGATTCATCGGCATGACGTGCCACGTTAACCCGGAAGTCCTGGAATACGCCGCCGAAAAGCACGGTGAGAAACTCGACACCATGCAGTTTCCCATCAATTGCGTCGATCCACACTTCAATAGCTTCATCAAGCGGGTGATTCCCAAGGCGGTTGAAAAGAATATCGGCATCCTCGCCATGAAGACCATGGCTTTCGGGAACATTGTCCAGAATAAAGTCGCCTCCCCGGCCGACGCCTTGCGGTTTGTCTGGTCATTGCCCATCAGCGCCGCCGTTTCCGGAATGGAGCTGGAAGAGGTTTTCGATACCAACCTCAATCTCGCCCGTGCCTTTATCCCCATGGACGAGTCCGAGAAGGAAAAGCTTCTTGCCTCGACTGAGGCGAAATCGGGAGCTGAAATCGAGTATTACAAAAGGTAACTCTTTCCGCCGGATTGGTCGCCTGAGTCATATGGACGCCCCCCTCCGAGGAGGGGGGCGATTTCTATTTAACCGCCGTCGCATTCGTCCATGACATGGTTGCCGATGAAGAAGAGACAGAGGCGGCCTGGCGAATTCTGGATAACCAGCGGCAAAGGCTCATAGGTACCCTGTCACCAGAAGAAGACTGCCAGCTTGGGGAATGTAGGGCGGAACATCTGAGAAGAGAAGCTGAGAAGGAAGAGAAGGTGCACGCGGGACCAAAAAAGCAAGGGCCCCTGCTTCCGCAGAGGCCCATGGGTTTCGATTTTCGTTCTCTTGTTACAGAGGGCGGATTTGTGTCGCTTGGGGGCCCTTCTGGCCTTCTCCAGCCTCATACTCAACCTTCTGGTTTTCCTGAAGGGATCGAAAACCTTCGTCAGCGATTTCCGACTGATGTGCAAAAAGATCTTTTCCACCGTCGTCGGGAGTGATAAAACCGTATCCCTTTTGATCGCTGAACCACTTCACAGTACCTGTTGCCACAGACTTACTCCTTACATAGACCCCTTTATCAAAAGGGTCCTTTTCAGTCCCTTCGTCTTTTCAGGGAGGAGCCTTGAAGGGACAAAAAAAGGCATCTCCCCGGAAACAAAGGCCGAACCCTATCATGTTCGGTAGCTGGGGTCAAGGACATTCTTCGGGAAAGTTTCCCCCATTCCTTGAGGTCCTAAAGGGGGAATCGGTTCATGATGATTTCCCTGGGGAGATTCCGTGTAACAATAGCGTCACTGTTCCACGGCGGAAGCCCTCCTCCCGTGCAGCATAGAATTCCATGACCCGCCTCGGTCGATACTCGCAACTTCGCCCAGTGCCTATATGGCCTGCCAGCCTCTCCAATACCCAGAATTGCTTCGGCTTGACTTAACAGACTGGCGGTCTTTACCATGGAATAGCCATCCGATTGGCCGTGAGGGTCTTTGGACAACCCTCATTGTGCATTGTGCGATGCCATAGGGGGGCACGATCAAACTCTAACTTACAAACCAACGTCTAGGGCAAGAGTGATTAAGGCACTAAAAAGGAGGAATCACATGAAAGCACTGTGTTGGTTGGTCACGTTTCCACTGTTAATGTTTGTTTTTTCTTACAGTGTTATTGCCGAAGAAATATCCTGGAACGCATCGGGGACGGGAGGGGCTGTAGCCGCCGCTAAAGAAGAAAGTGTTGCGGCCGGCCTGACTATACTGAGACAAGGTGGTAACGCGGCTGACGCAGCCGCAGCCACACTCCTGGCGCTCAGCGTTACGGAAGTGGGTTTTTTTGTCATAGGGGCTGAAGTGCCTCTGATTCTTTACGATGTGAAGAGCGATGAAGTGAAAGTTCTGAATGGTCTGGGCGGCGCTCCACTCGATCAGAAAGCGATGGACTGGTATTACGAGAATGGCATTCCGAGAAGTCAGAACATGAAACGTGCTCCGGTGCCCGCTGCCATGAGCCTGATCATGAAGTTGTTGAAGCTCTACGGAACCATGTCATTCGAACAGGCCGCTACTCCCGCGCTGGCTCTGCTCGATGCGGGAGAGCCGATGTGGGATGAAATGCGTGAAAAACACTGGGAAAGCAATTGGAATCCAAACCTTGCAAGGACGTTTCGCAAGCTTATAGAAACGGAAAGGTACACTGTCGGCACACGGGAACAAAAAATCCAGGCAGCGAGAGACCGTTATTACAGAGGTGACATCGCCGATGCGCTGGAAGCCTTCTATATCAAGGAAGGTGGGTTTCTGCGTAAGCAAGACCTTGCCGCTCACGTGACGCGGCTCGAGGATCCTGTCACCATCAATTACCGCGGTTATGACGTATACAAGTGCGACTCATGGACACAGGGCCCATATCTTTGCCAGACGCTTCGGCTGTTGGAGGGCTTTGACCTTCAGAAGATGGGGCACATGTCTGCCGACTACGTGCACGTATTGATCGAGGCACTGAAATTAGGATTTGCCGACCGTGATGAATATTACGGCGATCCCGTGTATGTGGATGTGCCGATGAAGGAGCTGCTTTCAGACGAATACACGGAGCTTCGCCGGCCCCTGATCGATATGGCTAAGGCTTCTGGGACAGTCCGTCCGGGCGATCCGATCAATATGAAGGCTGTCAGGAAACCCAGGTTTTCTCAGCCGGGAGTAGGCGGCACATCGACGGTCGCGGTTGCCGACCAGTGGGGCAACATGGTCGTTGCCACGCCCAGCGGCAACCCACCCTACTCGATCTGTCCGGAAACGGGAATTCCCCACGGTAACCGGCTTTGCCAGCTCAACACGACACCGGGGCATCCCAACCGTATGATGCCCGGCAAGCGGCCTAGAATAACCCTGACTCCGACGTTGGTCATGAAAGACGGGAAACCTGTAATAGCGATCAGTGTGGCCGGAGGTGATACCCAGGATCAAACCGCGCTTGTTTGCCTGCTCAATTTTATTGAGTTTGGGATGTTACCGAAGGAATCGGTGATGGCTCCGCGTCTCAGCACGGGAGGGCACGAGCAATCGTTTGATCCTAATGCAAACCGAGCGGAAACTCTTGGGAATCCGCTGCGTCTCTCTATTGAAGATGTTGTTGACGAAGAGGTCATTGCAGAACTGAAAAGACGAGGGCATGAAGTCAGGACGTTTTCCGGGGCCAACTCCCATCCGATAATGCTCTATGTCGACCCTGAAACAAGTAAGATGTACGCCGCCGGGGATCATCGTGTCTGGCGGCATGCAGGCGTCGTAAATAGCATTCGCTAAAGACTGCTGAGATGATACTCTATTCACCCTTGAAGGAGTATCGACATCCTATGCTTGAGTTCATTCTGAGACCGTGGCACCTGATCGTCTTGTTTCTGGCTTCTCATCTCAATCGTGAGCAACAGTAAGGAGATACAAAATGAAAAAACAACTCGCTCGTCTGTCGCGGCATGTTCTCGCTCTGGCAGCGCTACTGTGGGTCTTTAATGGCATCGCTCAAGCCCAATCCACGATTACTATCGATCCGAATACAAATTGTTCAATTAAAGGTATCCTGAAGTTAGATCGGACAAAATTCTTTAACCTTGCAACCACTGGCAATAATTTTGGAAGAACAATAGACAATCCGGATGTCGTTAAAAAATACCTGGATGACTACAAGATGAGTTTTGGTAGGTCGATTAGTGGAATAAGAACTAGGGTTGTTGAAGATCCCCTCAGGCCAGGTTATATGGATATTAATAATTTCAAATCAAATGTGGAAATAACTTTTGTTGAAAGTGCTGAACTTAAGAACCGTTGGTCTAACCTGGACCTTGTCATTACCGGTAGCAATAGGTTCAGGCAATATCCGTCGTTTATGCCAAAATATAAAGCACCAGAAATGGAAAATGAGAGTTTTCCTGATAATATTGACGCAGCAGCAGAAATGACGGTTACCTTTCTTAAATATGGTTTTAATGACTGGAACCGTCCGGCGATGTATGAAATTGTGAATGAGCCAGCTGTTTCATTATGGGGTGACAAGAAATTTGCCGATTTGCATAGCGCTATTTGTCAGAAAGCAAAGGAAGCAGGGATCAAAACTCTTGTAGGAGGACCTTGTATCTGGATGCCTTATTTCTATAAAGATAACTATAACTACTTAGATAATATTACAAAATTTATTGATAACTCCTCTGCAGAACTCGATTTTTATGCTTTCCATATATACGATTTTCTTAAATGGAATGAAATGACAAAGGATTTTGGAGGTGATGTTACTGCCGGTTTACCTCTTGAAGGAGTATTTGATGCTCTAGAGAACTATACAGTCAACAATTACCAGAAAGAGGTCCCCATTGTTGTCAGCGAACATGGATTCTTTGATGGTGCCGTAGAAGATAGTAATAATATTCCTCCGGAGCTTGCTGTTGAATTAATTGGCCCTGGAAGCGGATTCGAATATGAGATGAAACACCGTTCGGTACATTGCTTTTTAATGGTCAGTTGCGTGACAGCAAACACAATGACCTTCATGAATAATATGCATATTGTACGAAAGGCTGTGCCGTTTATATTACTTCAGTCAACAGGCTGGAATCCAAGATATTATGCCTCACTACTCGTTCCTGAAAACTTTGAAAAGGGGAAACCATGGAGAGAAACTGAGCTTATAAATTTCTATAAACTTTTTAGTGAGTTTAATGGACGAAGAGTTTTATCTTTTTGCGAAGATCCGGATATTCAATACAATACTTTTGTTGAAGGAAGAAACTTATTTGTGGCCTTGAATAATCTAAGCGCCATTGATGAAAATATAGAATTTGATATCGCCAATAAGAATTATGTAAGTATTTCCGTGAAACGGCATGGGAGAAATAAAGATTTCACACCATATTTCACAGAATCGGAGTTAAGCAGTTTAGAGAAATTTATTTTAAAAGGCAGGGAAGCTGTTGTATTAAAAATTACTTACGAAAATGAGATCGAGACAAAAGATGCGATCGATGTGGTGCCGCATTATGCCGATAAAGTCAAGCAGGTTATTGAACCCGGTTCTTCCCAAAAATTCACTGTTGTTGTTCCTGAATATGAACTATCTGAAAATGTTATTCTTCGTATTGGTGTTGGCCGCGCTTCAGGTTCTGACCACAGAATTGACGTTAAATTCAATGGTTCCAAAATTGACATCCCGATGGAAAGCATAGCAGCGGAATACTTAGATGATGAGGATTATGGGTCCACAAAAATTGTTAAGATTGATCCTAAATTGTTAATGGAAACTAATACCGTTGAGATATCCTTTCCTGATGGGAAAAGTGGTGGTATTGGTGCTGTGGTTTTACGGGTAGGTGCAAAAAAATAGCTTAGAGGGTTTGACCTGCCCCCATCGGCGGTGCCAGTTGTTAAGTTAGAGCCAAAGCGGGGTCTTGACTGTCCCCCAAAATGTGAACCACCTGGGACTTAGGGAATTCCGGTGGAAACTCCTTTTTCCTGCTGCAATTTTCGGACATATTCCCTGAGGGGTATACCCCCCAGCGCGCCGTGAGGCCTGTGGTTGTTATAGTTCACGCGCCATTGTTCCAATTTTTCGTGCGCGTCGTCCCTATTGAAGAACAGATGCACGTTCAGGCATTCATCCCTTAATCGCCCGTTGAACGATTCTATGTGAGCGTTTTCAATCGGCCGCCCCGGCCGGATAAATTCCAACTGGACCCCATGCCGGTACGCCCAGGAGTCCATCGCTTGCGAATAAAATTCTGAACCATTGTCTACCTGAATGCTCTTGGGAAGACCCCCCTGTTTGCGCAGCCGCTCCAGAGTTGCCACCACCCGTTGGCCCGTCAGAGAAATTCCCGGCACAATCGCCAGCGATTCCCGTGTATGCATGTCCAGCACAGTCAAGGCCCGAAACCGCCTCCCGTCTTCCAAACGGTCAGATATGAAATCCATCGTCCATCGCTCATTGGGCCGAGTCGGCGCCGGCAGCGTCACCCGGCTGTGACTTCCTCGCTTCTTCCGTTCCTTGGTCCGCAACGACAGGGCTTCTTCGCAATAAATGCGATAGACAACCTTATGGTTCACATACCACCCTTCCCGGGCCAGCAATACATGAAGACGACGATACCCATAGCGCACGTGGGTCTTCGACAACTCTTTGAGCCGCATCCGCAAAGCCCGGTCATCCCGCGGATGGGCCTGGTAACGATAACTGCTTCGACTCAGCAATAACAGCCCGCACGAATGCCGTTCACTCATGCCATAACTCTCCTGGAGATATCCCGCCAGAGAACGCTTCCGTGCAGGCTTCAGAACTTTTTTGACGATACATCCTGCAGCATTTCCTTGTCCAGCGACAAGTCCGCCACCATCTGCTTCAGGCGACGATTTTCCGACTCCAGCTCTTTGAGCCGTCGCAACTCAGACACCCCCATCCCCTTGTACTTCTTCCGCCAGATGTAAAACGTTGCGTCGCTGATCCCCATCTTCCGGCAGATCTCCGACACCTTCTCGCCCGCTTCCGCCTGTTTCAACACATACACAATCTGCTGCTCGGTGTACCGCTTCTTCATCGATGCTCCTCCCTCCGTTTGCGGAGCATCCTACGCGAGAATCCCTAACTTCACACTGGTACACTTTTTGGGGAAACCCTCAATTCCGCCGTCGAACGGACTGAATTCCCATCCAGGAAACAATCCCGCTACACGGCCGAGTGAGGGAAGTTCCGATGATCGGATTTCCCTGGTTCCGGATGAATTAGCATACCTAATTCCCATCCTGAACATGTGACACACGTCACAGGCGATCAAGAGTATTGACAAACATACACTTTCCTGCTATAAAGTCCATAAATCGCAATTAATTCCCTTCGGGGACATTGAGTGATCGATCAATTGGAGTTGCGAATCTATCTTATGGACTCTTTTTTGGAAGGATCTTCTCCAGAGAAAACTGCTCCGCTGGACAAATACATTTCGGCCAAGAGTTCGTCCCAAATGCATAACACTCCTAGACAATCAATTCCATCTAAAGCTCTTTTGTTTAACGGCCATGTTGAATTATCCGTTCAAGAAAGCGAAATTCCAGAATCGGATTTCGCTGCTCGAATGATCCGTCCAATGATCCAACACATGGAGGTATCGAGGAAACAATGATTCTTGGATACGGCAAAACTCGTCTTCCAGCCCTCTTTCTCGCATTACTTTCGTTAATTATATTAAATGTGAGTTGCCCGGGCATTCAACTTCCAGTCGGGGATGATCAAATCTTCCCCATCATTGCCTTTTCCGTTCCCAACACCGCGAAAGTCCTCAGTGATGAAACAGTCCAGATCGTCGTGGATTACTCGGACGAAGGGTCCGGCATCGACAGGAACTCATTCAGTCTGGAAGTAGACGATACCGACGTTTCTGCAACGTGCACGATCGGTCCTTCATCGGCCACTTGCGAGTCGCCGGCGTTGGCAGCGGGTGCACACACATTGGCAGCGTCCGTTAGCGACAAAGGTGGAAATAAGACAAGCACCTCTCTCGATATCGATCTGACTCTCTCACTGAATACTAGGATTACGTCTTTATCGACCGGGACTTTGACCAATGAAGATTCGGTCGAGGTAATCGGGACGGTCTCCTCCGAAGCCGATTCGGTGGAGGTGAACGGCGTGGCCGTGACACTGAACAACGATACCTTCTCAACCGAGCTTCCCCTGAAAGAAGGAAACAATGTAATCACGGTGATTGCCCGAAACGCTTCTGGGTCGGTGGGCTCGGATAGTGTCTGCGTGGTACGCGACACGTTCTCTCCCAGCGTCACAATCGACATACCAACAGCAAATCAGATCGTCACAACCGAGACGATCACCGTGACCGGTTCGGTGTACGACGTGGTCGTCGGCACGATCAATGAAACCAATTGTCGAGTGGAACTCCAGGGCCGAGCAGGAAAAGCAACCGCCCAAGTGGAAAATGGGACTTTCCTTATAGAAGACTTTCCCATTGTTGTCGGCGCGAATACAATCACGGCCGTGGCCATTGACACCGTCGGGAATGAAAGCAATCTCTTCACTGTTGATTTCATGCGCCAGGAACTGGTGGGGCAGCGACTCATCGCTGTGAGCGGCAATAATCAGAAAAGAGAGGCGGGGCAGACCCTCGCTGCCCCGATTGTTGTCCGGGCGATTGACGCCGATGGTAATACCATGGCGAACCGGAATTTGACTTTCGACGTTGTGCGAAATACCGGGTCCGTGTCCGGAGATGGAAAGTCCGGAACGCGCATCACTGTCGCCACCAACGCCAACGGCGAAGCTTCCGTCACGTGGACCCTGGGGTCCCGCGCCGGATTGGGAAACAACCGTTTACAGGTAACCGCCGCGGGCTTTGCGGCCCCGTTGCTGTTTTGCGCCTCTGCGAATTCGTCGGACTGTTCCACCCTTTTGGCTAACGGCGGCGAAAACCAGGCGGGTGTTGCCGGTCTGAACTTGGGGGCGCCGTTCATCGTCGTTGCTGTGGATGCAAGGGGAAATCCATGCCCCGGCACCCCGGTGACTTTTGAAGTGCAGGAAGGCGGTGGGTCATTCACATTCAACGGATCGTCGACGATCGAGGTGATGACCGATGTCGCTGGAATGGCGCAGGCATACCTTACACTGGGCCCAAGCCCCGGGATCAACAACAATGTCGTGGCCGCTTCGGCTTTCGGCGCTGGTGATTTCGGCGTCACCTTCGCGGCGTCCGCTTCGGTTCCCAACTTCAAAGTTACAACCCTTTTCTCCGGTGTCGTTCTCGATACGGAAAATCGTCCCATCCCGAATGCGGAAGTGATGATCGATGGCGCCGTCCCCCCAATCGAGACCTTCACGGACGATGAGGGAACCTTCAGGTTGACGAATGTCCCCTCCGGCAGCCAATTCCTGGATGTGGATGCAAGCACAACCACTCGCTTTGGCACATGGCCGAGGCTGGAATTCGTAATCAATGTGGTTCCGGGCACCGAAAACGACCTGGGCATGCCCATTTTTATTCCTCAATTGGATGATTCTTCATCTCGTTCCGTCGGCGGATTTGACGCCACGTTGACCATGGCCGGAGTCGAAGGATTTGAGCTTAAGGTGTTCGCGAATTCGGCCACTTTCCCGGATGGCAGCACTTCCGGGACCTTGAGCGTGACGCAGGTCAGCAACGACCAAGTCCCGATGCCGCCCAACGGCGGGGCCGCGCCCCCCTGGGTGGGGACGCTTCAGCCGGCCGGAGTGGTGTTCGACCCGCCGGTCCAACTCACCGTCCCGAATTCTCTCGGCTTGCCTCCCGGCCAGATTGTGGACATGTTCAGCTTTGACCACGACCTCGCCGAATTCATACGGATAGGGACCGGAACCGTCGAGACGGACGGCGCAACGATCGTATCCGATCCCGGCAGCGGCATCCGCAAATCGGGTTGGTTCTTTGATTGCCCGCCGCCGCCGCCGCCCAATTGCGCGCCGAAGTGTTCCCAGTGCCAGGACCTCGTGATTGTCGACGCGGAGAACTGCATCTTCCGCTGCGATCCCAAACCAAACCTGACCCCCTGCGATGACGGGAATGATTGCACAATCAACGACATGTGTGTAGACGGAAACTGCAAGGGCGATAAGATTACCATCACCGGCGTTGAGGGTGTGTGTATCGCAGAGAAGGGTAAAATGTTGACTTTCACAGCACGCACCAGCAGTCCGGAACGCGACTCAGAGATCAAATGGCTGGCGACGGGAGGCGGCAGTCCCGGGTCCGGGCCATCTTTCACCGTTTCCTTTTCCTCGGCCCGAGAGCACCTCGTTGTTGCATTCCTCTGTGGATCCAGCAGCTCGAAGAAGATCACAGTATTGGATCCCTGCCCCGCGGATGCGACAACCTTCGACTATGTGAAGACCCAGAAGGTTGCCGTTCCCTGCGCAAACTGTTTCGGACAAGTGTTCCCGGAGAATCCTCATTTCGGTGAGTTCGAGGCGTGTATCATTAACGGAAAGCACGGCTGGCGGATGGTGAAGTATTCGAGCGAATTGGGAATTGGCGTCCAGCCCCTTGGACATACAAACGTCGAGACGGCGATGGATGCGGTTGTGACGGCGGCAACTGCGGACGCGATTGCTACCGACCTGGTTCCAAACATAATGAGTGACTGTGGCCGCCCACCCAGGGGCACTTACTGGTCGCAGTCGCGCACCCAGCAGCACGAGGATTTCCACGTGACCGATTTTCAGGACAATTTCCTCAAGCCGCGCCTGGACACATTTGCGACGGCCGTGGTGGCCAACAACCAGACGGATTGTCCCGAAGATCGCAAGGCCGCGCTTATGATGCAAGCGGATGTCATTTACCAACAGGCGCTGACTGCGATGGTGGTTGGACGGCTGCACGAGTGTCGCGCCTACGGCGATGGCGTTGCGACCTATACTGCTCTGGCCAACGCTATTCGTACGCGCTTTCCATAATGGCACGGGCATGACTGAAAAATTTAGACCTCAATTCAGGATTCTAATGGTTATGACTATGATTGGAAGTTCAGCACTGTCCTTGGCGGAAGCTGAGACGGATCTTACATTTGCCGACACGCAGTCAGGCAATGCCGCTGGCTCTCCGGCAGACACGGCCGAACCGGAGGAGTACTACGAACCGATTTTCGAGCGGCTGCTCAGAGGGAAAGGACTGGATGTTAGCGATAGCGGTCTCGTCGCCCTCATGAGCCACGAAGATATGATCGTAAGGGAAAATGCCGCCATCGTGATTGGACAGCGCCGGTTCGAGGATGGGAAATCCGCGTTGCGTGAAGCCCTGGAGGATTCCTCGCTTTCCGTTCGTGTGGAGGCGGCCCGAGCCCTTGGCAAGATGGGGGAAAAGTCCGGTGTGGATACGGTAAAAAAAGCGATGGCTGCGGAAGGCTGGTTTGAACTGCCGCTGATCGCCGCCGGCGTCTTGGCGGAATTGGAAGATGTGTCGGGATACCCCGTTCTAGTGCAAGCCCTTAAAGACAAGCGGAAGCACTTTCGTTTCCGGGCCGTTGTGGAATTACCTAAGTTCGATGCGTTCACCGGCCAGAAGGTCGAGGGTTTGCGGATTGATCCAAAAGAACGGATCTTGAACCAGCTAAGTGAAGACCCGGACGAATTCATTCGTGTTAATTCTGCCTATGCGCTGGGAAGGTTTCTCGAACCTGAAGACACCCCGGACCTCGATGCGAAAAAGGAGGGGGCGAGTCCAAAAGTCCGGGAGGCAATTGATCTGGCCAAAGAAATGATTCGCTTGCGAGCGGCAGGTGAGAAGAGAATATCACCGCAAGAGGCTAAAGAGGGATAACTAAAATGAATCGCTATTTTCCAGCTATCGCATTCTTGCTGGTGTTTCTACTGGCTGCCCCCATGGCGTTCGCCACGGACCCTCCCGAAGGGGCGGTGTTGGGACCCACACCTTTATCTCTGACCATTGAGGTATCACCCGGGACCAGTGTCATTCTGGGCGAAACGGCCCAATTGACCGTGACTGCCGAATTCGATGACGCGTCCATGGAGGATGTAACTCAGGCGAGTACAGGAACTACCTATATGTCGACGGACGAGGAGATTTTCAGTGTCGATGCCGACGGCGGAGTGACCGCGTTGCAGTTTGGCACGGCAGAGATCATTGTCATGTTTCCGGGACCGGAAATGTCTTTTGCTTCGGGGACTGTTGAACTGACTGCCACCGTAGAAGGCGACAGCGACGGCGACGGCATGCCGGACGACTTCGAGCTTAAAAACGGGCTCGACCCGGACGATCCTAGCGACGGCGATCTGGATAATGACGAGGACACTCTCACGAACCGTGAGGAGTACGTCCTGGGAACGGATCCCAATAACAACAACACCGATGACGACGGTTCGCCCGACGGCGAGGAAGTAGCCGTAGGAACCGATCCGTTGACGTTCGACGTCGACCGGGATCCAATTATCATCACGACCCTGAACGAGAACTGCACTGTCAGTATATTGAATCGCACCGTCCGAGTGAATCCCGACGGGAGTTTTGTGGTCAATAACCTCCCCAGCTCTGGGATGATTGTCCAGGTGCGCGCAGTCTGTGAGTTAGATGGACTCCTGCTCGGAGGTTTTTCCGAACCATTTGAGCTGACCCCTGGAGCCTTAACCGAGATCGGCGACATTCCACTTGGACCGATCCCTCCCACCGTTGAATCCCTGACCGTTTTCCCCGATTCCAGCACCCTGTTTGAGGTGGGAGAAACAACCCAAATCAACGTCACGGCCACTCTTTCCGACGGCAATTTCGAAGAACGCACCTCGATGGATTTCGGGACGACCTTTACCAGCAGCAATCCGTTTATCGTGACGGTCGATACCGAGGGAGTCGTCGCCGCGACGGGAGATGGTACCGCCATCATCAGCGTCGTCAACGAAGGCGTTTTTGCTTCGACCCGCGTCATGGTTTTTGCCGGCGAAGATGATGACGGTGACGGTATTCCCAACGATTACGAAGAAGCCAACGGCCTGGATCCGGACGATTTCACTGATGCCGGCCAGGATCCTGACAACGATGGACTGACAAATCTCGATGAGTTCAACCTCGGGACGGACCCGAACATATCCGATACAGACGGGGATGGGTTGGATGACGGCGCGGAAGGTGGCGCCGATCCGTTGCTTCCCGATTCTGATCTGGACGGATTGCTCGATGGGCAAGAGGTAAATGTGTTCGGATCGGATCCCACTAATCCCGATTCGGACTTTGACGGTCTCTCGGACGGCCTTGAAGTCGCTCTCTCCGGCGATCCTACCAGCGCCGTCCCATTTGGCGACGACGACGGCGACAGCTTGACCAACATCGATGAAGTGACCGTTCACGGCACCGACCCCACGCTCCTCGACACGGATGGCGACGGCGCCACTGACGGAGAGGAGATTCTGATCGGTTCCGACCCGCTCGTTGCGGACACAATCCCCCCCACCGTGATGCTTCTCGAGCCCCTCGAGGGGACGGATCTCGTCAAAGGGGACTCGATCACCGTTATGGCTGAGGCCGATGATAATGTTCGAGTGACTCGGGTGGATCTCTTTATAGATGATATCCT
>SDBV01007924.1_pt1 | contig 14406 bp, 24 predicted proteins | sample 2277081 | NCBI WGS metagenome assembly SDBV01 (sample SAMN10402039, study PRJNA504765) | marine sediment metagenome | isolation source: marine sediment core GS10_PC15, 223 cmbsf | place: Arctic Ocean: Southern Knipovich Ridge | collected 2010
GTAAAACCCTGAGTCGTCGTCATTGAAAAAGCTGTATGATGGTGCGGCTGCTGCTCCGTCAATTATCATAACTCCATAATCATCAAGTCGTAATGCAAGACTACCGTCAATAGCAAACCCAATTTTATCGGGGTGAATATAATATATTCCTGTATCTGGATTAATTTCAAAGTGAATCGAAGGTGTTGCCGCAGCACCAACTGAAGCTATAATATTTCCTCCTGCTGTTAAATCTCCTGTTGCTGTAACATTACCAATAACGTGAAGTTTGCTTGTTGGAGTTGTTGTGCCTATCCCAACATATCCAGAAGTAACATTTAGAAACATTACATCTACAGTTTCATCATTATCCGTATACCTTATTGCTCCTTTTGCAGTAATTAAAAGCTCGTTAAAGTAAGAGCCGACATCATTTAAGATAGTATAATATCCTGATGTAAAGTTATAATCTGAGCTTATGTTTACATTGCCGCCATCAATAATCAATCCACCAGCAATCTTAACAGGACTTCCACCATGCAAAGTTCCTTTTATAGTTACATCTTGTTCAAAGGTTGCGTTTGCTCCACTTACATCCAAATCTCCCTTTAACCACATATTACCTATACTATTAACCCACCATTGTTTTATTCCTGAAAGATTTTGTATAAAGAATTTTGGTATTTTTACAACAGGGGGTGGTGGAACAGATATATTTATGGTTAAAGTCCAATTTGCATCTGCAAAAGAAGTATTTGTTTCATTATTTGAAGCAAGACAGTTCCAAACTAAATTAGTTGTATCTGGAATATCGTTTATTGTAAAGTTTGTTTTATTTGAAGTTCCACCTACTGTATTTGTTGCATTTACTTTAAAAGTTCCAGAAATATTATGATAAAGAGAAACGTTTTTTAGAATTGAATCTGTTGCTGTTGCTGAACAGTTAAAAGTTACATTTCCATCTGTATCTTCACTTGCATCTGCTGGGCTAACTAAAGTAGAAATTACTGATGGTTCATATGTTGGTGCTTCTTCAGAATAAGTTATATTAAGATAAGGTCTTAATGTTGTGTCTGTTGTGTATTCTTTTGAATTGAAATATTTTCGGTAAGTGAGACTACTTTGTTCTTCTTTATCTAAACTTGGAATAAGCATAGATACATTATTATCATTATTATTATATTCATTTCTGACCATATTAGTAACATTCCAATTAACCCAAGAACCTACAACTTGACCTATTGTAATTGTATCTTCAGCAGTTGTATTACATTCATCAGAATTAAGCGAACCTAAAGTAGAGCCACATGGTTGAACATTCCATGTTAAAGTTCCCTCTGTCCAAGAATGATTATAAGAATGATAAATTGATAAAGCATAATCATAACTTCCATCATAGCTAACATACAAAAACAATTCTGCATCATCTATACTTTTTTCACTTGGTATTGATACAATATTGAATTTTAGATATGGTCTATTCGTATTTGTGGAGTATCCTCGAGAACGAATATCCACATCACCTCCTCTTACGGTGGTAGGTGCATCGCTATCCGAATAAGTATCATCCAAATTCTCAGTATCAGCATCTTGTAGTTTAATAGTCGTAGACTTATCCCCTATTTTAATAATATCTCCATAACTTGCTTTAATCCATTCATCCCTGTTTGGAGTTAATTCAAAATTATAAACTTCTTTTGATTTTTCAATTACATCTGTTTTATTGGTTTCAAAATTATATTCTCCATAATAAACAGAAATAGGAACTTTTGTTTTATCTATTGCACTTAATTGATTGATTGAAGTTTTAATTTTCCTGTGAGTATAATTGAAATCTTCACAAATTGCTATATGTGTTCCATCACTTTCTACAATACATTTGATTCCAGAGTTTTTAAGACTTCTTGCTTCTATTATGTCTTTCCATTTATTATCTTCGTTTACAAATCTAACTCCAGAATAAAGAACTAAATGACATTTTCCATTTTCGCATATTGTTTCTGTTGATGAAGTTCTTGTAATGGTTTCTTTTTCTTTTATTTCTTCTTGTGCTTGAACTACTGGAATAATTGGGTCTAAAGTAATTCCAACAGAACCATCAGGTTGAAAAAAGATATAAGATTTATTTGCATAAGGACTTGTTATATTCCTTACAACTAATTCAGTTATATTAACAAAACCTGTATTGTTTACAGTTGTATCTGTTTCTCCTGTAGTTCCATTATAATAACATTGATTTCCTATACAGGTTATATTGGAAGAATTAATTAAAGGAGGTTGAAAACTTGAACAAGTTGTAGTAGAAAGATTGTCTCCCCAAGCTGATACACAAGAATTAGCAGGACAGTTAGTAGGCAAGTCTCTATTTACTTCTTCTGCGCTAAGAGAAGTATTGCTTATATTATAATCTTTTAAATTAATATGCTGGTTAAACGGAAGAAAAGAATTGTTTGTAGTAAAATCATAAGCAGTTCTTGCGTTTGCTACTGTTAGAGAGTTTGTGCCGTCATCTAAATTTCCTGATAAATATAAATCATCCCATCTATAATCCGTTCCTACTCCAAAATATCCTAAATCATTTCCACCATCAGTTAATGGTGACCAATCTGTACTCCTAAGTTTTCCTGAAATCGAGAAGGGGTCTATAAGGATTATATTATTTGCAAAATTATCGCTAGTAATCAAAAATGATGCAGGATTTAGTAAATCTATATAAAAATCGTTTGACATATTCCAATAAATGTAATTATCATCACCTTGAATTATTCTCGGTACTCCACTTTCAGAATCATAAGCATCCTGAAGAGAATGAGTTAAAGAAGTCAACTGAGAGCCGTTTCCAATAATATTATCAAAGGTACCATTCTTTGCAACTATATTACCACCAACATTAAAACTTTCAGTTATATTCCAGGTAACTAAATTCATTGTTACGTTAAAGACCTGGCCTATTATAGAAAGGTTATAGACAGTTAAAGAATCTACTATTAAGTCTGTTATTGTGCAACCTATTAGTCTACACCATCTATCATCTCCCTGGCCTATTGTTACAAAGTCAAGGTATCCTCCAGCTAAAACAATCGGAACTAATAAAATCAATAAAATTAAAAAAATAATTGTTTTTTTCATTATGTTACTGGTGGGCTTCCGCTTAATTTATCTACAAGAGCCTGTAAAGGTCCTGCTACTTTATCTGCTGCACTAAACCCTTTTGATATGACAGTCTGCATATACTCGAATCCCATATATCCAATCACTATGACCATTACGATTCCTCCACCAACCGCAATCATCATACCATACTTCTGCCAAAAGTCTTTCTTCTTCTCGAACATTTGGTCTAAGCTGTCTATCTCGTTAATACGCATCATATTAACATCATAACTTATTGGCTTAAAATCAATGTCGTACTTCAATGCCTTGTTCAAAGGTATGTAAATAAATTTGTTTCTTACATTCTCTGCATTGAATAAGGTTGTTGGTATTTTCCTTATCTGATCTATTTTGTTTTTAATTACCTTGAATATCTGCTTTTTTATTCCTGGATTGTTAAAGTCAGGAACATGCTCTACCTTTTCCATAGGAACATACTCACCCAAGATTCTTACATAATCGCAGTATTCTTTGTTTCCTAACCTCCTTACGCATTCAGATGGTGGTGGGATAGATTCTGTCTTTGTCTTTCTGAAAACATATATTGTCTGTTTTCCATAGTTTATCTTCTTTTCAACTAACCTATCCTTTTCGACTAAATATAGTTTACCATCGCTTTTCTGCTCGTAAACATCTGTGAACCAGTATCTTCTTTTTCTTAATACAAACAAATAGTACCAGAGCAAAAAACAAATCCCTATTCCTACTATACCCCATACTAACTGCCCTATCAATGGCACTACATAGTTTATTGTATCCTGTAATGTTAATGGCATATGTATCACCTACCTTTTGTTCTGGATTAAAATGAATTATTTAATTACTTTCCTAACCATTCCTTTCTTGTTTCCATAATGTTTTATAGTTCCTCCTAAGAACTTTCCCTTTATTCCTTTTCTTACGAAGCCTTGCTTTATTGTTTTTCCTAACATCATTTCCTCCTTTTCTTCTTAGGTTTTAACATCTTCAGCACTTCCATTCCGTAAGCTGCTGGAACTATCATACCCATACCAGTTGAAGCTCTACCCATTGTCTGTGGTATAATAGCACCCTGACCCATTCCACCTAATAGGGTACTACCTACACCTATTCCAATACTTGCACCTACAATATCTTTTGTTGTTTTTCTTAGTGCCATTTTGTTCACCTCCATTTAAAATTGACTAAAAGGATCATATGGTTTTCCTTTTCTTTTCTTTGGTGGTGAACCTCTTAATACATTACCCATATCTAAAGGCTTGAATCCAAACCCATTACCAGAAGCAAACCTACCTAACTCTTGCGTTCCTCTAACAAACTTTGGCACATTTAAACCTGTAGCTTTTAATTGAGTTGCCCTGAGTTTTGCTCTTTGTGTTTCTAATCCTATTCTTTGTTGCCTTAGTTTAGCTTTTGCTGTAAGTATTTCTTGTTTTGCTTTTATCTTAGCTAATCTTACTTCTGGTCTTCTTGCTTCCTTTGCTTTTGTTATTATCCTTCCACCTGCTGCTCTTGCTTTCTTTGCTAATCCTTTTACTTTACTAAAATTTACTCTTTTTCCATCAATTTCAATTACCATCTAAATCAGACCTCCTTTATTCTTTTTATTATTGAACATATTATCTCCAAACAATTCTTGCATATTCTTGTTAGCATTATCAACAAGTCCCCCTAAGCCACTACCAGAATCTACTTTTGGTTTTAACTTATTAATCTTCTCTTGTTCTTTCATTACCTCTGCCTTTGCTGCAAGTATTTCTTTCTGGTCTTTTAATCTTTTTAATTGGTTCTCTGGCTTTTGCCTTTCTTTAATATCCTCTGCTATTTTCTTAACTCCCTTGCCTATTGTCTTGAATATTTTACCTGCACCTTTTCTTATATTCTTTGCAGTATCCTTTACCTGTTTCTTTCTCTTATCATTTTTTATCTGATTAATTTCTATAAATTTACTCATCTTTTAACACCATCTAATATTTCTAATCTTCTTTTAGTTATTGGTAAGAGACCTACTGGTTCTCCTCTTGCGAATTTCCTTTGTCTTTTAGAGCCTATCCTAAATACTCCTTCTGGCCCTAGTTCGTCTAATAAAAATACTCCCACCATTTTATCTAAACCTCCTAAATCTTTTTATCCTTCTTATATCTTCTAAGTCTTTCTCTTTTCTGAATGCAAACTGTTTATCTGCTATTGCTTTCCTTTTGTCTTTTATTGTTTCACTCAAATTAACATATCTAACTCCATTGATTCTTTTTGATTTTATACCTTTTCTTGGTTTGCTATAATCAGCTATACCTATATCATCTCTTGTTCCTTGTCTCATGTCTCTGCCTTTGTTCATTACCTTTGTAGTTCCTGGATGTAGTGCAGGTTTGGTAAAGTAAACATCTTGCTGTGCTATTTTATCTAGTTTCTTTTCTAATTGTCTAGCACTTCTTTTAGGTCTTGTAGAAAGAACATCAAAATCCATTGTTGGTCTCCCAAAGAATCCTATATGTTTTCTTATTGCCTGACCACCAAAGATAATAGAATTATTCTTTTTGGCTTGAGCTAACACTATCTGTCTAGTCATTGCATTTGCCCTTAACCTCCCCATAATGCTCATTTTTCCTTATTCTTTCTTTTCCTTCTCCTTTCCCTAATCTGTTCTTTTGTTAATCTAGGGTTTTTCTTCTGATGAAGATTTGCGTAAGTATCACCCATTTAATACATCTCCGATGGCATTGGCATAGGCTGCTGTTTCTTCTTAAACATTCCCCATCCATTCATGTTTTTTGGCTGCTGCTGTATTTGGGTTGATTTTACTTCATCAATATGGTGTGTACTCATAAAGAACCTTCTGAATCCGTCTCCTCTTGCACCTAATAGAATGGCATGTATCTTGCTCCATATCTCTACTGCCACTCTTGGAATATCAATCGGCTTTAAGTCAAACTCCTGGTATCTTTTAGATAAAGAGTTCCATACTATTCTTGTTACTCTTCTCATTGTTGCGTTCATGTTCTCTTCATCATAATTAGATACAACATAGACTGCGTTGATAAAACTAGAAATGAAACTGCTGCTCCAGATTATCCCCCTTTCATTCATTATAACTAATGGGTTCTCTCCTTTTGGCTGTTGCCATTGCCCTGGGTTTATCTCTTCCTCTCCTCTCCATATATGGATCAAAGGTCCTACAACCTCTTCTTTAAAGTTAAATAGCCATTGCATAAAATCCTTGTCTTTGCTTATAGGCATATTATAATGATCCTGCTGTGCCTGTGCCTGTATCTGTGATACTTGTATCTGGGCTAGTTGTTCCTGTGCTGATTGTTCTTGGGCTTGTTGTTCATCTGGATTGTATTGCATTTTTTTACCTCTTACGTTTATATGTTATTATTGTACGTCTATGTACTACCTTTAAACTCTGAAAATTATTTAATATGTCCTGTACTCCTGATTCCATTTTACCCACTAAAGGTTTCATGGAATAAATTTTAATTCTTTTCTTGGATTTCTTTACCATTATCATACCCCCAACTGTCTGGCTACTAACTGGATTATTCCTTCTCTCCTTTCAGGCAATGGAGTTAAGAAAGGTTTTCCTTTTACTATGAATCTTCTCTCTTGGCCTGTGAACATCTGTCCTGGTCTTGGTGGTGGACCAAACTCTCCTAGAACTGCTGACATAAATCCAGGGGTGTAACCAAACTCTGGTCTTAGAGGTCGTCTCTTTCTTTTTATTGGTTCTCCTAAGAATAGTCTTGGTCTAAGGAATGGAATTAATGGAGGTGGTGGAGTGAGTGGTGGTTTAGGTGGAGGTTCAAAAGGTGGAGGAAATCTTGGTCTCCCTCTTTCTGGAACTTTGGGTATTGGTATTGTGATAAGTAATTGCTCCTGCTCTGAAATAACATCTATTTCTTGAACACTAGCTAGACCAGTAGCTATGTCAAAAGCAGGTTTTGGTTTTGTCCCTGTTATTCTTGCCAAGTCACTAGCTAAGTCTTGTCGTACTTTTTGACTTATTTTTAATCTTGTTCTTAGCTTCTGACCAGAAATAATATCCTGTACTTCTCCAACTCCTAATCTACTTCCAACTCCTAATCTACTTATTGTTCCAAACAATCCTAGAGAAACTGGTAAGGTAATCCTAGCTGGTGGTCTTATAGTTCCCTTCGGAGTTAAAACACCACCTGGTTTTATTTCCCTCCCTCCAAATTGAGTAATATCAATTCTTGGTCTTTCTGCTAGAGGTTCTATAAACAAGAAACCTTTTTGTCTTGCAAACTCCTGTGGTGTAAGTTTACCTGGTTTTCCAACCAAACTTTCCAATTTTGAAATTAATTTTAATCTTGTATCTGGCTCTGCTAATAATGCCCTGTCTAATCCTTTTACTGGTTCACCCTTAAATGGTTTTGGAGGTTTTATTATTGGTGGTTTAAACTTTACTGGTTCTGGTAATATTCTAAACCTTCCAGTCTTTGGTTTAGGCTCTACTAAAACCTTTTGTATTCCTGTATCCCTTATTGTAATATCTTTTAACCTTCCAACTCTTACCCTTAATCTAGTGAATTGTTTTGGTACTCTACCAAAAGCAGAAATATCAAACTTACCTACTTTTTCTAAAGTTAATATCTTTGGGGGTATTTCAAGAATATCTTTTACTTCAGTTTCGATTATTGCTAACCTAGTTGGTGGTTGCGGTCTTTTTAATGGAGCTTTTGCTTTCTCGAATATTCTTATTCTTAATGCTTCTTCTACTGTTTTAACTCTTGGTTTAATATCAAATGTTGTTTGTATCTCTCTAGGAAATTTTCTTATTTGTCTTGTCTCTATTCCACCTGTGCCTAACCTTGTTCTTAATTCCTGTTTGGTAAATTTAGGTAATCTTCTTTCGAATGCTCTTATGCCTCTCTCAAATCTTATCTTTCTTAAACCTTCCACTCCCCTTACTGCTAATTTCCCAGTACCAATAAATAACAATGCTTCTGCTGCTCGTTCTCCAATAATTTCTCCTGCCTCTACAAATCTTCTTTTTCTGATTTGTAATCCTACTTGAACTCCTGTAACTCCAACAAAAGTAGTACCTAATACTTTTGAACTTATCCTAAACGCTGCTGCTTTGGCTATTGCAGGTTTTGCTGCTATTGCACCAAATACTGCACCTGCTGTTATTATTGCTGCTGTCTCTAATGGTTGCTCTGCTATTTGCCTTCTTACTCCTACTTCCCCACCAAATGTTAATTGTCCTGCCCTTAACTGGATTGTTCTAAGTTCTTGTATTCCTAACTTTTTAAATTGTCTATCTTCAATTATAGAAGGTCTGCCTCTTAGTTCCCTTTTTAATTTTAATTGTTCTTCTTCAAAGAATTTTATTGAAGGCCTGAATGCTTCCTTTAGCTTTCCAGTTATAGGTTCTTGGATTGTCTTGAATGTAAGAACTCCACTTGGAGTTTTGATACCAATTAACGGTCTTTCTTCTTTTCCTAATTGCCTTTCAAATCCTGTCCTGAACTCTGCTGTTATTGGAAGCTCTGCTATTACTTCCTTTCTTACTATTTCTTTTTTCTTAAATGGATCTTCAACTAATTCTTCAAAGGTTTTTCTTAATTCAACTCTACGTGGTTCAACAACTATCTTTCTTTTATCTTTTCTTATTTCTAGTAATCCTTCTGGAGTTTCTGTTATTCCTAATCTTTCTCTTGCTAATGGTGTGAATAATTCTAATGGTCTTTTTGGCTTAATTACTTTTTTTTCAATCCTTTCCCTTTCCACTTCAACTAACTTAACTGCTTTTCTTTCTGCTTGTAATCTTTCTGTCTCTGTCCTAGCTTCTTCAACTTCTCTTTCAAACCTTCCCCTTATAGTTCTCTCAAGTTCTACTCGTCTTTTTATCTTTCTTTTAGCCTCTGCTATCTTTGATTCTTCTTTAGAAACAGCTAATGCTTTCTCAGGAGTTACCCATTTCTTTTTTCCTTGAACAGTAATCTCAACTCTAGAAGTGTCCGTCAATTTGGTAGCTCCGCTAAATGTTTGAACTCTCTTTTCAGAAACTTCTCTCTGGACATCTGCTTTTGTTGGTGCAGCTTTCCAGATAGTCTTGCCTTCTTTAGTCACTCGACCTGAGGGTACGACCGCCACTTTACCTAAAACACCTCTCCCTTTTTTTTGTAGAAATAGATTTAAACATAAATCCTCGTATTGGGTTTTGAATAGAACTACTATAACTAATTTTCTTTTATTCATTAGATTCATTAGAAAGTTTAATATACCACCATTAATTATAATCCAGTATAGGTGATATTTATGGAAGCTCAGACTGTAACTCCTAAAGAGACGGAGTTTAATTCTAGTGTTGCTACATTAATGCGTATAGATCAACTCATAAAAGAATTGCATTGTCTACGAAGAGGGATAATACCTAGAGATAAATTTGGCTTTCCAGTAAAGACGGGCAATACTACTGAACTATATCTTGATACATTATTTGATTTGCATATTGAAATAGCTACAAAAATGACTAAAGGAAAAGATAGTGAACTTAATAAATCAGAAGAACATCAAAAAGGAATAGATAATCGTAAAGGTAAATATGGTGTTAATCTAAAAATGCCTACAACTATTTCAGGTATGCCTTCAAAGGAATATAAGAATTATAAGTTTTATTTAGGTTGGGAAGAACTGCATAAACTAGGCGATAAGTATTTTTCTTTCCTAATGAATATTGCTGATGCTCATGGAATGTTATTGATAAACAAAAGAGAAATGGATGAAGAGCCAGACGAATGGTAAAAAGCACAGAGAACTACGAACTCTGGAAGGAAGAAACCAGAGAGCATTACTTAAAGAAGTTTCCTAATAAAGATAAATACATCAATGGATTTATGGATTACATCAGTACGTTATATGACAAACACCAAAGAGCATATATGCCTAAGAAAGTTATGTGGTATCTATATGAAAAAAGGCTTTGGGTTATAAGAAGGAATCAGCATTTCTGGATTGCTTTCATTGGAAAGAAAGGTGGTGAAGGTAAGACTACATTATGCGGTCATGTTCTGCATTTTATGGATGGCAGTTATGATAAAAAAAGAATAGCTATGAACTATGACCAATTCATCAGGAATATAAGAACTGCCAAAAAGATTAACAAATATCCTTCTGTTTCTTTGGATGAACCAGAAACTAAGATACATCAACTAAGCAAGAAAGGGACAACCATAAGGGATATACTTGAAAGGGTTAGGCAGTTAAATCTTTTTGTTGGTGTATGCTGCAATTCTTTATCAAGTATCCCACCATTTATTTATGAAAGGCTTAGTGCAATAGTCTACCTTAATGACAAGCATAGGTGGTGGTTATGGGATAATGCAAAAGATAATCCACTTGGAACAGTAGTTGATGATATTAAAGGGGAATATGGATGGAAGAAATATAAACATGCAACTTTCAAGAAAAGTGAATTCATTAGGAGAGCTTACTTCAAGAATTTAACTTACAGTCAATTCCTTCCTTACGATACTACACAATACTTAAAAGAGAAAGAAGATGATTTGCTTGGATTGTTGGATACCTATATTAATAAAAACAAAACTGATTTGATTATTAAAAATAGACTTAAAGGTAAAGAAGAGAGATTAATCAAGGAAATAATTGATTTGAAGAAAAGATACCCTAAGTTATCAGATAGAATGATAGGTTTAAGACTTGGTTTGAGTCGAAAATGGGTAAATCACCTAAGGAATAAGGCTGGGAAGTGCGAATAGCCGCCAATTATATTATATTAATGTGTTTAAAATGAAATGTATTTTAATTAGTATGGTAATGGTTCTATTAATAGTAGGGTGTTCAAACCCAACTGTTATTACTATTAATAGAACCATAAACAAAACAATCTATTTGAATCGTACTATTATAATAAACAATACTATCCCTTGTAATATAACTAAGCTTGAGCCAGAGATTAATATTAGCTTTGATAGATCATATACATTAGAACTAATCAGAAGGATTAAGTTCTTGGAAGGTAGACAGGATTTATATTGGAATGATACTGAGTGCCATTATGATCTAAACAGAACTGAAGTAAGGCTCGAAGAATGTGAAGAAGAATTGTGTAATGAATGGAATTCTAGTTGGTGTTAAAAATCCTTACCTTAGTTCACCTAACATGAACTTACCAGACATGACTCTAACATACCAAAATCCAACAGACTACACATAACCTTACCCTACTTCACCTAAATATAATTACTTAATAACCTTAAACTCAACAACCTCAAATCTTCCGAACTCTGGCCTATGGTCTCCAACACCCATTACATCTCTAATCCAAAGTAATAATAAGAATCTTTTAATGCCTTTCATCTCTCCAACCCAAGTTCCACAACCAGAAATTTAGCATAGCAAATCCAATAGGAAAGTAGGCCCATATCAAAGCAAAGCTCATTCCTGTCTTAGCTCTTACCTCAACACTCGGTGCGGATTCTAATGGTGGATTTGCTTCCGCAACCTGCCTATTTGAAATGAAACCAACAGTCTGGAACAGAATTAAATAAACAGCCATCATCAGCCAAAGGTATCTTGAATAATCATTTGCTTTTTTAACTCCAACTAATAGATAAATCAATGCTCCAATTATTATAAACTTAACCAGGAATATGATTAAAATATTAGAAGTCCAGATAGTTAGTAAAGACATATCAAATATCCTAAACTTTTTCTCAATAGCAAAAGAAATAAAATCTGCGGATGCTGTAGCCAATAGCAAACCGCAGACTATCCACCTTGTCCAGATTGCCTTCTTACTTTGGCAATGTTTCTTCTTCGTTTGTATCTTCCTGTACTTCACTCTTACCCCCAACTGCTTTGTTGTAGCTAGTTATGATGTTTGCTATCTGTTGTCCAATCACCATCTGTTGATACACCTTGAACTCTTCACTACTTGCAAGAGCATTAACTGCTAGTGCCATTTCTTCTTCATTAAGAGAGAACTCTCCCTTTGGTTCTTGTTCTGCTTTAGGTTCTTTTGGTTTCTTTGGTTTTGGTGGTTCTGGTAATTCCTCTTCTGGTTCTTCTACTCCTGGTACTTCTTCTGGCTGTACTACTTCTTTCTTTTTCTTTCTCTTAAACATTTTTTCATACCTCCTTATTGTTTTACTTCACAATTTCCTAATTTCAAATTTGGTTTATCTTCAAACCATACAACTGCACTCCAATAATAAGTGCAAGTAGCATTATCAAAGTCTTTTCCTAATGATGCTATTTCTCCTTTCATTCCAACTCCATACTGATTAATGGTTTTGGAAAATCTTCTTCTTTTATATCAGCTGCTTTTGCTATTGCTTTTAACATCAGATAATTTGTTGCTGTCATTTTCGCTAGGTCGTTCTGGTTGTCTATAAATATGTCCAATTTCTTCTCTAATTCTTTTGTTCTCTTTTGCATCTGATTGACTACAAACTTCATTGTCCGACTGTCCATTGCTCCCATCTTCTACACCTCCGTATAGTTTATTTCCTTTTTTATCTTTTTTCCAAACAAATTCATTTGCTGTGAAACCACCTAACGCATTCTTCAATCCTAATTCCTTTACCATCTTAACAATACTGATGAACTTTTTTGAAGAAAAGAAAGAGAATACTCCAAACAGGATCATAAAGAACCAATGCTTTGAGAATCCCATGGCTATTGATAAAGAACCAAAAGCCAAACCCCCCATTCCAGTACCCATCAGCATGAGTATAACTAATGATTCTGGTGTGTTTAGTATCCAGTTTGAGCTATCCTGCATTCTTGTTTTTATTGACATTTTTCTTTTTTATAACTCCAATTAATATAGCTATAATAATAATAATTATTACTATTCCCTGCCATCTTATAGGTGAACAGCATTGTCCTATATCTTCAATTAGTTTATTTTTTAGTGACATTTTGATTTAACATAACTTCCAATTTCTTTTAGGTCTTTTATTCTTTCTTTCCTCTTTTTTTTATTGATTAAACCCAAAATGATAATTATTGGTACTGCTAAAATATAAACTATTATTGAAATTCCCTTAAATGCTTTATTACTTATTGCCGCTATTATTGAAATTAAACCAATTATAGCTAAGATAACAAAAATCCAATTATGTGTTTTCATCATTTCAATTGAACCATTAACTAATGTTATTGTTGAATCATAAATAATTGAACAATTATTACTTATATTCATTTTATTTTTCCATAAGCTATTATTTCACAAGCACCTACACTTACTTGAGATGTTGTTATTCTTATATCATAAACATCTGGATATTTTTTAATCAATTTATACAAAACTTCTTCTATTGCTTCTTCAATCATTTTTTCATAAGCTTTTAAATTCATACCTAAAGTATTTCTAAATGATTGGAATATATCTGATAGAAAATGTCTGCTTTTTACTACTACTGCAAATACTGTTTTTTCTTTCATTTTTCTTTATTTTCCCTCTCTGCATTTCTTTGTTCTATCCATAACCATAAACATAAACAAGTAATAAAACCAAATATGAAACCTGCTACAACATTACTTAGCCCCATCATATTCACCTTTCAGATAAAAATTATCTACACTTTCTTTCAGGGATTTAAACTCGTTATACTGCATTGCCTCTACCCCTAATAAGGTAAATAAAAAGATTATCCCTGCCCAGGCATAGGCATCAAGGGTTATTGCTTTCGTATAGATTATTATTATGAAATCCAGCAAAAGTATTAAAGTGAATGCTGCAAACGTAAGGTAATGGAATCTCTGCTGTTTTTCGTAATACTTTCTCTGCTTATGCAATAGGTTTATTATATTATTCTTCATTTTTCCCTCCTTCTAATGTTGGGATATTTCCCAAAAAAATACTAGGATCCCCAGTAATCCCATAATCTATCTTAAACTCATTTACTTTTTCCTCTATCTGCACATTGGCATAATTGACTGCCTTGGTATAAGCAAATTTGTATCCCATGAAGAACATAAGGGCCATTGCAAACAATATCATCAATGCTATGCTTACTTCCTGTTTTCCTATCTTAAAATTTCCTATATACATTTTGTGCACCTCTTCATTTTATATAAATATCCGTTCTTTGTTCTTATATCTTTCTTTTTCTTTTCCTCCTGTATTGAAAAGTATCTGAACCAATGCCTTTTCTTGCAAGTCTTACACCAATATAATTCTTTCATTAAAAACGTCCGTTATTAACTATCCTATCATTATTGAATTTTACTATATAAAAACTGACTTCCTAAGCCCCCCCCTTTTTTTTCTAGGGTTTTTATCTTTTCCCCTCTTACCTA
>SDBV01007925.1_pt1 | contig 14406 bp, 10 predicted proteins | sample 2277081 | NCBI WGS metagenome assembly SDBV01 (sample SAMN10402039, study PRJNA504765) | marine sediment metagenome | isolation source: marine sediment core GS10_PC15, 223 cmbsf | place: Arctic Ocean: Southern Knipovich Ridge | collected 2010
GCCAACACCGCACCAAAGAATGTCTGTTGTCATTTCCATATCTGCCATAGCTTGCATAATCAGACATATTATTGCGCACAATAGTACAATATAACCGAAAGCTATGAGGATGGCGCTTATGCCACCCTTCATGATGTCACTGATGTTATTCATATTAACCACCTTTTTTGTTCGAGATGTATAGTATCCTAATCCTAACTATCTACGAAGTCAATAACCAACAATCGATGTCTAACTTCAGTGAAAGCAAGATAACTTCACCATATCCAAAAGGAACGATTTTATCCTGGAGGTAGCCTGGAGGTATAATAAACTGAAGTAAGAACTCGATAAAGGTAGTGCGAAATGAATGGATGGATCAACATTGATACTTTGCCCGATGATGAAGAAATCGCGGCAATCGACCAATTGGAGCGAATTATTGGTAACGTACCGAAACACATCCACCACATCCGTGAACTCATTACATGCTTTGAATCCTGTCACTTCAAGTATCAACAGCACTACCGAGATATTGTTGAATCTATCACTATGCAACATTCGGTGGGTGAGGTATATACGACCCATATAAATCCTCCCAATCCTCAAAGACAAGTGCTGGGAAATCATATCACTCGATATAGCCGGACTGATCAGCAGTACATAGACGCTCTGCATTCTTGGATTGATGAAGAATCCATCAATAATATGGGAGTATCTGAGCCGGAAGTAACAGGATTGAGCCAACGAATCAATGCCTGGCTTGGCACAAAAAGCAAAGAAAAGGTCGGGCTTGTTCGCATGTTGCTTGCCAGATTATTAGGGCAGTCTGTGGAACATCTACGGCAAGGTGGTGACTTGAGTGAACTGGAATATCAAGTCGAGAGAACTGATAGTTGTAACTACGCTTCACCACAGAACATCGAGCGCATGGTTCATGGGATTGGTAACCTGGAACTGGTCAATGGATTTGATGGATGTGGAACTGTTAATGCTGAAATCAAGTCATTCATCGGTAAAGAGTTACTGAAACTATGTGACTGGCTGAAGCTGGACACACCGAACATGGAGTCAGGACTTGGTGAAAAGGAACCTGTGAAAGTGTGGCTAGTTGCCTGTTTGGCAAAGACACTGAAAGAGTCTGCTCAACTGAGTACTCCTTTTATACGCTTCAAAATTAAAGACCATTAATACCCGGATATTAACCTTATTTGAGACATTGCATTTTGGGGATAAAAACACTATGATCAGGGTGTCGGTTGACCTAGTGTCTTGACACCCTGATTCTCTTAAAAACCCCCCGGCACGGACGGTCTATTTAGCTTTGTAGGCCGTACAGGTCTCGAACCTGTGACACCCTGATTAAAAGATACAGACCTCTCATGCTGCCTGGTACTTCACAGTGATATTTAGTCTTGAATGGTTTTGTGCCCTCGGTGGGGTTCGCGCCTAGCAGTGTTGCCCAGTATCTAATAGTGTTATAGAGTTCGTTAGCAAATCTGTTAGCATAAGATGGCATGGGCAGACGCGGCGGACTTAAAATCTCGAGCCTAAAGTACCGTTCCATCGTGTCCCATATCGTTTGGTACAGTCCCATGACACTCGAAACCACGATCGGTGTGGTCAACTATTAGTAGCTGTTGTCGCGCGTAAGCGTCAAAACCGACGTCAAAGCCAGCTACGGCTTAAGCGTGAGTTCATGAAGTGTCTGGCTGCACATTTTGACGGAAAGTTTGTTCAGGAGTGTAGGTTTTCCTGAACATTGCCCCTCTCTTTTCTTAACCACAGTCTAAAATGAAAACCGGACCAAATCATCTTGATAATTTGGTCCCAACATCCGCTTCTTCTACAGGTACCGTTCCGACTATTTCCACACTTTGATCGTCTAGCCAGACCTCGCTATTGAGCATATCCAATGCGAGACGCTTCAACATAGAATTGAGCTTTCTTGCCACTACAGTGAAAATAATGATATATTCTAGCAGAAGCTGGCACTTGTACCAGCCTCCATACTTGTACCAGTATCTATCGGGGCAGTTGGAGATAGACGATGATTGAGGGGAGGGCCTGCCTGAGGATAGGAACGACTGGTAATGGCTGACTACACATCTTACAGGGGGGGGCTCTAGTCCCCCCTAAACAAATGTCAAAAGACTTAATACTAGAGCTGTTGTGACTGTTTACCAGAGTCGGCTGACTCGGAGGCACAGTATGACTACTAGTGACCCCGTCGGTTTAGGTCTAAAGGAACTCAGACACCACTATCGGAAGCTGGCCAAGTACTTTAAAGAAGGGCGCCTGCTAACTGTAGAAAACATAGCAGAAGCGTGTGTTCGATTGATTGTTTGCAGAGTGACTATCCACTGCATTTGCACTACATCTTCGTCAAGTTCCCTTGTTCCGAGCCTATCTCTTAGTATCATTGATGGAAATACGCTGTATTACAGCAACGTCGATGAGTTGAAGAAGACTTTGACTGTCAGTGGCTGCTTCCCGCCAGAGCAATCCGCAGTCGACCACTATTCGTTCCATACAGCCAATTACACGATACTGTTCAGACTGCCGACTGGACGCCAGCGTGTCGATGAAGAAACACAGTTGGCATGTGCAGTCGTTGGGAAAATATGCGAGACGGTACGAAAAGCTAGTCTCCAGATCAGAAATGCAGAACGAGATATTCTTACAGAGAGATATGATGACTTGACTGTGGCATTTCGCTCGAAAAGCAACTATTCACTCACTGACCTTTGTAGCTTTATACGTAACTGTGAAGACTTGTCCGTTCTCATCCTTCATGTCAAAACCAGTTCGGGTCATAAGTTTGAATATGCAGTCGATGACCTCCACGCGAACAAGCATCGCCTCGCAAAGTCCATTCTAGATACATCGTCCCCTGAATACAGAAAACGAGTGAAAGGCCTTTTTGCCGAGGCTATTAGAACTGGAAAGACAATAAGTGGTTATGTGAGGGATGTTATTGATTTCCCCACTTTTTTCGTCATTGTTCCCGTAGCTCGCAAAGTCAGCACTCAGGTGCGTCAAAACCGCATACTACTAGTTTATAAGAATGAGCCGATATCATCTCGGACTATTGACCATGTACTGGACTACATCGATTTGTTTCTCTCGGACAGGATGGCTGCCAATAGACTTAACGAAATGATAAGTGTGCAGCAACGCATCCTGGCCATACCTGAAACATTGTCCACGAATAAGCTTATTGCCTATCAAGAATTTGAGGAACCTTTCCGGAGATTTGCTGCGTCCCGTCTTGACCAAATCTTGAGCACAACGCACGCATTTAGTGCAGTCGTGCGACTCTATGACCCAGAACTCAACGAATTGACGATCTTTGAGGAAGCCTGTGACGCCGATGGCTATCGGGACACAAATCGCAGTCATCCTTACCATGCGATCTCTCTAAGGTTACATAGGACAAGCGTCAATGCATTTACCTTTCTTGATGGCGGTAAAAAGTATGATTGGGTATACATTAATACGTTTGGAAGCCCTGTTCCCAAACAGTACCGCGAGTCTGGACTTGAAAGCTCATGGATGGTCCGGGAGAACGCTCGGTCCGAGATTTGCTTTCCTTTGATCTCAGGGCAACTCCCCTTTGGAGTGCTGAATATTGAGTCACCGCTAAGGGGCGCTTTCGATGATGACATACCGTACTTACTTGCAGAGAAGCGCTCGATTGAAGCGTTCTATGATAGGTTAATCCATGCGAGCGATGTTGTATGGCTTCGAAGCCATATCATCAGGTATGAAAACATCCATGAAATCAAGAACTACGCAGACCATGGATTCTTCAATAAAGAGACCACGGACATATTGGCACGACTTCTTTGGTCTGAAGCCGAAGCGAGAAGAACGCCCGACAAAAAGGAAGACAGCATATCGCTAGGCGCGTTAAAGGTAAACCTGGAAGACTGGACATACCGAATGCACAGTGACCTCTCTGAAGAGAACATAACGAAAATTCAATCTACACTTGCTTTTAATTTCCCCCACTCTATGACAGTATCCCTCGAGCTATTTGAGAGCGTGGAGGTCATATTGAAGAATCTAGTTCAAAACGTTGTACGATGGGGAGACCCCGAGCGAGACAAGATAACGATTTCGGTTCAGCACTTCTATGAGATTAAGGACCCGGGTGTTATTCGGGTGCGCATGCGAACCTATGGCAAAATAACTGGCGATATACTAGAGAGAATCGGGATTTCACCAATAAAAGACAAAGCGGGGAGTCTACATTTTGGCTTATTTCTGGTGGGCATGCTAACCCGAGCCTTGGGAGGGGTTTTGTACGTTTCGCGTCAAGTGAATGTACCGAGTCATATTATTGATGTAAGGATTCCACTGAAAGGAGTAAAAGAGATTGAACAAACTCAACGTAGCGATTCTTGAGCCAATGGAAGATTTTCATGTGGAGTTGGGAAAGCATTACCGCCTGTTCTTTGAAGCGGCAGGTTATGAAGCTCACATAGTTTGCGTGAGAAACGAGCGAGAACTAAATAATCAGCTTAGGAACAGCATGATTGAGGTCGTTGTTGCCGACCTTTCATTGTCGGCGCCGATCGAAGACTCGGCTGGTCTCTTGGTGGTGCAGTCGCTTAAGAGGAACCACCCTGAAGTGTTATGCATAGGAATGTCTAGGCACGAAGTAAGTTATAGACAGAGCGCTTCAAAGTGGCCAACCTTCGATATGTTCATTGCGAAGGAGGGGCTCCTTAGCGGAGACAAGGTTTACCTAAAGCACCTGCTTGATGAATTCCTATCGAAATTCAAGTGCAATACCGAGATAGAAATAGATGATGCGTCGGAATTGGGTGAGGAATTAGGTAAGGTTAGCCTCAGGAAAGAAATGCTGCGCCTGCTTGCCCAGGTAACATTCTCGGGGCACAACCAGGATCCTCTGATAAATGGAAAACGGATCCTACTAACACCCCTGTCGGGGGGAAGGAGCGCGAGTCATGTATTCAAGATGACCGCCAAGAACTCGGTCAGTTCAATCAGCGCAGTTCCCGCTGTACTGAAGATTTCGGACAGGGAGTTCGCTTTACAAGAGTATGACAACTACAATCGTTTTGTAAAATGGGTGCTACCTTACTCTTGGCGAGTTGATTTGCTGGGAACGGGTTTCACTAAATCTCTCGGTGCAATATGCTATTCGTTCATACTGAGTGGTAACGCAGAGTTCGATTCATTGACGCGGTTCATTGGTGACGGGGATAAGGAAGCTGTTGAAAGGGCGCTAAAGATGATATTTGATCCTGGAATGAAGCAATGGTACTCAGATGAACTCATACGAGACGAGGAAAACATCAATCAACGGTACGTGAATAGATATCTTCTTAATGGGGCTGCCAGCGAAAAAGTCGCGCACGTTTTTGCGACGTCTTGCCAAGAGATATTTCAGGATACTGTTATCACAAGGTCAGATGTACGAGTTTTCGGTAAAAGATATGCGCTTCCGGTCGATCGGCTGTTTGGCGAGCCAAATGGCCCATATAAGTCATGTATTTGCCATGGGGATCTGAACAGCAACAATGTTATGCTGGCCGAAAATGGCCATGTGATATTCATCGATTTCCAACACACCGGAAGAGGCCATGTGTTTGAAGATTTCATCACTATGGAGGCAAGCATCCGCTTGTACTATGGCTCTAGCATTGTTGACAACAGGATAATGACCTGGCAAGAGGTGATTGAATATGAAAGTCTCATCGGTAATCGCGATGCTTATGATTCACTACCTCTCGAGTATCAACTCATTTCAGACGTTCGCGAAATGGCACGTGCCAATTTCCCTAAAGAGCGTTGGGGAAACTACTATTATGGTGTGGCCGCGTTCAATTGCAGACTCCTTAGGATCCCGGACTTATCACTCAAACACAAAGGGAAGGTTTTGTCTGCCATACTGGTTGGGCTGGAAAAACTTGATGCGTCCAAATAATATTGTGGTTGGCTAGCATTACTAAGGTCAGACCGGCTGTGCCAACGTTGTCGGCAGCCAACATGATCATGCGTGTTGTCAATCAGCGAAATGGGCAAACCGATTCTCCAAAGTCTGGTCGCGAATTGAATTATGGACGGCCAACAGGATAACTATAAGGACTCCGGTTACGGAAAGCAAGGAACCGGACAGCTGTCCCAGTCCCGAGGCTGTGTATACCACATACTTGCCGACGGCGTTCAGAACGAGTATTCCCACCAAAGCAAGAAGAATAGATGAAACCCAAAGAAAGCCCACGAATAATGCTGAGAATAAAACACCGCGTAGCCTTGGGTGCTCCGACGGTCTGTTTTCATTGACCAAATTTAGTGGGTTTCGCATCGAAGCTAGCCTCTCAAGCCATCGACCAATATTTAGCTCAATTATAGCTATTCGCCATCGGGGTTCCTTCTTAATGATCGAGGTGTTAGTCTCATTGGTTTGAAGTCCGTTCCAACGGTAATTCGTGACCTTTCGATGCTTTTCAATAGTAACTTCGTTAACGCCTCATTCTGTCCATAGAAGAATCTCTCATAAATATAGAGCGTTGCATAAGAAACTCTATACTCATGCGCATAATGTTGGTAAATTCTCTTAGAGCGATGTGCTATGTTATTGCGCTTTTCATTTATCAGCATGAGTGTGGCTTTCATTTCACTAAGCGTATTTGTACTTAGTCCCGAGAGAATCCCGTCTAAATGTCGTTCAATTATGCGACTAAACGGTATAGTTCTCGTTACAGTGCGATTCACCCCGATCCCTTTCTTCAGTAGAATAGATTTAAGCAGCAATTCCAGCCCTACTGCCAGATTAAGATAGAATTGACTATATTTTGTCTTGTGTTCATCACTACCTAACACTTCATACCCTTTTACAGAAGTTTCAAACAGATGCGAAAAGGCGTGAATCAAGAATAGTTCAGCTTCTTCCTTGATATAAGGCCAGTCCTCTTTTAGCAATTCTTCAGCGTAGAGCTTAGCCTCATAATCCAGTTCTTCTTCAATTGAGATGTAATATTGTTTCATCCATTATTCTCTTTGGTCCATGAGGGAAATGCCTCGCTTTTAACAATGACATAAGCTCCCTAGGGCGATGCTAATATCGTGGCAGTCACTTGGTATGGTGGGACGTCAACGTCAAAGTGAACGTCAAGACCAAGAAGGGAGCGAAAAGCTCCCTTCTGATTCTCAGAAGGTCTCATGGGTCATGTACTTCAAGCACCCTCATCCCATTGATCCCATAGTCGAATAAGTGCCCGGATAAATCTATGAGCCTTCCTCAGACTCCATAGGTCAGGGGATGAACCGAAGAGATCTCGCTTTCCATTCTGGCATTTAAATCGTTGAAAATCAGCGTCGGATAGATAATCCACAATGCCCTCGTAAGATTTGGCGAGTTTTGGTTTATACAATCCATTGGGGACATTATAAAGAAGACATTCAATGAAATACGACGGTGCCGTATCTTTTCCGATACTATTGTTCTCAACAAGATAATTTCGAGCTGCCTTAAACATCCTGATGTCACGCTTGTATCTCTTATTTGTCGCCTCTTCTTTCTTGAGCCCCCTCTCGTAGTGCTGCTGTGGATAACTCACCACCCAACGATGCTCATCTGGCAGGAAGAAAGCGAGTCCATCTTCATAGCGAAGTGTCACTACTACATCTGCCTTAGCATGGAGTCTACCCTTGGCGATTTTCAGACATTTATTTCTAGAAGTTACAGCATTGGCACCGTATGCTGATCGGAGCGCGTTCATCGTCTGGTCACGAAAGGACTGCCATCTTCGATATGTGGTTATATGCAATTGATCTTGTTCAAGTTGAGAGCCCTTGAGGGCAAGCACCCCAGGTCGTAGCCTTTCCCGCAACTGGACAACGAGATCTACATCACTGTCTCGTTGAAGGTTGGTACTATTTTTATACGAGCCCTGAAGAAACCTGTCGAAGATAATATCCTGATCCCAACCAGTGTAGCTAGCAAGGGCCTCGCGTATCGACTTATGTGCCTGTACCGAGGCCATTGCAGAGCGATGGTGGCTCCAGGAGCCCAGTGTTTTACCAGGAATCGGCATGCCATTCTCCTAAACTTGGAGTAGGTCATATTCCAGCTTTATGCGGGATCATCACGTGCAAAGCCTGTCAAGCTCATCCACGATAAGAATCATCCCCCCGGTATCAAGCGCACAATACTCTTCTAGATCATTCATTATTTTGCTTTTCTCTTCGTCACTGTAGCTACCCATAACCATGTTGAAAAAGGAAAGACTTGCGTCATCCCCATTCGAGATTGCCAAAGCTGAATAATCTTTACCAGTTAAGGCAGGGAGTACCTTTTTAAGAGAAGCACTGCCCTCCTGAGTAGGATTGTAATAGCTGAAACTTCTGAAAGGTGCATAGAGATCGACAATTCTATCTTTCGTTTCTTCAACCCAGGGGTTATACTTTGGGAAAGCTGTGCCCAACTCAGATAAGACACCTTTTTCGAAAGATTGATTATATACGATGATATTGCCTTGATTCCCTAGAAGTCGTTGTAGCTCATTCAAGAAATCAAGTCTTGGATCTTCTGTATCGTCGCTAAGGAAGCCAAAATACCTTGGTTCTGACTCGGGTTTTTCGACCATATGGAGAGAAAACTGGAAGGGGACTCGTTGGTATGGTCGTGTCCCATTGTAGACAGGGATAGCTGGGTTAAAAGTCTCGAAATCTAAGTAGTAGAGAGGATATTCAAGAGAGTTGAGAAACTCCCTTATTGACTCTTTATCAAGGTGTATCTGCCCATCTATCTCACATGCCTTTTGTATTTGCTGTACTTTCGAAAGGCTATACTCTTCAGGGATTTCTTTTATAAACAGGATTCCTCTATCCAGTAATTCGAAACATTTCCTCCCGCCACCGGCTAGATCGAAGATATTGTTTTCTGGTAAACTCTCCCAACACCAGGATATCGGGCATGGGTATGGATTACTACAATGCGGTCCAACTCTGGTATCGGGACAATTAGGCGAAGCGATTGTCTCCCACATGTTCTCTGCTCGATCCACAATATCTCTCGCTACCTCATCGGCTTGATCCGTAATGTCTTCGATGGTGAATAGTTGTTGCGGATCAATTTCTCCATCCTTTATATACTGATTATTGATATGGACGATATGGCAGTTCCTGATAGATAATCCGGCTCTCTGTACGCAATGACGTTGGAAAGCGATGTCATGGATATTTAGATCCTTTACCTGAGTGGATCCTTTAACTTCATAGATATCCCAGGAGCCATCCCCTAAAGGGTAAAGGACATCAAGTCGCGAAAAACAGTTATCAACATAGAATCCAGGTTCGAACAGAGGGCGATTTGCAGATAACAGCTTTTTGGTAATATCAAGATTCTCGGTAAAGTTATCTGAAGAAATGTTTATCCCGTTGGGGAATAGTTGTTTCGCTAGTTCACCTATACGATGACCTTCGTCAAACGTATGCTGGGTTGAAGCATCTGGTGGAGATATTTTCTCTTTGTCGTTGAAGACGACCCAAAGGTATTTCAAGCACTGAAGCCCGTTGAGGTATCTACTCTTTGAAAGAAGTCGCTTTTTCATTTACTCTTTCTCTGATAACCTTCTGAAACCCTCTTTGAGAATATGATTAAAATGACCTGCCTTGTCTTCACTGACTTTGACGGTGCTTGGTAAAGTTATAATCACAGCTTGGTCTCGTTTAGCTGCATCGAGATGATAATCAGTTCTTATATTACTTATGTTTAAACCGAGCTCTTCCAACCAAGCGCGTATCCCATCCTTGCACTCTTCGTAAACGTCAGGCCAACACTCAATCTCAAATGCATCCTGCGGGAGATATTCGGCCATATTGTTGCTCTCTGAATAGTAATCGGTTACCGTCCTTATTCGATAAAGACTGTTTCCATGAAGCTCGGAGCGCTGGTCCCCAAAGCCGTATGGGATCCCTACGGTTGAATGCAGTGATATAGGCCAACGTCTTCCAACTTTAAAAAATTCTTCGAATATATGCCATGTCGACAGGCGGATCAGCGAATCTTTATTTGGAAACCTGCCCGGTATCGGCGCTTCTTTAACGAGATCTGGTATGATCTCAGTCAGCGAATCCACCAACCACTGAGTGTTCAAGGGTAAATCTACTCTCGAGATATCATTCATCAATTCCGATATCATTACTTCTACGGATTTCTTGATAAGATTACTATCAGGAATATCGCACCCATCATCAACAGTGTCACGTGTGATCCAGGTCATAAGTTTGACGTTTTCTCGGGTTTTCCCCTTACAAACCATTTTGAATTCATCGATGCACTTTGGAGATGCTAAAGTGGGGATTAAAAATATGAACTTCCAATCTCTATTTTTAAACTCCTCAGCCAGGTGATTACAGTATCTCTCTACCTGATGTTCATTACTCCGCGATTTGTTCCTGGCAGACCTATCCCATATTTTAACTTCTATTCCAAGTACCTTGTCTCCCATTGTTATGAGCAGATCTATGTTACCCTTGTTTCCAAGTGGCCGTTCCGATTCAACCTCCACCGAGTCCAAATCAGCTTGGCTAATATTAGGAAACGCTTCCCTAGTGATTTTCTCCAGTAATTTTGATCCCAACCTATGGTCTTGGTTTGGATCGAGGAGATAACTCAAGGCTGAAGAGAACAAAACTTCTTCAAAATCACCATGCCTGTTCAGAGTAAGAATCCGTAAGATATTCATACATACCTCTTAGAATTTATTAAAATTAGCAATTTATGTATTTGATGGGATTCCGAGAACCGGGGGTAATATAAGGCGCGACACTTTTACCGATATAGTGCTCCATTTGAGTTGATATCTCCCCATCAAATCTCCATCGGTCTTGGGTTTTCTGTTCCAAGTTCCGAGCATTTTCGGGGAACCACCTATCTATTCGATACACCTGAAGGACGACGCCATTTCTTAATGCAAATGCATACTTAGCTTTTTCTCTTCTCTTACCGGCAACCCAGTTTCCTCTAGTAATTTCATAGAGCCCGTCGGCGTCCATATTACGTTCATATAGTTTCCTCGGAGTTATCAGCAGAATAGGTTCTTGAATAGTTATCGGTTGTGGATCATAGATAGCTATAATTTCCGGGATAGTCATCCGTCCTCGTTTCATAGAAGCAAAACCTATATTTTCATTTGTAAGCTTTGACGGATTTATATAATCAATCATCGTAGCTTCGACTTCGAAGGCTTCTTTCTCTGTCAAACCATGGCGGAGTATATCATAGTGTACTTCGCGACCTCTTTCCCGTATCTTACGTATCCGCTCCAGCTTATCAGTCTCTTTGGGATCGTTTATTGCTGCATTGACATGATCGAAAACGCGGTTTCCGTTCCCTTTTCCGACATAGAATATCCGACCATTTCTGGGATCCTTTAGCAGATACACGTAGTAACCAATCTTGTCAATAACCGCCTGTGAAAATTGAACCATTACGTGATGCCCCACGTCTTTTTCAGAGTGTCTATAGTAAACAACCACTTTGAATCCCTAGGTTTGCATACGCTATTCTGATTTCCGAAGAACCCTATTTTAGAAACGGCCTGTTTGATTGGTACAACTTTTTCCCACTTGACCTTCACAAAGTACTCGGCTTTCTCTTCATCATCGATAAATTGTTTATGATAGCTCGCTTTTAGAGGAATCTCTAGTATTGGCTTTTCTCCATCTTCCGTTTGAATTGTGAAGTCCTTCGCCATCACTGCCGAATCTTCGACTGTAGCTACACCTACGTAGCCAGTATGAGGAATGTTCACCCATACCCTGTCTTCCTTGGATAATTGTTTTAGAGTTCTACTGTACCATGGTCCACCACCGGCACTGACAAAGCCATACTTCATGGCGTCATCCCAGTGTCTCCCCATTTCGTGTCCGAATGAAACGTAGTATTCCCCATTCCACGGCTCTTTCTGGTTACTCTTCGGTAAGTTTACTATCTCCTCTGTTTTGGCTGGATCAATTAGCCATGCTCGACTTAAATAACGGTTATCAGCATCACGGAAAACATTGAAGAATACGGTGTTGATCGGGATATCATAATCGTTCAGATAGAGTACTATCCGCTCGGTACTTGGATCTAGTTCAGATGCTACGATGACTATCTGATGTCCTTGATTAATCTCATCTTCATTAAAGGTCGTATTGAATTTATCAAGCAGCGCCTCATCCAGTGACTCGAATTTTGTCGGTATACCGTTGCCGTATTTTTCATAGATACTCGCGATTTTTGCAGAATCGAGGTTCTTTACCCAGGAAGCATAATCAATCGCCTGGGTCACCACCTCGCGAGGGGTTTTGTTCTTCTTAAGCTCAATAATAACAAGGTTACCGCTTTGGTCAATTGCCAGTATATCGATTTTCCCGCCGTGCTCGGTTACGACCTGACGGCCAATCGGCAACCATTGATCGTAGATGATCGCTATATCTTGACAGATCATATCTTCAAGCTCGTTCTCGTTCTTTAAAGAACTTAACGAGAGTTTTTCAGGGGATTCTCCTACTTTCCAGATCGATTGACCAATTGGCATGTAACATCCTCCTTCGCTGAAGGAATATTGTGTTCAATTCAGCTGAGTTCCCATTCTTTCGCATCTACTTGCGTAGCACCACCATCACTGTGACCTATATATGCTAATTCGACTTCCATGGTGCCCACCAGCGTCGTGATGTGCGTAAACGTCGCTCAATGAACCTCTCCAAACTTGTTCGCTGCAATACGGTCCTACCGCCACCACTTGCATCCTCATCTATTAGCGTTGAAGGCACATCTTCCCAATCGAAGCCACGTCTTCCGAATGCGTCCCGCTGCTCCCAAACGATAACTTTATTTCCTTCAATTTTCCATCCGTTGGGTACCTCGCCTTCATTACTGGCTTGAGCTGAAGGTCTGAGTAAGTTGTTAAGGCGGGCTTTGACACGATCATATCGTTTCTCTGCATAGTCGAGCCAGGTTACGCCCTTGCACCAACTCGGCAATGGTTCTTCGATTGCCTCAGTTATGATTTCACTCAACACCCCTGATGACAGCGCCAACCAGTCCTCTGGTAGCCGATTATCATTGAGCCGATCCAATACCTCTACTAAATACCGTCGGTAAAGGTGTCCCGTTAACCCATGACGTATCTCCTGAACCCTGGTCTGCAAGCGTTGACGCAATTCTTCGTTATGCGGTGGTAGGGCCGTGGTCGTATATATCATCATGCTACGCTTTACAATCTCATCGGGGAACGATTGCGGTTCGGCGTTCATAGAGATTATGAAGCCTGGGGCTTCTGTTACTGGGAGTTGCATTTCGTTCTTGATCATATCTTTCCCATGACGAATAAAAGCATTGCGTCCGATGTCATCAAACACCACCGGAAATCTCTTATACGCCTGCTGTAATGCAAGGAGATTGGAAGCAGTGAAATTTCTTTTGGGTATCGTTCGGGTATAGTTGAACATGGATGTCATAAGCGTATCTACCAGGCTTGTTTTCCCGCAATTAGACTTACCGAATATGATGGCAAACGAAGGAAACCGTATTACATCGCTGTCTTGCAGTAGCGCGATGGAACGTATGTCGCACATGAATGGCGAAAAATACATCCAGGCCATAAAAACAAAATAGTCACGTTGTAGGCGTGGTACATTACCTTCGAAAGCACCTTCATAGTTCTTGAAGTAGTTCAGTAATAGATTCGCATCTGTCCTGACTGATTCGGCGTTCCACTCTAGAGGAAATACCTCACCCGATAGAAGCGCCGAAAGATTCACCCTGTCCAAGGAGAAGTAACGACTATCAGCCTCCTCGGCTGATTTTACTAGGCGAATCCGGCTTATGTCCCTCTTTATTTCCTGTGTGATTCTCTGTTTACCGCCGCGGATTGGTGGGATAGCCGCCGAAATGAATGGCGCAATTGACGCTAGGACTTTCTCAACACGCGCGATCTGCACGGGTGCTGTCAATTCCACTTCCTCTGCAGCTGGAGAATCGATAATAAGGGTAGAAGACATTCCAGTCATTACGGGTGTTTCAATAATCTCAATCTCAGCAACGGTTATTCTGTCTTCAGGTAGTGAAATCTCATCGGTTGAGTCATCTTTTATCTTGTCGAACATGCGGTTATAATGACGCCACGCCTCCTCATCGTCGTCAAACTTCACTATGGTCTCAGGTTGAATGCCGGAAAACGCACGCTCAGAAAGGTTGGCAGAACCGATGATAACCCGTGTGTTTCCATCAGTGTTGGATAGGAGATATAGCTTTGCGTGGGCGATGTATTCTTTAAGAACATAGAAGTGCGCGTAGCCCGCGTGTACTTTTTCTAGGACATGTATATGCCGGGCGTCTTTGAGCCCCATGATAGCAGCACGAGTGTCCCCAACAACAACCTTCTGGAACGAAAG
>SDBV01007926.1_pt1 | contig 14405 bp, 10 predicted proteins | sample 2277081 | NCBI WGS metagenome assembly SDBV01 (sample SAMN10402039, study PRJNA504765) | marine sediment metagenome | isolation source: marine sediment core GS10_PC15, 223 cmbsf | place: Arctic Ocean: Southern Knipovich Ridge | collected 2010
TTGATGCTGAAATAACTATCAAAGGAGGACAACCTTCGTATACCTATACGCTCCTAGATGAAAGTGGTAATCAGCTAGGAAGCCAAACAACAGCAGCACAAACTGCTTTGTTTTCTGATATTGGTGTTTCGCTTGTTCAATATATCGTTGTGGATAACTTAGGAAATATGATAGCTGGCGATATTGGTGGCGATCCTTTAGTTATAGATAAATTTCAAGAAGTATCTTTTAACTTTAGTCATCCCTGTAATGAGATTGAAAATGGAGAAATTTCTATTGTTCCCACAGGAACAACGGTGGATACTTTTTTTATACTACGTACTGAATCAGGTAGCAAAACCGATGCGACAGGGCTATTTACTGACTTATCACCAGGTGTGTATGATCTGGATATATCTTTTAGTACAGGAGGGGCACGAGTAGTGCGAACACAGCTTCTTGAGCTAGCTCCTGTAGTCATCAATGCTACGCCATCTCCTACTACCTGTGGTGAAAATAACGGTTCAATAATGATTGAAACCTTATCAGGTGAAGGTTGTGAGCCCTATTCTGTCGTTCTCAGTCCTGGTGCTCAAAGTATACCCTTTCCTACTGCGGATACCTTCAGTAAGCTAACTGCTGGTAGCTATACGCTAACAGCAACCTCTGAAGATGGCTGCGTAGGAACTACTACTGTAGAGGTTGGCGCTTCAGAAGGAGTAACTATAAATGATACTATGGTCACTAATGCGACCTGCTCAGACTCCTCAGATGGTAAGGTTAAGGTAATCGCTAGTTTTCAAGCAACGCCCCTTACCTTTACGCTCAATGGCCAATCTAAAATGGATGATAGCATGGTTGAGTTTACCGGTCTTAAAGCAGGTATGTATACCGTAGTCGTTACCGATACTAATGGCTGTACGGCTAGCAAAATGGTTACCGTCATGGCACCTCAAGAGCTAGAGTTTACTGGCATGATTGGTGGAGCCTGCCAAGGGGAAAATGATGGGGTTCTTACGATAGATACGGTATATGGTGGTGCACCACCATATACTGGCTGCCTTACTGGAACCAATTTTTCAAAAGTGTGCAAGGTGGTTCCGGGTACTTTTGCAGACTTGCCAGCGGGAGTGTATGAGATTACGATTACTGATGCTAATGGGTGTACGGCTTCAAGAAGGTTTTCTATAGATCAGCTTTCGGGTGCTATGATTACTCAATTACGCAAACAAGATCCCTCATGTAATAACGTATCAGGTGGCATGATCAAGGTCTCTGCCTTGCCGAATAATACCTTGATGCAATACGATCTATTTTTAGAAGGTACTAAAGTACAGTCGCCGGTTTCAAGCGCTGGTATGGTCATCTTTGGTAGTCTTATCCCAGGAGATTATACTGTTGTAGTAACGAGCCTTAGTACTGGGTGTACCGCAAAGGCAATGACTACCCTTATGGAGCCAGGAGTTCTTAGGTTTACGCTTGAAACAACAGATACCACCTGTGCTCAGGACAATGGAGAAATAAGAATTACCAGGGTAGTAGGTGGCACACCAGACTATGAGTATTCTATTGGGGGAGCGTTCCAGTCATCACCAGTATTTACCGGGTTAGCACCAGTAGGATGTGAAGTAATCGTAAGGGATAGTAATGGCTGTACCGCCAGAAATACCGCCTTTATTGATTTTTCAAGAACGGGAAGGAGTACTGATGTTCAGGTAACGCCAGTGCCGTGTCCTATCTCTACTGATGGTACCATTGAGGTTTTTGCTCAGTTTCCTGTGAGCCAAGAGCTTACGTGTACGCTCACTGGCCAAGAAAACAGAGAGCAGGTATCAACTACCGGGAGTGTACTCTTTGCTGATCTTGCAGCAGGGTTTTATATGATACAGGTCACGGATAAACAATTAGGTTATATAGCTCGTACACGAGTTGAGCTGCCCGCAGCAAGCCCTATTATGTTTAGGCCGCCTAAAGTAACGCCTGTTACGTGTAAAGGTGCCACTAATTGTACTATTTCTTTAGATTCATCACACGTAACAGGTGGCACGCCTACTTATACCTATTCGATAGGAACCAAAGTAGGGTTTATTCCCATAGGTGACCCGTTCATGAATCTTGAAGCAGGAAGCTATGAGCTCACCGTAAAGGATGCTAATGGTTGTCTATCAAAAACTATTAGAGTGTTTGTTGAGCCAACGGCTGAGATAACCATCTGTAAAGTATGTACAACGCCAGCACATTGTCCAAAAAATAATGGCACCATACGAGTGTTTGCAGAATCTACCATGCCACTACAGTATGCCCTTAATAATGGACCATTTCAGAAAGAGCTATTTTTTACTAATCTAGTACCAGGCAAATATCGTGTTATTGTTAATAGAGAAGGTGATAACGGTAGTGAGTGTACTACGTGTTATACAAAGGTAAAACGGGCAAAAAAGCATAATGATTGGTAGTGGAAGTTTATTCATACGGCACCATTAGGAGTTATACACTGGGAGGTTATGGATAGGGACTTGGCTAGTGTATGCGGTGCTGAAGAGGGTATTTGTTTCGAATTGAGCTTTACTAAGACGTCTCCTGAGGTTATACTATAACTACTAAGAGGGACAATTAGTGAGGTGCCTCATGATAAAAAAAATTCTGATATCCGTTCTTACTCTAGGAACTGTTTCTCACGGTACCTACGCTTCACAAATTCTTACCTCAACTCAATCTTCTAAGAGTTCTGCTATTCTAGAATCTTGTCTTTGTAAAGAAGTCTATAATGACCATTTACGAGCAGTTAAGTTTCTTCTTGAAAAGGGTGTTGACCCAAACTGCAGGAACGAGGATGGATTCACTCCATACGAAATAGCCTATAAATCTTGCTTTATTGAATCAGCATGCCATTTGCTTAAGTATGGGGCCAAGAAAGTTGACGTAGAGACGGTGCCGTACCTTGCCTGGGCGGCAGCGTTTTTTGAAAAAGAAGAGCTTATTGCGTGTATTGAAAATGACTCATGCACACGCTCAAAAATTCCTGCATTACATGCTGCGGTACTCGCGAATAGGCCAGCTATTATAGCTCTACTTCTCAGTTATGGAGCAGATTTTTTTGAACTCGATGAGAATAAAAAGTCTCCCTTAGACCTTGCTGAATCACTTGGCCATGAAGAAATAGTACAATTATTGCGAGATCATGAGGAAAGACTCTCAAAACTTCAAGCCTTGTATTCTGCGTTTGATGAGAATGATATGGTTCGAGCTAAGGCTCTACTTAAGGGTATTGATCTAACTCTGCCAGATGCCGAGGGTAACCTTCCCCTATCAGTAGCAGCTAAGAAGGGCTCAATAGAAGCGGTACAGCTGTTACTTGACCATGGTGCAGATATAGATGCGATTGATCCCTTTGTGAAGAACCATATATTTAGGGGCGGAGCATTGCATCATGCTGCTTGTGAGGGTGATATAGCTATGGCTCGGTATTTGCTTGAGCATAATGCTGCTATAAATCTCCCGACTAAAAGGGTTTCTATTCTATTTTGGCAGGATTTTATGTTGGGTAATTTTGGTGATTTTAATATAGAAAGTACTACCCATTCTACTCCATTAGCGGTAACTACGCTGTCGGTACATGGTACTGTTGAACTGGTTAGTCTATTCTTAAATAATACTTCACCATTGATATCGGAAAGTATGCCTAGTAAATCGTTGATAAATGCTGTTCTAACTGGCCGAGCAGCGATGGTTCGGGCATTGCTTGAGCATGCAGATTCCCTAACGCCAGATCTTGCGTCTGATTTGGTAAAGCTAGCGCTAGATTTTGGTAGAAGAGAAGTGATTGAACTATTATATACCTATGGTGCTCCTTTGGAGGAAGAATTAACAGAACAAGAGGGTAAGCCTCGGGGAATAGTTATGCTTCATGTTGCTGTTGATCAGGGGAATTTGAAGCTCGTAAATTTTTTGCTTGAGCAGCAGGTAGACTGGACATGTCGAACAGAATATGGTGACACTGTATGTCATGTTTTCTTTGAAAACGAAAACTCAAAGATCTTGAATCCTGGGATTATAGAACTTGTACTTGAAAAGGCAACTAAGGTAACGGTAAAAGACTATCTAAGGGAATCTCTTGAAAGCTATGAGCGTGTAAAGTGTGCATTGATGACTTTTAAGAGGATATGTCCAAAATTACCTAAAAACGTTATGGCTTTTATATTCTCATTAGAAGATAGTATTATAGAGGACGTGATAAAAACGTGCCTTATGCCTACTAAACAACAGAAGAGAGAGTGTTATGACGATACTTATCTGCAAGGTAGATTGCAGACTTGTCCTCTTCCCATTGCCGTTACTATAGAGTTTCTTAAGAATAGATGTCTTTCAAAATTACGGTTATTCCTTCTTGCAAAAGATAGTGATGGAATGAGAGCTCAAGAATATGTTACAGCTCGAAATCATCCTGATTTTGCCCAAAGGCTTGATCCTGAGATGGTGAATGAACAGTATGAAGAATTGACATATACTAACATTAAAGCTCTCATGAAAAGGAATTCACCGGCTCAAGAAGAGTTTTCAGGATAGCCCCAGGATAGAGCTTCGAGAGTCAGTATATTCATTCTGTCATAAAATTGTTGACTTGCGAGGAGTTTTTTGCTATAATTGAAAATATAAAGAATAAATCGATATAAATTATATTAAGGAACTTATGAAGCTTATTATTACCCAAAAACATGCCCTATTTATCATATTATTGCTCACCAGCCAGTTGTATAGTATGCAACAGAAGCCAGTATCATTCTATGTGCTCAATAAAACAGGCGGCAAGGTTAGTGTATCGGCACTATTAGGTGATAAGAAGCCGGAAAATTCTACGCTTGTAGTTGGCCAAGAGCTTGAATTTAGAGGGGACCTGCCGGACCTTAAAAGCTTAACAGTTGAGCCGCATGGTAAAGTTAAGGGATGGGGCAGCTTGTCAGCCATCACTGGTGGGATTAGTAAACCAGCAAATATTGCCGAGGAACCAGTGATGAAAAAAGCTCGCGAAGCTAACCTAGCAGTTCGTATAATCGTTGAGTCTGGTAAGGAGCGGGCGTATAACGTGTTAGGAAGATATGGTGGTTTGGTTGAGCCTTTTATGCCCTATGAATACAATTATGAAAGAATTGAAATAGATCCTTATGTTGAGAACTACGTTAAAACTACGCTCTTTAAGGAGCTTCCACAAGTTCAAAAAGCTCTTGATGAACAAGCAGTTATATTTCCTCGCTATGTACTGAATGTAGCTGAAAAAGCTCTTGAAGATGATGTAGTAGCAGCTTATGCTCGTATTAATAAAAAGTGGGAACCATTACTTAGTAGTTCTGATTCTGATGAGTCAGTATTGGCTCAGAAAGTGCTTGCTTTAGCTAAAGCTGCACGAGATAAGATGCTTGGTCGGAACAATGAGTTTGATGAACTCGTTAAGCAGGAACTAAAAGCTCCTACGGCCTATACCATTGGAAAACCGGTAGTTGAGGCTACTCTGGTAGGTGATCTTACTATCGTACCACAAAAGCAATCTAAGCATACTAAAGAAGAGCGAGAATCTATGGAGCAAGTGGACTTTGTGTATTATGACAATCCACAATAAGTCTTAACCTTGCCTACTAAAATCAAACTTCTTATTAAGAATCAACAGTATCACAATATTAACGACACTCATCACCGCAGCACTCAGAAATGCTACCTGAGCGCTATAGTTACTCCATAAAAGCCCAAGAACAACGCTTGAAGCGAGATTAGCAGTACTATCAACCGTTTTTAGAATGCCGTAGCCGGTTCCTCTAACGTGGTCAGGTAATAGGTCTGCGACTAAAGCCTTCTGTAAGGTCATATACGTACCGGCACTTATGCCTGAAAGTAAGAATATTACTAACGCATATGAAGTAGAGCTGGAGGTTGTTGAAAGAAGTAACGCCATGATTGCATAACAGCCAAACCCAAAGACTATGAGGGGAATAATTCTTCCCACGGTATCGCTTAGGGCACCAACAGCATAACTAGTTATCGTTTGTACTATGTTTCTAAAGATATACAGCAGGGTAATGATACTCAAAGCGTTAACTGAGTAATCTCCGGGTGAGAGCATCTCCTTTGCTCGTAATACGAGTAACGTCTTCTCGTACCCACCAAGGCCAAATAATAAAAATACACCAAGGAGCGCATAGAACTCTTTAGGCATATGGTTTTCAAAGAAAGGCCTGTCTGAAACTTTATGAGGGACATCGTGTACAAAAAGATATACCACCATAAATGCTAACAGTCCCGGTACAAGAGCTACCATAAAAAGATACTGTAATGGCCAGCCTGCAAGTACGTAGACTATAAGAGGTCCTGCTACCGATCCTAGTGTGTCTAGTGCCTGCCTAAACCCAAACGCATGCCCATAAAACCGTTTATCGGTTGAGTCGGCTATAATAGCATTGCGCGGAGCGCTTACGAGTCCACGCCCGACCCAGGCACCAAGCATTAACAGAAATACCACCATCCAATGCTGAGCAAATGCAAGAAGTCCTACTAAAGAGCCGGTGAGAAAGTAGCCTAACACTATGAGAGGCTTTCTGTTAGCAAGATGATCACTGAACTTGCCTGCAAACAGACCGACAATACTAGCAACTGCCGTCGCAGTACCACTAACAAGAGCAACTATCTCAGGTGCTGATTGTTTGCCTACCAGCTGTGTTAGTAAGAGCGGTAGTATGAGCGGTACTATTTCATGATTAGCATCACCCATAAAGCTGGCGACACCAAACCCTACAAGATTGCGATTGAGCCATACTGGCCAAGTAGTTTTTTTCATGTACCTAGTATACAAAGAGTTATCTAAAGAAAGATAGTTTTTCTTGCATTGTGATTAAAGAGGAGTACACTAGCGGTGTTACTTTCTCACTGGAGGACCAATCATGAAACGCTTCCTACTTCTCTTGTTCACCTGCCAGCTTATGGCTATGCAAAACTATAAAATGCATAGGACTTTCTCGATGAATCCCCGGATAGATTCCCTGAAATCAGCTCTTATGGGCGATGATACAGAAGTTATGGAAGAATGTCTTAAGCAGTGCCTTCCACAAGCTCTTGATAGGCAGTATGAGTTAGTGGGGTTACAGACTTCTAAGGAAGCAAGAAATCTTCTCCTTAAAACGATACAAGAGTATTGGTATGCAATGATAAGTAAGAAGGCGTACTCGGGCCTAGAAACGCTGCTTGCTAACGTTAAGTCTCTTAGTCTGTCCTATGAATTAAACCAACTAGACCATAGCTTTAAGTTGATGCTAACGCGTCTAAAAAGAGCAATACTTCAGTTGCCTCAAATTAGACAATACCAAAGGTTATTTGAGATGGCGCAGAGCATTCCCTCATATGGGTCTTTTCCTCGACTTACGATGACTGCTGCGCATGTTGTAGGGCAAGAAGCAGTGGATGAAGTGCTTCCTCAAGATTGCGTTGATCTCATAGATCGAGCAAAGCCAAGTATTGCTGTAGCGTTGCCGCGTATTCCTTAACTAAGATTTCTTCTGGGATGACGGGATGCTTGGGTAGAAGGACTTTCTCCATATCAACAAAGCTCCAGCTGGTATCTTTGTTAAGGAGCCAAATAGTCGGTTGGTAGGCGATAAAGTATTAGTTGTTTAAATTGTAGTCGCTGGTACTACTATTTAAACTCTCATTACATGCATTTTTCATGTAAGTTTGTCATGGTTTTTCCTTTTAACCGCAGCTATTAATAATTTGCCGACTCTCAATCTATTGTATATTTTGGTAGTATACTTGTTAAGTGTGGTATTTTGTACTCCATTTTAATAAAGTAATACTCTGAGGCGGAAATGTGTTCTTTAAACTAGTTCTGGCTGTGGTGCAAAATGAGTTGGAATATGAGGCTACAGAGAGGGGGGTCTCACTGTCAGAGGGTCTATCTAATTAAGTGTTTCAAGTAAAGCATGCTGATAATAGTGTTATCATGCATGCCCCTTGAAAGCTGGAGACCTTTATTACGGCCTATTCCATAACTAAGATTACTTTTGGAATAAAGGAAGACTCTGGCTGAGCTACCTTCTCCATATCAACAAAGCTCCAGCTGGTATCCTTATTAATAATAAGCTCAGTAGATTGAAAGAGATCTTTGATATCGTGATCTTCCAGGCGAATCGCTACGCCATTAACTAAAATACTTATAGCGTTACTTCTATGAGGATTGAGACGGACCTTATTATTTAGGCGGTGAGCTTGTCCTGGTTGAATACAAATGTAGGTTGTGAGTATTTCTGCTTCTACAGTTGTTCCATAGACACAATTGGCTTGATCACTAGCAGCCGGCATAATAAGCATATTCATGGCATAATCACTATCATTTCTAACGTGCGTTAGAAACTTGGGCTCACTGGCCTGTAATGATGCTATGGTTCCGAATAATCCTAATAATAAGAGTTTTTTCATAGAGTGTTCCTTTATACTTTCGTCTCAGATATATTATGTATTAGTATACAGCAATAGAGAGGATGTGCAACTGGTGAGCTGATTGAGATGGTCAGGGATTAGGCGTTATTGGCAGGATTAGTGCCCTGATTGGCCTGAGCTAACATAAGATGCTGCTGTTTAAGGGTATTGATTCTCATCACATGCTCAAGACCGTTGCCAATATCTATGTAGTCCATACATAAGAAGGTAGGAAGAAGCTGTCTATTAGAGCCTGAGGTAAGACCGGTCTTGAGGACCTTATCAAGGAACGTATCTAGACCATTTGTATTGATGTGCTTATATGAGCCGTCAAAGCTGAGGTTAAACATGGGAAAGTAGTTAAGGAGGTATAATGACCGGTCATACTTTTGCCACTGTTTCGACTCCGGTCGTTCTCTACAAGCCCTTACCGGGTGCAAGGTTCCCCATTGGTTTTCAACGACGTTTTGCCAGGCATTAAAACAATAGTCCGTTTTACATTGCGCATTAAAAATAACTAACCGCTTATTCTCCTTTCTCATCCACCCAAGAGTGGGCCAACTAGAGTGAGAATCTGGTGTTAATATATACGTGCCTAGGCCGGCCTGTGTAAAAGGATCATCAACTACGGTATTTGGTTGTGCCACATAGGTTTCTAAGAAAATAGAGATAACCTCAGTTGGATTGTTCTCTAAGAAGGTGCGCATCGTTACTAATAGGTCATGCAAAGGTAAAGGTTCTTCCCCTCGACTTATAAGCCTGGTGAGGAAGGCATTCTTATGGCAAAGACGAACCTCATTATTAACTATCCGCGTATCAAGCATAAAGCCACGAACACCCAACTCAAGCTGCTTTGGTATACTCAAGCGTTGCTGCGCATACTTATAGCCATGCTCAACCGAAGCATAGGCATTGTGTGCGGTTAAAAAGCAGGCCTCATTATAGTGAATATGACCAGCTAGTGGCTGCCATTTAACAGCAGACACCTGAATGAAAATGCTCAATACGAGAGCAATAGCTCTTTTATACATAGTTATATCTCCTATTGCTTAGTATAGAATATTTGACAATTAAAAATCAAGAGATAGTTTCACAAATAATTTAAATGATAAAGCTTTACCTAAAATCTTAAGCTCTTTATTAGTCAAACTATCACGGATGTCAAGTAAAATTTAACGCTCTGATAGGCACATTTGAACATTAGATGGAAGAATCTGAGCACCTTGATTTTTTGCTAACAAAATATCATTACATGTGGAGTGCTCTACGATAATTTATGTGGCGATGGCTTCAGTAAGTAATATTTGACAAGAAGAGATTCTTCTTAATATTGAGAGCATCTGGGGTGATTCTGGGACTAACAGTACTGAGAATACCATGGGGTGGTTAAGTGCTGGATTTTACTACCCCAATAGGGTTTTGGACACTAAAAAACCGCTACTTTTTAGGGTGTTAGCACGAGGGGGAGGGGGTAAAATAGGGTATCACCCCATGAGATTTCCCTGTCTATCTAAGGTATAGACCAATTAAAATCCGATACCTCCAGTGGTTGATATAATACTATTAAATCGTGCTATTGAACTAAAAAAAGCTTCATAAATCTCGAGATTCTGATAACCTAGGTAGTGTGAAAACAGGGTGTGACAAAAGACGGATATTAACTGGGTGCAGATTATGAATACAGCTCATGTTTGGCAGGAACTACTGCAGACGTTGAACGAAGAAGTAGGCAGTCGCGCTGTTGAAACCTGGTTTAAGGCTATAACGTTTACCCAATGGGATGCGGCAACTAAGACGGTCTATGTAACTGCACCAAATACCTTTGTACGTGACTGGGTAGCCTCACAATATACCGATCTGTTAAAGACCCACTTAAGTCGCCTTCTCAATGAAACAGTTTCAATACTCTTTCTTGATGGCAGTGCCAACAGTGAAAGAATAGTAAAAGAACCAACTTTGGTGAAAGCGGTAACACAACCGATCAGAAAACAAACAACAACAACACTACAGACCCGGTATGAGTTTGATAGCTTTATTTCGGGTGACCATAATGCGGTAGCGGTTGCGGCTGCGCAGGCGGTCTCTGAACAGCCTGGAACGCTGTATAATCCCTTCTATATCTGTGCCGGATCTGGGATGGGTAAGACTCACTTACTTCATGCAATTGGTAATAGAATAAAGAAGATACAGCCGAAGGCTCGTGTGGTATATCAGTCAGGTGATAGGTTTGTGCATGAATTTGTTAATGCGATTCGCTTTGATAAGATCAAGAACTTTGAAGCACGCTATAATGATGCTGATGTACTCCTTATCGATGATATACAGCTTCTTTCTCACAAAGAGCAAACGCAAGAAGCATTCTATCATATCTTTAATGCACTGTATGAAAAGGGTAAACAGATTATTATTACTGCTGATACGGTGCCTGATGATATTGAAGGAATCTCAGAGCGGCTACGCTCACGCTTAAATGGTGCCTTGATTACCGATATTCAACCACCTTCTCTTTCAACTAAAGTAAGTATATTACAGAAGAAGGCTTTGCAGCAGAAAGCGCCTATTAAAGAAGAGGTAGCATGGTTTATAGCATCGCGAGGTTCCTCTAATGTGAGAGAGCTTGAAGGACTGTTAATTCGTGTACTCGCCTTTGCAGCACTGACCTCACAGGCACTATCGGTAGATCTTGCCAATAAGGTTCTCTCTCGTACGCAAATTGAGCATAGGAAACAGGCCCCGCTTAATCTAGCTGGCATAGCAGATGTGGTAGTTAAGAAGTTTAATACGAGCGTTACTGAGCTTCGTTCTTCTAAACGACAAAAGAATCTAGTGCAGGCTCGTCATGCAGCTATGTACTGCATGAAGAAGTATGCTAACTTCTCATTAAGAGAGATTGCAAGCTACTGGTGTAGAAAGGATCATTCTACGGTTATTCATGCCGTAGCTAAGGTTGAGGCTCTTAGGCTAGAAGATGAAGGGTTTAATAACGTACTACAAGAGATAGAGAGGGAATTAGGACGCAGGTGATGAAGGGTTATAGAGGGTATACAATTCAGGTTTAGGGATGCGCTGCATATCGCGGCGCTTTTTTTTATGTCGACCATAGTTTGCTTGGAGGCACTGACCACTTAGCTGTAAGTACCAGGACTTATAATCATTGAATACCATCGGCTCTTTAAGGCCAACCATGGTAGGGAAGTGTTCAGTATCGATTATCACAATCTTACCTGTTCCCTTTTCGACAAGTAGATTATCTACATGGGCATCCATGCGGTTGCCGATGTAGTTGGCAAAGCGTAACCCAAACTTACAATCTTCCTTGCTCGTTAAGCTCAGTACTCGCTCAGCATCTATAGCATCGGCTATAATACCGTACACCGCCGGAAAGGTACAACTGCAAGGACCAGCATTACCAATGTTTTTTCCCTCCACCGTAATCCACTGGGGATTCTCCGGAAGCCAGAACCACTTACGTGGCGTATCCATGATTTTCGACCATTTTGGGCTTTCTGCAATACGCTCTTTGATCTTTTCAAGGTTAGCTACTCTAGTAAACCCAGAGAGGTGTCTGTTGGTTCCTCCTCCCATTCTAAAGAAGAAGCGTGGAATAGTTCCCTCTGACTGAGTAACAAATGTCTTAGGCGTCTTTAAAAAGAGCTTAAGGATAAAAGGATGTTCTTTATATTTTAAGATAATAAGCCCTGAAGCAAGCTTCAGGTTAAAGTCTGATTTTTTAAGAACGGTAAAGTCGGTATACGTAGTCTTACCGTCACGAATTTCTTCAATTACTTTTTCAGCCATACGCGATAATTCTTTACTGGTAATACTTTTATCCTGCTCATTCCGATAGGTGATCGGTCCCTCAGGCAGCATACGAGACTCAAAGTCCTGCTTATCATATTTGCAAAATATAGCATGAAACTCAAGGCAGTGATCACGAATAGTAAAGGTCTCCGTACCGTCAGACCAGCGAGAGCTGATCTCTGGCAAGGTTGGATCCTTTGGTCTCCACTTGCTTCTGCCAGCAGAAGTAACCATACAATAGCTTATGAGTAGATAAAAGGCTATATCTCTTATTGTAATTCCCTTCATTACTTTCCCCCTTATCTAGCATAATAGCATATATCTAATTTCTTTTGCAATAGTTTAATGAAACTCTTGCGTTTTACCCTCAAGCTCTGATAAGATAAAAAATGGAGAGAAAGAAGGTATGTATACTTGAAGGGAGTATTATGAAACATACAAATTATGAGAGCATTCTGCAGTGTTTTACGCATTTACCGAAACAGATATTAACCTTGCATGAGATAGATAATGTCTCAGAGTATGTGTTACATTCGCTCAGTCAGGAAGGGTGCTTCAATTTCACAAAGGCAGCCTATTTTGTTGATAATCCAGATTTTAATTTCTTAAAAGGTGTTGCTGGGTTTGATAAGGGTGATGAAATTTATACCTGTGAATCGGTAATCGCTGAAGATGGCAGTATTATACTAGAGCGTAATAAGTGTAACTACAATGATAGGGTACGAGAGATAACGATATCAAGCCCAAAGCGTAATGGTCAATCACCAGAAAAAGCAATCCAGCACTTATTAGAAGCACTCGACATGTCTAATCCATCATGCCATGCCTGGAATATCAAGCATGACAACTTTGGATTACTTGTGTATGAGTGTGAAGAGGGTACAGACCAAAGCCTTCATGAAGAGTTTTTGCATGGATTGTCTATTTTAGGATTTTGTCCAGTAAGTTAGAGAGTTGGTGATCGAATGTCGTATGATACCGGTCGTTGATTCTCTTAATTGCCTTTGGCATGGGATTTGAACTTGATCATCTCATATGCTAACTAGTTTAAAAGCTTTACTTGAGGAGTATCCTCAGCAGCCAACTGGTTCGTAATATTGAGCAATATCTTTTTGCCATACTCACTTTCTAGGTTATCGGTATTATACTTAGTATGAGCAAGTATTTCTTTTAAAGAGCTCATTGTCTGCTCATAGAGCTTAGTACATAATAGCGAGTGGAATACGACAGGAATCCTTCTTAACATGCCATTTAGTGATCGTCGGTTTTCTGGCGCTGGTAGTAATAGCATAAGTATGTCATTTCTCAGATTTAGCAAAATACCATGACTGATGTCGCGCGGCAAACCACACTTCTTGAGTGCCCAAAGAGCGTATACGATCCTTTTATAAGCTATTTTTTGAATATCCGCTGTTGGCATTTTAGGAATGGTAAGTGCTCGAGAGATTGTTTCTTCCCATACGTTGCTATGCATAGTCCAACACACTAAAATGACTTCAAGGGGAACTGCGACAGTCTCTTTTTCATCTACTTCTTCATCAGATTCATCTAAAGGTTGACGGACCTCCAGATTTACATCGGCACCACGTTGAATGAGCTCCATGCATAATTCGGAGCTTTCTTTAGTTTCATAGTCTCCAAAGTTATAGCATGCGTGGTTTAGAAGGCTAAAACCAGTATAATCTACCTTAAGAAAGTTTGCACCTTTTCTCACGAGGGCAAGGCATGTCGCAAAGAATCCCAGTTGTGCGGCTCGTGAAAGTGGTGAAGGGTCATCATTCCCTATTTCACAGTTTGCTCCATTTGCTATGAGGGCTAAACAGGCTGCGGTGTGTCCTCCACTAGCAGCCTTATAAAGGGGAGTTCTATCCTTTTCATTGACCACATTAACAGTAGCTCTCGCTTTAATAAGAGCATTGCATGTTTCTGTGTGTCCTTCACTAGCAGCTAATTGAAGAGGCGTTGCTCCTTTTTTATTTTGCATGTTAACGGTAGCGCCGTGGTCAATTAGAATTTTGCCCACTTCAGTATGGCCATTTTTAGCAGCGTAATGGAGACAAGTTTGTAGGCTACGACCTCCTTTAGTATTTACCTTGGCGCCTTTCATGAGTAGCATCTGCCAGGCTTCTGCGTTTCCTTCTTTTTCTGCTTGACGAAAGTTGAGGAAA
>SDBV01007927.1_pt1 | contig 14405 bp, 15 predicted proteins | sample 2277081 | NCBI WGS metagenome assembly SDBV01 (sample SAMN10402039, study PRJNA504765) | marine sediment metagenome | isolation source: marine sediment core GS10_PC15, 223 cmbsf | place: Arctic Ocean: Southern Knipovich Ridge | collected 2010
ACATCTGGGTTTGCAAGCCTATTTTTCTCAGCAATCAAAGTCCAGTTTGAACCAGTTCCGTAAAAGCGCTCAGAAATTTTCCACAAGTGGTCCCCACTTACGACAGTATATTTTGTCGGTAATTCAACTTTTTCTTTGTCTTTTTTCTCGTCCTCTTTAGCCTTTTCACGCTCGGCAGTTTCAGGTTCAGATTGTTCCTGCTTCTCTTCATCGGCTGGTTTCGCTGGCTGTCCGGCTGGGAGAGCATTAAAGAGAATAAATAATCCGGCGATTACTACAATCGCTATTACGGCACTTATAACTGTGGAGCGTTGGGATTTCCAAAATGATTTCAAATCCATATATTACACCTCCTTTTTGTTTGTGGGTCAGATGATTGATAGATATCGTCTCTCGAGGACTTTGAGCAGAACTCCCACTTTAGAAATATCGTCCCTCTTCTTTAAAACGGAGAATACTTAGTCCGTAAGGACGCAGTATGCGCGAGAACGCAAATCCTCGGATTTGCATTCGGAGCATACTATAGCAATCAGAAAAAGGCCAGTCAACGGATACTAAATAGATCAAAAGATATCAAATGAATGTGATGGGAATAAATAATGGCCTGCCAGCTGTAGCTTTAGTGAAGGCTGGCGGGGCGGACGGGATTCGAACCCGCGACATCCTCTTCGACAGAGAGGCACTCTAACCGCTGAGCTACCGCCCCAAATGCAAGATGTTAGTGTACCAAAATAGGTTTGATTCGTCAATTGCTCCTAATTATCTTGACGTCTTATAGCTTTTTTCCTATACTTCAAAAAACGGAAGTAAGAATCTAGTAGGAGGTTGCAATGAATAGATTAACTATCGATGGGTGCGAGAGGATAATTATTCCTCTCGATGTTCCTGATCTCAGGTCAGCCAGGGAGCTTATCGAAACACTGGCTGGGGAAGTAGGGGCTTTCAAGATCGGGCGTCAGGCGATTGACGGTGGTTTCGGCCACGCCATTGCAGACTACCTAACGGAAAGAGGACTGCTCATCTTCTGGGATTCGAAGATGGCTGATATTCCCAATACGACTGGAGCTGCCACCAAAGCCACCAAGGAAAGGCTGACCAGCGGGTTTTGGGCGATAAACCTTCACGCGAGTAGTGGTCATGATTCTATCGCGAAAATGGTTGAGGAGGCTGACGGTTCTCGCGTCTGGGCAGTTACCCTGCTTACTTCGATTACCCCAGAGCAGTGTGAAGAACTTTTCGGTGCTTCTCCTGAGGTGATTGTCCTAAGGTGGGCGGGAATCGCTTTGCGGCAGGAAGTTCATGGGATCATCTGCTCACCGAAGGAAATCAAAATCCTTCGTGAAGAGTACGGAGGCGACTTTGATCTGGTAACGCCAGGAGTTCGCCCTGCCGGTTCTGTTAAGGATGACCAAGCTCGAACCGCTACTCCCGGTAGAGCGGCGGCGGAAGGCGCTGATCTTTTTGTGATCGGACGTCCGATTGTGGCAGCGTCGGATCCAGTCGCAGCAGTTCGGGCAATAGTGGAGGAAATCGAAGCGGCTTTGGTCGCGTGAGAGGAGGTCTAGGATGGTCTCTTCCGATGAGCTGACTGCCGATCAACTGATGCAGGTTCTCGAGGAAGTTGGCGCAGTCATCACCGACAGTCACCTTGTGTTTAACTCTGGTAGACATGGGACTGCCTTTGTCAACTGGGTGGACGTTCTTAATGACGCCAAGGCTGCGAGGGCAACGTCAAGGGCTCTCGCCGAGATGCTCGTCGACCTTGATTTCGAGGTAATAGCTGGGCCGACCCATACCGGGGATAAACTGGCATTTTCCCTTGCCGACGCGCTTCTGGATCTTGGAAGAGAGGTCGTACCCGTATACGTACAGGAAATAACCGAGAAGCGCACGGTTACGATCGATGGAAAGCAGAAGGTAGTGAGGATCGTGCTGGAGGGTCGCACTTTTCCTCGTGGTCAAGCGAGAAAGATCAAAGGGCGTCAGGTCCTAGTAATCGACGACGTGTTGACCACTGGTGGAACTATTCGCGAAACACTAGCTGCAGTTCGTGAAGCCAGTGGGATTCCGATAGCTGTGGCAGTGGCCTGTAATCGGAGCGAGTTCAGTGAGGAATTCGATGGTCTTTTTCTGCTTGAGCTGCTGAATGTTCCGATGGTTCAGTGGGAAGAAGAAGACTGCCAAGCCTGTATCGCGAAGGTGCCGATGAACACGAAAGTGGGACACGGAAAGGACTGGTTGGAAGCGCATCCCAACCCAAGTAGCTGGCCCGCGGTTGTCAAGGACAGATTAAGCTAGGAGAGCGATCGAATGGTCCTGCGTGGTTGTTTTGAGAAATCAAACCAGCTTCGCAGGGCTTTTGCTTTTTAAAGAAGTTTTTATTGTGTTAGCGTAAGCGCAGCATCCGGGAGTACTAAGAAAGCTTGTTTTTCGCAGTACGGAGGATGCTATAATTTCCTAACATGAAGAAAAAATTTTCGAATAAAGATATTGCTATTCTTCTTCGCGATGTTTCGGCCGCCCATCAAGTAAAAGGTGAAAATTATTTCCAGATTCGTGCCTACGATCTCGCTGCAGATGCAATAGAAAATGCGGGAAGCGATGTAAGAACTCTTTGGGAGGCAGGGGAGTTGGCTAAAATTCCCGGAATTGGTAGTAATATCGCAAATTATTTGGACGAATTATTAAGTACCGGAAAGGTAAAACACTTTGAAAAAGCTTTTGAAAAACTTCCAAAATCAATGTTTGAGCTATTAAAAATTTCAGGAATCGGACCAAAAACCGCCTTCAAATTAGCCCAAGCAGGCACGAAAAGTATTTTGGATCTAGAAAAAAAAATAAATCAAGGTACTCTAATAAAGAAGGGTTTTGGAGAAAAAACTTTAGCTAAAATTACCCTTGGAATAAGCGAATTCAAACGAAAATCTGATCGTATACTTTTACCAGCAGCGTGGGTAGTTGCGCAAGACGTAATAACTCATTTGAAAAAGCACAAAGGGGTATTATTTGCGGATACATTGGGTAGTTTGCGCCGAAAAGTTTCTACGGTTGCGGATGTAGATATTTCGGTAGCAACTAATAATCCCAAAGAAGTAATAAACCATTTCACAAAGTACCCAGGAACTGACCACGTAATAGAGGCTGGCGAAAGAAGCGCTACAATCACAACACGAGGAGTCATTAGAGTAGACCTTATGGTTCAACCACCCCAACATTACGGTACGCTGCTCCACCATTTTACCGGTTCAAAGGCTCACAATATTCATATGAGAAAAATTGCGAAAGAAAAGGGATATTCTATTTCAGAATATGGTGTAAAAGAGCTAAAAGCAGGAAAATTAATCGAAATGAAGATGGAAGAGGATGTGTACTCTCTTCTTGATATGCAGACACCACCACCAGAACTCAGAGAGGATACAGGAGAAATTGAAGCAGCCCTTCAGGATAAACTTCCAAATCTTATAAAGTTAAAAGATATAAGAGGGGATTTGCACACTCACTCCTTTTGGACTGATGGTCAAGATTCTGTTGCTGCTATGGCTAAGGCGGCAGAAAAATTGGGTAGAGAATACATTGCTTTGACAGATCATTCATATCCAAATCTTAAATATGAACGTAGATTAAAAGAGATAGAACAATATAATTACTCACAAGATGACATTAGAGTAATTTCTGGACTCGAAGTAAACATAAATGCTGACTCTACCCTGCAGATACCAGATGAAATATTAGCTAAACACGACCTTATTTTTGTTTCAATACATACTAGTTTTAGACAATCAAGGCAGGAAATGACAAAACGGATAATTACCGCCATGGAGAATCCCAATGTGCATGTTCTCGCTCACCCAACTGGTAGATTGTTGCTAGAGAGAGAAGGAGTAAATGCAGATTGGGCGAAAATATTCAAAAGGGTTTCGCAGTTAGGAAAATTTATAGAGATAGATGGTTTTCCAAATAGACTCGATCTACCTGACGGTCTTGTACGTGAAGCTAAGAAAATAGGAGTCAAATTTAGCGTTGATACGGATTCTCATCAGACAAATCATTTAAACCTGATGGAGTATGGGATAGCTGTTGCTAGGCGTGGTTGGTTGGAGAAGCATGATGTCATAAATACCTTGCCCTATTCCAAACTTAGGGATATACTAAATACCAAGAATTAATCGAAGGGAGGTGCTAAATATGGCGATAATCTTGATTGTAATTGCAGTTTTAGTTTTTCTTGCTGTGTTTGTTTTCGGTGTTTACAATGGCTTAATAACTGCCAGAAACAGAGTTAAAGAATCTTGGAGCGGCATTGATGTCCAACTCAAAAGACGTGCCAACCTAATTCCAAACCTCGTTGAAGCGGTAAAGGGATATGCTAAACACGAAAAAAGCGTTTTAGAAAACGTGACAAAAGCGAGGAGTTCTCTTATGGGGGCTCATGATCCAAAGGAAGCGGCTCAGGCAGATAATATTCTTACCGGAGCATTAAAGACTTTGTTTGCTGTATCCGAGGCATATCCAGATCTAAAAGCCTCGGATAATTTTAAGGAATTGCAAAAAGAGTTGGCGGATACGGAAACAAAAATTGCGGCTAGCCGACAATTTTATAATTCAAATGTACTTGATTACAATACGAAACTTCAGGTTTTTCCCAATGTGATTTTGGCGAACACCTTCAGTTTTAAGCCAGAAGAATTCTTTGAGGCTGATGAAGGAGCAAAGAAACCGGTGAAGGTCAAGTTTTAATCTGCCCGACTCGTTACACTGATGGCGCTTCCAACTATCTATAATCAAATTGATGCAAATAGAAGAAAAACTTTTTTCCTAATGTTAGGTTTTTCCATTTTTATTGTTGTCGTCGCATACGTCTTAGTTTTAGCTCTTGGGTTTGAAGGTATCGGTGCTTTGGGTTTTGTAGGAATATTCTTGATAATTTCTGGTTTTGTGAATCTAGGATCATATTATTGGTCAGATAAATTAGTTTTGAATATGACCGGAGCCAAACCGATAAACAAAGAAAGTAATCGTGATCTTTATAGAATTGTGGAAAATCTGACAATTGCTTCTGGCTCCCCAATGCCAAAAATTTTTGTTATGGATGATCCTGCTTCAAATGCATTTGCTACTGGTCGTGACCCAAAGCACGCGGTAATTGTTTTTAGCAGTGGGCTTTTGAATAGACTAGATAAATTGGAATTGGAAGGTGTGGCCGCTCATGAACTTTCTCACGTAAGAAATTACGATACAAGACTGATGAGTATTGTAGTTGTATTGGTGGGTATGATTGCCCTTTTGGCGGACATCTTCTTCCGCAGTCTTTGGTTTGGTGGCGGAAGTCGAAGTAGGCGCGGTGGCGGCGCTCTCATAATTATTGTCGGGGTGGCTGTAGCTGTTTTAGCACCAATTGCCGCTCAGCTAATAAAACTTTCGATCTCGCGAAGACGCGAATTTCTAGCCGATTCTTCTGGAGCACTGCTTACTAGGAACCCGGAGGGATTAGCTTCGGCACTTTTGAAAATAAGTAATGATACAACCCCAGCCAAACACGTGAGTACCGCAAACGCTCATTTATTTATAGCGAACCCATTTAAAGGGAAACAAGGGAAAAGTTGGCTTGTGCGGCTTTTTCAAACACACCCACCGATGGAAGAAAGGGTGAAAGCCTTGAGATCATCGATTGGACCAGCAGGATGAAAAAGAAAATTTCCTTAGAGGAAGTCAAACACATAGCAAAACTAGCAAATCTGCCATTGAGCGATACTGAGTTGAAAAAATTTACGAGTCATCTTAGCCAATTAATCGACTACAATATTTCACTTCTAGATAAAGTTTCAACTCACGGTGTTGAACCCACGGCCCATGTTTCCGGGGCCGAAAATATACTAAGGGACGATGAGGTAGAACCAGGTTTAAAATCAAACGAGGCACTGCAGAATACAAAGAATTCCCACAACGGTTTTTTCAAAGTAAAGCCGATCTTGGAGCAAGATTAAATGGATTTAACGAAACTGACACTAAAAGAAGTCATAAAAGGGTTGAGGGAAAAGAAATTTACATCAGTAGAACTGACAGATTCAGTGTTGAGTAGAATTGAGAAAATCGAACCCAAAATAGGTTCGTTTTTAAATTTGACAAGGGAAGTCGCATTAAAATCAGCAGAAAAAAATGATAATTTAAGTTCCCAGAATCAGAAGTTAAGCCCTTTGGCAGGGGTACCAATGGCCCTGAAGGATATTATCATTACGAAAGGGATTCGAACTACGGCAGGATCAAAGATACTTTCAGATTTTATACCGCCATATTCAGCCACAGTCGCGCAAAAACTCGAATCTGCTGGTTCGGTTATGATCGGAAAAACAAACATGGACGAATTTGCCATGGGGGGATCAACTGAAAATTCTGCCTACAAAAAGACAAAGAATCCTTGGGATTTTTCTCGAGTGCCTGGTGGGAGTAGTGGTGGGTCTGCTGCCGCTGTTTCTGCTGATATGGTTTATTTTGCATTGGGATCGGATACTGGAGGAAGTATTAGGCAGCCGGCTAGTTTTTGTGGGGTTGTGGGTTTGAAACCAACATATGGAAGGGTAAGTAGATATGGTCTCATCGCTTTAGCATCCTCACTAGATCAAATAGGACCATTTACTAAAACAGTCGAAGACTGCGCCTTAGTTCTCAATTCAATTGCCGGTTGGGATAAAAACGATGCTACTAGTGTGAAAAACCCCGTTCCAGACTATACGAAATCTTTAACCGGTGAAGTAAAAGGATTAAAAATTGGTGTCCCCAAGGAATATTTTGGGGAAGGTGTCGACTCTTTGGTAAGAGACACAGTAAAGGGGGCAATTCATCGATTGGCAGGTTTAGGAGCAAAAATAGTTGATATTTCTCTGCCCCGATCTAAAGAAGCAATTGCGGTTTATTATCTGATTTTACCTTCTGAAGCTTCAGCAAATCTGGCTCGGTTTGATGGAATTCGATTTGGAGGAGGCAGAGAGAATTTTGGGCCTGAGGTAAAAAGAAGAATAATGCTAGGAACCTACGCACTTTCATCGGGCTATTACGATGCCTATTATCTAAAGGCAGCGAAGGTAAGAACTCTGATAGCAAAAGAATTTCAAGAGGCTTTCAAAAAGGTTGACGTGATAGCTGGTCCTACCTCGCCTATACTTCCGTTTAAGATTGGCGAAAGAATCGATGATCCCTTGAAAATGTATTTAGTTGATATCCTTACTGTACCGGCAAATCTGGCTGGGTTGCCGGGGATTTCTATACCATGCGGGTTAATCTCTGGGTTGCCAGTTGGGCTTCAATTTCTCGCCAATCATTGGCAGGAGGAAAAAATACTTAACGTTGCCTATGCTTACGAGAAAAACTTCACTTTTGAAGAGAAACCAAATCTAAAATGAGTACTTTAACGAGAGTTTCACATAGTGAAAACTTAGCAAAGCAGATTCTTGACCAGTACTTAGGGAATTTCAAAAAGCTAGATAACGTACGACCAGAATGGTTAAATGGTTTAGAAATTGACAGATTGTATCCTACTTTGGGTGTAGCGATAGAGTTTCAAGGAGATCAACACTATCGAACCGTTCCCGGGATGCACAAAGGACCAGAGGATTTTCGGCGCCAGGTAGCCAACGATACCCAAAAGGCCCAAGCAGTTTCTCAGAAAGGGATGAAACTTTACGCAATAAATTTATACGATCTGGATAGGTTTAGAGTGAAAAACCTAATAAAAAAAATGGCGGCAGATGGTAAGGCGTTTGCTCAGGCAAATGGATACAAAATCGAGGTTTTAAAGCTCAATAGTATTCGTTGGGATCAAGAACCTGATGAGCGATTGATGAGACGCTCTGACAAAATGGGAAAAATGAGAAAAAGCTACTATAAACCAAATAGAAAATCTTGGTGGAGGAAATTACTTGGAGTTTAAGATGAATCAATACGATACAACAATTGGTTTAGAAATACATATCCAACTCAAAACCAAATCGAAGATGTTCTGCCGTAGTACAGCTGCGTATTTTGGGTCTGAACCAAATACTCATACCTGCCCGGTATGTCTTGGTTTACCTGGGGCTTTACCGATAATAAATCAGGAAGCAATAAACGCAGCGGTGAAATTTGCACTGGGGTTACATTGCAAAATAACAGCGCAAAGTAAGTTTGATCGCAAGAACTATTTTTATCCAGATCTGCCAAAAGGGTATCAAATATCCCAGTTTGATTTACCAATTGGGAAAAACGGTTGGATAGAGGTGGACGGGAAAAAAATTCGAATTAATAGAGCTCATCAAGAAGAAGACACCGGGAAATTGATCCACACCAGAGACGGTAACAAAAAGTCGAGTCTGATAGATTTTAACCGATCTGGAGTGCCTCTCCTTGAAGTTGTAAGCGAACCGGATATTGATAGTCCACAGCAGGCAAAAACTTATGCAAAAAAGATACACCAGATCGCCCGTTATTTGGGAGTTGCTGAAGTGGATATGGAAAAAGCCGGAATGAGATTTGATGCCAATATTTCGGTAAAGAAAAAAGGCGCAAAAAAACTTGGAGAAAAAGTGGAGATAAAGAATATAAATTCATTCCGATTTCTCGGACGCGCTGCAGCATATGAGATTGAGCGTCAGGTAAAAATATTAGAATCTGGAGGAAGGGTAATTCAAGAAACCAGGGGATGGGTGGAATCGAAAGCAATTACAGTTACTCAGCGAACAAAAGAAGCGTCCCCGGATTATAGATACTTTCCCGAACCAGATTTACCACCGATGACATTTTCAAAGAAACAAACAGAAGCGATTAGCAAAACATTACCAGAGATGCCTGATGCAAGATCAAAAAGATTTGAGACCGAATTTGGTTTGAGTAAAATAAGTGCTCAAAATATAACAGAGGATATAAATCTTGCTCAATGGTTTGAGGATGCACTGACTTTATACTCAAAATCCCCCGAAGATATAAAGGAAAAGGCCCGCACACTATCTAATTGGGTTGAGGGCGAACTCTTTAGAAAAATGAAAGAGAAATCGCAAAATATATTATCTGTTCCTATAGAATCGGCCGCTCTTATTGAATTACTGCATTTTTTGGAAAAGGGGGATATAAACCAGACAACCGCAAAGGAAGTATTTTCTCATATGTTTGAGACCGGTAAATCCGCTAGCGTTCTTATAAAAGAGCAGGGACTCTCTCAACTTTCAAATAAGGATGATTTAAAAAAACTGATCAAGGATGTGTTGAAGGAAAATCCAAAAGCGGTTACAGATTTTCAAAAGGGCAAGCAGTCTTCGATCGGTTTTTTGATTGGTGCAGTGATGCGGAAAACATCAGGTAAGGCAAACCCTGCGTTGGTTTCGGAAATTCTAAGGAGGGAACTACCTGATGGAAACTGATGAAGAACTAAAATATGATGTAATAACCACAAACGAAGATTTACTGAAAGTATTGCCGGAGATAGAGAGGGCACCAATAGTAGGTTTGGATACCGAGGGAAGTAAACTTGACCCCCTTACAACTAAACTGCTTCTTCTTCAGATAGCTACGAAGGATAAATCCTACGTGTTTGATTGCTCCAAGGTGGATATAAGTCAGCTTAAAACCGTGCTTGAAGCGCAAAGGCCTTTGAAGATAATTCAGAACGCCAAGTTTGATTATTCTATTCTAAAAGTTCAAGCTGGGTTAACCTTAGGAAACCTTTTCGATACCATGCTTGCGGAGCGGATAATTACCTGTGGAATTTCCAGAGAGATGTCTCTGAAAACATTGGCAGAAAAATATTTGGGTATGAAAATTGACAAGACAATAAGGGAGGATTTTTATCAACCCGGCAGCCCAGTTCTCAAAGGTGTCTTTACTCAAAAACAACTTGAATACGCCGCTCGTGACGCTTGGATACTGATAAAAATTTTTGAAAAGCAGTATAAACAACTAAACGAAGAAAATCTAATCAACACCGCTAAACTAGAATTTGCTGTTGTACCTGCTGTAGCAGAAATGGAGCTAAAGGGTTCTTTGATAGATACAAAAAAATGGAGATCTCACATCGCCGATTTAGGGAAAAAAAGAGATTTGATAAAAAAAGAAATCCAAGGGGATATAAGACACCTGTCAACTTATGCGCAGGTAGATTTATTTGGAAACGAGAGTGATACGGTAAATCTTGATAGTCCTCTGCAGCTCCTTCAGGTATTCAAAAAACTTGGAGAGGAGCTGCCAAATACCGCGGAAGCCACTCTGAAAAAAACCACTCATCCACTAGCGAAGAAAATTCTCGAATATAGAGCGTATGAAAAAATGATTACCTCTTTTGGCGAAACAATTTTGGAAAAGATTAATCCGGTTGATGGTAGATTACATCCCGATTTTCTTCAGCTTGGTGCTGATACGGGAAGGTTTGCCTGTAACAACCCGAATTTACAACAGATCCCATCGGACTCAGGTTTTCGAAGCTGCTTTATCGCCAGTAAAGGTTACAAACTAATTACCGCTGATTACTCTCAGATAGAACTTCGGATTATGGCCGAAGTAAGTGAAGACCCTGCTTTTTTGAAAGCGTTCACGCAGGATTTGGATCTACATTCTTTGACTGCGAGTCAAATGTTTAGGATTCCATTAGCGAAAGTAGGGAAAGACAAACGATTTCAAGCAAAATCAATAAATTTTGGATTGATGTATGGGCGGGGCGCGATGTCTCTTAGCGCTCAAATCGGTCTTTCTGTCGAAGAGTCAAGGAAACTATTGGATGTTTATTTTTCCAGTTATAAAAAAGTAAAAAGGTGGTTGGATAACGTTGGCCGAATGGCTGTTCGAGATGGTGGGGTAAGAACACTTGGGGGAAGAAGAAGAATGTTTACGATTCCAGAAAGGTCTAGTCCTGATTATGAGAGGTTGATTTCTTCAGTTGAGCGACAAGGAAAAAATATGCCTATACAGGGGACTAGTGCCGATATTACCAAGTATGCATTAGCCTATATTTACAGGGAACTGAGAGACAAAAATTTGGACGCTGGTTTGATTCATACAGTTCATGATGAGATTGTGGTTGAAGCAAGAGACGATATAGCGGATAATGTAGCTAAGATGATGGAGAAACAAATGATAAAGGCCGGTGAAAAACTATTAAAAAAAGTACCCATCAAAGTCGACGTTCACATTTCTGATTGCTGGGAAAAAGGATAACTGCCATGTTTTTTGGTTCCGAAGAACATTTGGATCACATAGGAAAATTCGTACTAAGATCAGTATATCCACATGAACACAATAACCATCGTCCGTGGGCAATTCAAACCCAAGGTTTGATTATTTTCTTAAGCTTACTTTTGTTTTCCCAGGTTTTTGTAAATCTCTCCTCTGGTAGCGATAAGGTCTTGGGGTTTGCAACAAATATTTCCAATACTGAGGTGATAAGTCTTACTAATCTGGAAAGAAACTCGCAGGGGTTACTAGCCCTGAAACCAAATTCATCTTTAGCAAAAGCAGCCAAGTTTAAAGCTAATGACATGATCGAAGATGATTATTGGGCTCACTTTGCTCCTGATGGTACTTCGCCCTGGCACTGGTTTGGATTGGTTGGGTACAAATATACTTGGGCGGGAGAGAATCTAGCTAGAGATTTCGCTACTTCAGCTGGAGTTGTATCTGCCTGGATGGCTAGTTCGGGACATAGAGCAAACATATTAAACTCCAACTTTACCGAAATAGGAATTGGGGTAGAAGATGGTAATTTTCAGGGTGAGGATTCTACGATAGTGGTTCAATTTTTTGGTAGGCCAGTGGTTTTGGCAGCATCACAGACCGGGTCAGAAGAAGCCCCTGGTACAAATCCCCAACCTGCAAAAGTTGAAGCAGAGCTGAATCTGCCAAATTCATCTGAGGGGGTAGTTGTCCCGGAAAATACCCAAGTTGGGGTAGTGGGAGTGGAATCATCGAACCAGTTAGAATTTCCTGGAGTTTCACTATTTAAAAACGCCACAGCCTCCCAAAAAGTTACTATATCGCTACTAGCAATAATCGTCGCCTTGTTTATATTCGATTCGGCCATAATATATAGAAAAAGGCACGCAAGAGTCGGAAGCCATTCCCTGGCTCATGCAAGTATGATCCTCCTGCTTATTATTGTAAGCTTGATGTATGGAAAAGGAACTATACTCTAAAAAATTTATCAATGAGAGTGATATCCACACTCACCGGCGCAACCATCTGCTGCAATATCTTTTATTGGTTATAATTTTTATTTTCACTATTTCCCTTCTTAATCAATTGAATAATAGTGTCGTAAAAACAGTGGTAATAATAGCTTTAGCAGCTCTTTACCTTTTTTGGGGAGTTTGGCACCACAAAGAAGAAAAAAATCTATCCAGAACACACTTTTTTGAATATTTAACGATAAGTGTCTTTATTTTAGTAGTGTTGTTTTTTGTTTTCGTAGGCACTTGATTTGACAAATAAAGTCATGAAATATAAAATCTGTATCTTAAATTATGATTACTGATAAACAAACACAAGAAAAAGAAGACACCCAAGTTTCTACCGGTGACCTAGTAAAGGTGCAAGTAAAAGTAAAAGAGGCCGGTAAAGAACGTCTTCAAGCCTTTGAGGGAACAGTAATATCTATTAAGGGGTCGAGGGACTCCAGGATGTTTACGGTGCGCAAAATTGGGGCTGGTGGTATTGGGATTGAAAGAATATGGCCCTTGCGTTCGCCTTCCATACAAAGTATAGAAGTATTAAAACACCGACCACAAAGAAGAGCCAAGCTTTATTACCTGCGTAAATTAAAGGGTAAAGAAGCTACTGGATCTACATTGTAAGGTTTTCTATGAAAATACCGGCTAGTTTTGACCTTGAAACATTTTTTTGGAATAGAGGTGAAAAATTTATAGCCGGAATAGATGAGGTTGGGAGGGGGTCTTGGGCTGGTCCAGTGGTGGCTGCAGCAGTAATTTTTCCTCGATTTTTCAAAACTAGCTACAATTTATACGATTCGAAACTTATTTCGCCAAAGGATAGGGAGCATTTATCCGCAATGATTTTGGCGGAAGCAGAGGTGGGGATTGGCGTTGTGGGTGTTTCCGTGATAAATAAGATTGGTATCGGAAAATCGACCGACATTGCTTTTTGCCGGGCCGTGCAAAATCTGGAAAAAGATTGTAACCGTCTTTTGGTAGATGCATTCTACATAGAGGGACTTAGTAAAAAGAATCAACTTGCGCTGAAGAATGGTGATAAGTTGTGTGCTTCGATAGCGGCTGCTTCCATAGTCGCCAAAGTTTACCGAGACGCCCTTATGAGGAGGTTATCGAAAAAATACCCAGAGTATGGCTTTGCCACGCATAAAGGTTATGGGACCAGAAATCATCAAATCGCCTTGCGTGAGTACCAATTATCTAAAGTTCATCGAACCTCTTTCAACCTCTCACCTTATTTAAATGCTTGATAATAAAAGGATTGGTAAAAAAGGCGAGCTTCTAGCCGAAAAATTACTTGAAAGACAGGGGTATGAGATAGGGGAAAGAAATTTTCACACTCGTTTTGGGGAGATAGATATCGTGGCAATAGATGGTGATACTCTTATCTTTGTTGAAGTAAAAACTCGCATTGGAGATAAATTTGGTAAGCCAGAGGAAGCGGTGGGAAGAAGAAAGATCCGAGCAATTACCAAAGCGGGCCAATACTTCCGCTTAATTAGAAAAGATCTACCGGAAGCTGAACGAATAGATGTTGTGGCAATCGAATTGAGTGATGAGGGAAAAATAATCCGTAAAGAACTAATCAAAAACGTTTCAATTTAATCTGGTGAGCCCGGTGGGATTCGAACCCACAACGCACAGCTTAAAAGGCTGTCGCTCTGCCGTTGAGCTACGGGCCCAGTGTAAAGTGAAATAATACCAGTTAGTAGCCTCAATTACAATATTCCAAGAGAAAGTATTTTGAAGGTTAGTGGTGTCGGAAATCTAAGTGAGATAAATCACAAATTTATTGGCTAATTTATGATATTTTTAATGAGAAGAGATATTGACAGGGGCTCGATATGAAGGTATTCTAATACTAACTATGAGACTAGAAGTAATCAAAAGTACCCCAAGAATAGTATTTTATCTAGGTCTAGTTGGACTTCTCCTTCTTTTACTCGCAATTTCCGGAAAATTAAATGATGCTACCTCAAACAAAAAGATCGTTGATACTAAAGTGGATCCTACTCAAGCCCAAACTCTAGATGAGGCTGAAAAGGAAGAAAATTCTGACGATGAAGAACAAGAAACTTCTTCTGCAAATTCCAATACATCGTCAAATTCTTCGACGAGTGCAAAATTTTCTGTGTCAATAAATTCACATAGCACAAGCGGTGAAACTACCGGCTCGGCAAAAGTAGAAGTAACTAATAATGGCAATACCGTTGTTTTTTCTGATAT
>SDBV01007928.1_pt1 | contig 14401 bp, 15 predicted proteins | sample 2277081 | NCBI WGS metagenome assembly SDBV01 (sample SAMN10402039, study PRJNA504765) | marine sediment metagenome | isolation source: marine sediment core GS10_PC15, 223 cmbsf | place: Arctic Ocean: Southern Knipovich Ridge | collected 2010
ATTCCAAGTCCCAAATCTCAAATTCCAAGAAAAAAAGAAAAAACACAACAAACTACAAATGAGCAATAGACAATGAATAATGGCATTTTTTTTGGGACTTGGGGCTTGAGATTTGGGGCTTGGAGCTTTATAGTATGAAAATGCTAAATTCAACCGATACAAAACAAATTGGATCTTCCCTCTTGGAACTTGGAGCTTGGAATTTGGGACTTGGAGCTTTATAGTATGAACTTAACTTTATGAACAAACTTTAATTAAACTCTTATCCCCATCACTAATATGTCATCCACTTGCTCTAAATCGCCTTTCCAATCCTCAAAAGTCTGAGCAAGTTAATCAGTGGCTTTATTAAATTATTTTTAAGAACTGCCTGCTGCAGACAGGCTTGCTAATTTTAGGTGGTAATTAATTAAATTATGCGAAGTATTTTTTTACTTTTGAGTAAATATTTTCTTTTGTCTTATTTAATTTTATTTAATTCTTTATTACTCATTCTTTCAACATCAACTATTTCTCTTTTTCCACAATTTTTACAAATATAAACACTAAAAGATGAAGACAATCCAAATGGCGGAATGTCTAATTCGCAATCACCATTACATTTTGAACACTTAATATTTTCTATAATTAATAGAATTTAAATTGTCATTACATTTCTATACGAACCCAAATTCTCTTAACTTTGGGATTAATATGTTTTCCTTCAAATATTTCGCATATTTTAATTTTTTTGCCTTTTTTTAATATGCCCATTTTGGGTGCAAATTTTATAACTTCACCCTTATTTGAAGGATAATTAGTTCTTATATTAACATTAGTATCAGCAATAAAATATTTATTCAATATTTCTTGAGGAGAATATTTTTTTATTGAATTAAAATCTAAAGTGGTATAATAACCTAAATTTCGAACTTGATTAACCCAATTTTTTATTCTATAATTATCTTTTTATTAATTATTCCCTCACCACCGAGCAATTGCAGGTTGTAAATACCTTTTGAAATATCGCCGACATAAATTGACTTTTGATAAGCTCCAACATATTTATTCAGCTTTTCTTCGTAAATTACCTTACCAATAACATCTAATAATTTTATTTCTAAATCTGTTGCTTTTGTAATGTTCATTTCTATTATAAATTCGCCTGTGTTAGGATTAGGAAATATATTTAAGTAATTGATGAAGTCAATGTCTTCAATACCTGTACCACCACAATTAAAATAATCGCTATAATCATAGATACTACTGTTTGAAACGCTTGTGATTTTTATTCTATAATTAGAGTAGTATGACAAACTTGATGGAATTGACCAATAATAGCTGCCATTGCTTGAAGTTGAAATAGTAATAGTACTATTAAAAGAACTTCCCTGATATAATTCAATCTTAACGTTCTCACTAATATTATCAACCCAATAAATATAATGTGATGTGCCAGCTTGCCAATTTGTAAAGCCATCTGGTGTTGTTACTGTAATATAATCAACGGTACAGTCAGCATACCCATAATCACAATCATAACAAGTAGATTCATAACCACTAATATATGCTTTACAAGCATAATTTCCGCTAGTAGGCGCTGTATATGTGGAACTTGTTGCACCAGAAATTGGGGTTGCCGAACAAGATGTGCCATTATACCATTTATATAAAATATTACCACCTGAACCACCAGATGCTGTACAAGTTAGTGTGCAACCATCATTAGGTACATTAGCAGTAGGGCTTGTACAACAATCGGAAGTTGTAAATTGTTTATATGTAGAATACCCAGAATAGGTATTATCACAACTGGTACCTGCTTTTAACCTGAAATAATAAGTAGTACCACAGCTTAATGCATTGGTGTTGGCAGTAGCTCCGGTTGTAGTTCCCCTTGCAGTATATCCTGATTCATAAGTAACAGTGCTACTTGTACCTACCGCCCAATAATATGTAACCGTCGGACTACCTGAAGGACTACCTGCCGACCATGAAAAATTTGCACCTGTTTGAGTAATCCCTGTTGGATTATTGGCTGACGGGGTTCCGGGGGTTGTGCAACCAGTAAGCGTTGTTCCACAAGCATAATTGGATGCACTATATCTTATATCTCCATTATTATTTTTTGCTTTAGCATAGAAACAATATTGTGTATTACTTGAAAGCCCTGTTATTGTTTTTGTACCCCAAGTAGATTTTGTTTGGAATATTTCTGTTGCCCCTAATGTACCATTAGCCTGAACATATTGGCTGGTAGTTGTACAATAAATGGAATACGTTGTAATAGCAGGATTAGCTACTGGGGTTTCAGTATTTATTGTAATATTTAAACTGTTAGTTGTAGGATTGTTAACTGTTGGAATGGCAGGATTATCACAGGCAGTATAAATTGGTTGCGGTGAGGCATAAGTATAACTGCTATATTGTATTGGCGTACATTTATATGCCCTTACACGATAATATACGGAAGCATTTGGATTATCTAGATTATTTACAGCAAAATTTGTAAGAGTAGTCTGATACCAATTAACAGTCCAATTGATGCCATTCCAAGAATAATCATACGAATAACCATCAGCACCAGTTACAGCGGAACAAGAAAGATTAGTATGATGCTCTAATCCATTTGCAGGTGTACCGATTGAAGTTGAACAAGAGGTTGGTGCATTAGGAGCTGTACAAGGAGTTCCAGAGCAATTGCTAATTTTTATATTAGTTTCTGTTCTAATTGTTGGTAACCAATTATAAAGATTATCGCCTGGACAAATTGTAGAATTCACATCTCTATGTCCACAAACCCTGGGTAAATTTAGTGTACTTGTACCAGCCTGATTTATGATGTCAGCATAAGTTGTTGGGTCAAATCCTCGCCAATCAAACCACCAAGCTAACAAATCTTCAAGTTTTGATAATTGTATTGTTGTAGAGTTTGTCACATCAGTATTACCTAAAAAACATACTCCTATTGATTTACTATTTGAAGAACCAGCATGAGCGCCTTTTACGTCTTGTGTGGTTGTACTTGGGTTATATCTGCCTAAAAAAATATTACCATATTTATCAACAAGATAGTTATATCCTATATCTAACCATCCTAGTGAATTAACATGATAATCCCAATAGGAACGAACTACAGCATAACCATCAGTATAAGTATCAGGCGATGCACCATGATGCATAATAACATGTGTAGGTGTTATCGCGGTGGGTGTATAAGTAGGATTATGACATGCTGTAAAACTACCACACCAATCTGATCTTGGTATTATTGGGGGTTGTGGACAATCTTTATCTTTCAATTTATAATCCAATTCATTAACATCTTTCCCTTTAATAAAAATAGAACTTTTCATATTTATTATATCAATTCTAACATAGTCAATTATCGTGTTTGAAAGGGGTATAATAACAATTTCAAATTGATTATGAGGATTTGAATCGTTAACAAATATCAACTCACTCCAATACAAATTTGTTGGTGTTTCATCTGGAGAAATTTCACCATTCGCTTTTTCCCAATCTGTCCATGCTTCTTTATTATTTTTTGTTCTATATTTAATCTCAAACAGATTAGGATTAATATTATTAGTTGATTTCCACCCTACACCAAAATTTGTAAAAGAAATTGGGGCTTTAACATTAAATGTATAATTACCATCTGAACTTTTATTAAAAATATTATTCCAAATAATAATTGCTGAAATTATGCCTCTTCTTTCTGTGTCATTTATAACTTGTGTTACTTGAGGTTTAAAATCTTTTTTCTTATATTTAAAATTACTTTGTGCCTTCTGTCCCCATCCGCTCAGACCTGTCAGAGTCAACGCTATAATAATAAGTATTTTTGTTTTCATAATTTTTTCTCCTTAACATTTTTAGTTAAACAATAATTTATTTTTTCCTACTCATAAGGCTTTTCGGTTTCGCCCCGTTTTTTCAAGTGGTTTCTGGGCTCCACTTTTATATTATTTTAATATATGTTTATACTGTCAAGAAGTATCGAGCCGAATGGTTGGTACTCTTGTCTGTGGGTAAATTTATTGAACAATAAAATTAAGATTCTGATTATTATTAATCCACTTATGAAAACCACGTGGAGAAATACCAGAATTATTAATTTCATCAATAGAATTTAAAACCCATTTATTGTCCATATTCTTTTTAAAAATTATTTTTAAATCAATAGGAGGACTAATAGAATTATGAACAATAATACTTGCTTCATTTTCAGTAAATTGAGATACTGCTTCTATGCTAGTAACCGAAAATGTACCTTCATATATTGGTGGAGGATTTTTAGATAAAAACTCCTTAATAGTTTTTACCGCATCCTCTTGGTTTAACTTATTGTTTGTGCTGCAAGAAACGATACATGATGTTAGTATCAAACCTAAAATAATTTTATAAACTTTCATAATAAAACTGTTTTATATTTCCCCTACTCGTAAGGCTTTTCAGTACCGCCCCGTTTTTTTAAGTGGGTTCTGGTCTCCACTTTTTATAATAACACTTTGTTTGTCACATTAGGTGGTCAGCCTCTTTTTTACAGCTATGTAGTTTCTTTATCTTGCCCATAGCTGTATTTTTCAGTATAAACCTCCAGGTAGAGACGCAAAAGATATATCAACAGTATTATCAACACCTATATTAAATACATTCATATTAGTTGGCGATTCTACCAGTACTGAACCTTTATACAATTCTTTTAAAATACTTAATAATACCCTCTAAATTTCTTTTCTTCTTCTTTTAGATACCAAGATTACCAATAGTATTACTACTAGTATTACTACAGTAAACATAGATAATATACCAAATATGGGAATAATTGGATTCATTCCTGTAGTTGATTTACAACTTCATATTCTGACTCAAAGGGGTATCTTCTAATAGAACCATCAGGAGCTGTATAATTGATAACTCCGCCCCATTTTTTAAAACCAATACTTTTTGCATCTTCCGTATATAGTCCTTTATTATCAACAATTGGAATTGAATTATAATCTCCAATCATTTCAAAATTAGCGGTATCATACTCACCTACAAATATGTTGGGAGCCATAGTTGTATCACAGGCAACAAGGAATACCTTAGCTTCATAAGTACCTCCGGTCATTACATAGTTTGATTTAGCAATAACTATTGCTTCAAGCTTGTTGAACTTAAATGCCCCTTCGTCAATCCAACTATATAAATAGCTTATCATATCTGATTCGGCATTTCTAACGTCACTTTGCATTTTACTCATTAGTGTAATAACAGCAATTAATGGCAAATGTTCAAAATTATTTCTTTGCCAGGTGTGAGTTGCACCCTCTTTAACGTGGTCCTTTGTTTCAAGGTTTGATTTAATAGATTTTATAACTTTTTCATCTTTTTCGTCTATTAAAGATATTAAATATTCACGGTAGTCTTCAATTGCTGCCCGTAGATCATTTGCTTTACCCTCATTAGCATGTCCTATCATAATTACAGCAGCACTATCAGTATTATCTCTTGAATTAATTTTTTCAGCATCACCATCAAATTCAAAATCTTTTCCGTCTGTATATTTAACAATTTCTATTTTTAATTCATGGATATAATTATAAAGTACGTCAGAACGCTGTCTAACTTCATTTACTTTTTCGAACCATGGGGCAACTTTAACTTTATTTAAAGCATAAGCTTTATCAAAAGCTGCATAAGTCATATCATTTTTAGAGCTAAAATTAGCTGTAGTTTTAGTTAAGCTATGGTCAACAAGAACAAAGGCATCAAGGATATCTCCTAAAAAATTTGCTTCAGCCTCTTTTGCAGCTTTTTCTTCTGCACTTGGTCCGCAAGAAGAGAATAATGCAAGTACTACAATGATTAGTTTTGAAAGTAAAATTGACCTTTTCATATAATTTATTTTTTTTCCCTACTCGTATGGCTTTTCGGTTCCGCCCCGTTTTTTAAAGTGGTTTCTGGTCTCCACTATTTTTGATAAAACTTTGTTTGTCACATTAGGTGGTCAGCCTCTTTTTGACCGCTGTGTAGTTTCTTTATCTTGCGCATAGCTGTATTTTTCAGCATAACCCTCCAAGTAGAGACGCAAAATTTTGCGTCTCTACAATTGGAGGGTTTTTTATGAATGTCATATCTTTCTCAAAAAAAATTTCGATCCCGCACATAATATTATGTGCGGGATAAATAGTCTAATTGTCAATTGTCCTGGACACACCTGACAGAGAAACCGTACGACTTACCGTCGTCGCCCCGGTACACACCGGCTAAACCATAAAGCAGGTTGCGGTACCAAGCCTTAGACGCATCATTCTCGGTAGCCGACCAGAAGTAGGCGAGGCATCCCAAATAGCCGAACGAACCATCGCCGCCCCGGCCACCGCCAGGCAAAGCAGTAAAACCACTTTCATTTGTTGCACCTGTATTTGGCGAATTCCAATGGGAGGTACCGTTTTCTTTAATTTTTCCACCTGCAACACTTTCTCCACCAAGATAATTAGTCAAAATTGTCCATTCTTCATCAGTTGGAAGATGCCATCCAGCCGGACATGAATTACAAGCTGTTTGCCAGTCATATAACCTGCCATAAGTTGATGCATAAGAATTACTTTCATTTTCATAATACCATGAGCCGCTGTTTGTATAGTAATTTAGGTTTTCTGCGAGCCATATTTGCGTTCCTATTTTTACGGTTTTATATTTTTGTCCATCTCTTTTATCTGTAAAAGTTCCTGTTTCATTCTGGCAACTTGAGAAAATTAATGGAATAAAAATTCCAATTAATAAAAGTTTAAGCATTTGTTTATGGTTAAGTTTTAATTTTTTCATAGTTCTGTATTTTATATTTTCCCTACTCATCTGGCTTTTCGGTTTCGCCCCGTTTTTTAAAGTGGTTTCTGGACTCCACTTTTTATAATAAAACTTTGTTTGTCACATTAGGTGGTCAGCCTCTTTTTTACAGCTATGTAGTTTCTTTATCTTGCCCATAGCTGTATTTTTCAGTATAACCCACCACGTAGAGACGCAAAATTTTGCGTCTCTACAATTGGAGGATTTAAATTGAATTAATGCTTTTATATATATCCGAATGCTTTGTAAAAACGAATTTTAAATTTGTTTAATCCGATTACAAATCTGATTTACTTTCATAAAACAAAAAAGGGCGCAAACTTCAGCTACATTTCAACTTGCTTTAGGTATCGCCAAACACCCTGACAGAGCTAAAAGCAACTTTAGTTACACACCCTTGCGGGTGCGCATACTAAATTGCTCCTCTCTGTCTAATAAAAAATTGGCGATTTTAAAGCAAGAGAAACGTCAGTAACGCAATTTTTTGTTTTATTTTAAAGAACGCTTTTTGCTTTCTAGCAATTCACAAATATATAAAAAAAATTAAAATCAAAAATATTTTATCATTCTTAAATTTTTTCTAAAAATAATGTTTTAAAATTAGAATTCCAAAAAAAATGTATTTTTGTATAATTTTATTTTTAATAAAAAAGCAAAAAATTTATTACGACTCTTCCAGGTCCCTTCGGACTCTGGAAGGTCTTTCGGAAAAACTGTTCAAAACCTTCCAGAGTCGTCAGACCTGGAAGAGTTTAAAGAAAAATAAAAAATAAAATTACAAAAAATTATTACATATAAAAAATATATTCATAACTTTGCCATTTCTTAATAAAAATAAAAATCAAATTATATATCAAAATGGACTTAATGAAAGTTGTAGAAAGTCCCGATATTTTCGGGGCTGAAAAAAAAGAACTCCCGGGATTTAACAGCGGCGATACTATTACTGTTTTTTATAAGATTAAAGAAGGCGGTAAAGAAAGATTACAGCAGTTCAAAGGTGTTGTTCTTCAAAGAAAAGGAACAGGTAACAGTGAAACATTTACTGTAAGAAAAATGTCGGGAAGCTATGGCGTTGAAAGAATTTTTCCGCTTAATTCTCCGTTTATTGACAAAATTAATATTAATAAAAAAGGTAGGGTCCGCAGAGCAAGAATATTTTACTTACGCGGATTAACAGGTAAGAAAGCAAGGATTAAAGAAAAACGGTTTTGAATTTTTTTCACCACAGATTACACAGATTTACACAGATTTTTATTTTTTTTTCATCCGCCTAAGCGGACCAAGTCCGCCAAGTTTTTTAATAATAAATATTTTGTTTTTTCAGTATTTTTCAAATAAAATAAATGGTTTCATATAATTTTTTTATATTCTTTGCGTCTTTGCGAGAGAATTAAAAAAAAGAGCCTAATAAAGTTCAACAAATGTCAACAAACATACACCCCGCCTTTGATAAAATTTTACAACGAAAAGATAAGGAAGCATTTCTAAAGCAACACTCAAAAGTTATCTGGCTGACAGGATTGCCCTGTTCTGGAAAAACAACAATTGGCAGTGGTGTTGAAAAAGAGCTTCATAAACGCGGTTTTTTTACCCAATTTTTAGATGGTGATAATGTTAGAGCAGGTATTAATAACAATCTTGGCTTTTCTGAAGAGGACCGTAAAGAAAACATTCGCAGAATTGCTGAAGTTTCAAAGTTATTTTTATACAATGGCATTATTACTATTAACTGTTTTGTTAGTCCTACCAGAGAAATACGTAATCAGGCAAGAAATATTATAGGAAAAAATAATTTTATAGAAGTTTATGTTAATACACCTGTTGAAATTTGTGAAACGCGTGATATAAAAGGATTATACAAAAAAGCAAGAAAAGGCGAAATTAATGACTTTACAGGAATTAATGCTCCTTATGAGCCACCTGAAAATCCTGCTCTTGAAATTAATACTAATGAACAAACCATAGAAGAATCTATAAATAAAATTTTAGAATATATTTTACCTTTAATTGAAAATAATCAATGTTGAAATTGAAATTAAAAAATAAATATAGCCACGAATTTTCACGAATAAAATTATTCACGAATTTCACAAATTATAATGATAGAACTGTTACACAAAGAAGAGGTCTATAGAATTATCGGTGTTTGTATGGATGTTCATCGTCAATTAGGAAAAGGATTTTCGGAAATTGTTTACAAAGATGCTATTGAATATGAATGCAGGCAAAAACAATATCTTGTTGAGAGAGAAAAAGAATTCTTGGTTCACTACAAAGACATAATTCTTGCTCATAAATTTTATGCAGATTTTGTTGTATTCGGGAAAATTATTCTTGAGGTAAAAAGCTGTAATGGAATGGTGGATGAATTTGTTTCGCAGACACTAAATTATCTTGCAGCGTCAAAATTGAGAGTAGGACTGATTGTAAATTTTGGTAGAGATTCACTTGAATATAAAAGAATTATTTTATAAACTTCGTGTAATTCGTAGCAAAATTCGTGTAATTCGTGGCTAAATTTTGAAATTCCGATACAATAAATTATGAAAAAATACTATATTAATCATCTACAGGAATTAGAAGCTGAATCAATATATATAATTCGTGAAGTAGTAGCACAGTTTGAAAATCCGGTATTACTTTTTTCAGGGGGGAAGGATTCTATTGTAATGTTTCACCTTGCACGAAAGGCTTTTTTCCCTGCTAAAGTGCCTTTTCCTTTAATGCACATTGACACAGGACATAACTTTCAGGAAACTCTTGATTTTAGAGATAAATTAATGAAAGAGACACAAACAAAATTGATTGTTGGTTATGTTCAGGACTCTATTGATAAAGGGAGAGTTGTAGAAGAAAAAGGTGCTGATGCCAGTAGAAATGTATTACAGACCGTTACTCTTTTAGATGCAATTGAAGAATACAAATTTGATGTTGCTATGGGCGGTGGGCGACGAGACGAAGAAAAAGCACGTGCTAAAGAACGCTTCTTCTCCCATAGAGACGAATTTGGTCAATGGGACCCGAAAAACCAGCGTCCTGAACTATGGAACATATTTAACGGGAAAAAACAAAAGGGCGAGCATTTCAGAGTATTTCCATTAAGCAACTGGACAGAAATGGATGTATGGCAATATATTTATATGGAAAACATAGAAATTCCAAATCTTTATTTTACTCATAAAAGAAAAGTTTTCTATCGCGATGGCGTTTGGCTTGCCGCAGCTCCTTTTATGAAGCTAAAAGAAAATGAAAAAATTGTAGAAAAAAATATAAGATGTAGAACTATCGGCGATATAACCTGTACTGGTGTAACTTTATCAACAGCTAATACTCTTGAAGATATTATTAAGGAAGTAGCAGCTTCAAGAGTTACTGAACGCGGAGGAAGATATGATGACAAACGCTCTGAAGCAGCAATGGAAGACAGGAAGAAAGAAGGATACTTTTGATTAATTATTGGTGATTATAGGATGTTTGATATTTGATACTGGGTACTGGTGTTTAGAATTTTTCACCTGAGGTGCTTTGCTCGCCGTTAGCTAAGATTCGCCTTTGTCGGAAATGTTTAGTGATAAAACCTTAACCTTAGCCTTTGACTATTGGCTATTTAATAACTAAATAAGAATGTTAGAAGAAAATAATTCTGCCTATCTAAATATGGAGCTTCTGCGGTTCACTACTGTAGGTAGTGTTGATGACGGCAAAAGCACACTGATAGGAAGATTGCTTTACGATAGCAAAGCAATATTTGAGGATCAATTAGAAGAAGTTGAACGAGCAAGTAAGCGTAAAGGCGAAGAGCATATTAATTTAGCTTTACTTACAGATGGCTTGCGTGCCGAAAGAGAGCAGGGCATTACAATTGATGTTGCATACAGGTATTTTGCCACACCTAAACGTAAGTTCATTATTGCAGATACTCCCGGGCATATCCAATATACCAGAAATATGGTAACAGGTGCATCTACAGCGAATCTTGCAATTATTTTGATAGATGCACGAAATGGTGTTCTGGAGCAAACCATCAGACATTCTTTTATAGCTTCTTTATTACAAATATCTCACATCATTGTTTGCGTAAATAAGATGGATTTAGTTGATTTCAGTGAGGAAGTTTTTGAAAATATTCGCCAAAAGTACAAAACTTTTGCTTCAAAGCTTGATGTTCAGGATATTCGCTTTATTCCTATCAGTGCTAAATATGGCGATAATGTTGTTAAACGTTCAAAACATACCGATTGGTTTGGCGGCCCTACATTAATCTATCTTCTTGAAAACATCCATATAAGCAGTGACATTAATCATATTGATGCACGATTCCCTGTTCAGTATGTAATTCGCCCACAATCAAAAGATTATCCTGATTACAGGGGATATGCAGGCAGAATTGCCGGTGGAAGTTTTAAACCTGGCGATGGGGTGATGATACTGCCCTCAGGTTTTATCACTAAAATTAAGTCTATTGATACTTTTACCGGCAGTGTTGATTTGGCTTTTGCACCGCAGTCGGTTTCTTTAACACTTGAAGACAATTATGATATAAGCCGTGGTGGTATGATTGTCCGGGAAAATAATGTTCCTAAAATTGACCAGGACATTGATATGATGATATGCTGGCTGAACCGAAAACCAATGTTACTCAATAATAGATATGCACTTAAACATAATACTAATGACGTTCGCTGCATAATAAAAGAAGTAAAGTATAAAATTAACATTAATACTCTTGAGAGAAATACTGAGGATGAAAATATAGAACTAAATGATATTGCACGAATTTCAATAAGAACAACTAAACCTTTATTTTTTGATTCTTATAGAAAGAACCGTATAACAGGAAGCTTAATTCTTATTGATGAAGCAACAAACGAAACAGTGTGTGCAGGGATGATTGTTTAAAACTCAATATATGAGTCTGATCTAAAAAAAGTTTTTTCCCCAACTTTATAAAAATAATGCTTTTTAGAATGGATTCATTGTTATATGGTTATATGGTTAAACTGATACTAATAAGCAAAAGTCATCTCTACCATAACAATTTAACAATTTAGCAATTTAACAATATAAAAATAATGTTTTTTTTAGAGTGGACTCAAGTTTATTTTCTTCATAGCAAAGTTCATAATATCCTGATGGTCAAAGGCTAACCGGGGTAATTTAGTTATTGAAAACCACTTTACATTACGGGCATCTGATGATGCTTTAATTTTGCTTTGTTTAGCTTCAGCAAAGCCGTAATAAACAACCGAAACTGTTCTGCCTCTCGGGTCGCGGTCAATTGCACCAAAAGTATAAAGCTGTTCTAATTTCACATTTACCAGACCAGTTTCCTCTTCAAGCTCACGTTTTGCAGCTGGTTCTATAGTTTCGTCAATATCTACAAAACCACCTGGTAAAGCCCATTGTCCTTCAAAAGGCGGATTATCTCTTTGAATTAGTAATACTTTTACTTCGTTATCATCTTTACCCGTCTGCTCACGACTCTGTCGTGATTCAGCGGGCAGGGAAAAAATCACACAATCAACAGTTAAAGCAGGGCGAGGGTATTTGTAAGTATAGGGCATATACCAATTTTTTAATTAGTTAGAGTTTGTTCATAAAGTTAAGTTCATACTATAAAGCTCCAAGTCCCAAATTCCAAGACCCAAATTCAAAACACTCTTGGAGCTTGAGACTTGGGGCTTGGGGCTTGGGATTTTGTAAAATTAAATATATTCCTGACATTATGAACAAACTCTAATTCTCTCTCTTCTCAAAATCTTCTTTCTTCTTATCCTTTATTCTTTTTACAATAAGATAGATTAAAGCTACAATAACTGCTAATACTAATAATTTTGGTATTATTGTAATGATTAAAAGCATTATATTGTTAATTATTAGTTTGTAAAATTAATTCTTAAATGGTTAAATTGTTTTATTGCTAAATTGTTGTTCTTTCAGCTATTTAGCAATTTAACAATTTAACCATACAGCCATTTAACCATTAATAAATTAAACAACTCTAAACAATATTTTCAACACCTATAAAATGTTAACAATAATGACTTTTTATTTTCCTATTTTAGTTTAACAGCCGTTCCATAAGCTAAAATTTCGGAACATCCCTGCATAACTGTTGAAGTGGTAAATCTTATGTTTACAACTGCATCAGCTCCTACTTGTTCTGCGTCATTAATCATACGCTGTAAAGATTGTTCACGTGAATCGGCAAGAAGCCTTGTGTATTCAGAGATTTCACCACCGATAAGGTTTTTAAAACCTGCGAAAATATCACGTCCTAAGTGGCGTGCTCTTACTGTGCTTCCACGAACCAATCTTAATGTTTCGGCAATTTCTTTGCCAGGAATTGTTTCTGTATTTACTACTATCATAATTTTTTGGTTTAATATTTTTTTACAAATTTAATAAATAATATTTTTGTTACTATTCAGGTATAAGGGTATAGGGGTACACACTCAGCCTTTATTTCCATATACCTTATTTCCTTATACCACTACCTCTTTTTGAGCATTATATTTCACAAGAATATCTTCCACTTTATCTTCCTCTTTTTTATCATTGATATATTCCTTTGGCTTTTTCATACAATATTTTTTAATTCCTTATACCCTATACCTTATACCTTTTTTCCCTATACCTGAATAGTTACATATTTTTAAATTAATCTAAAATATTTTTTATCACACTTAATTTATGAGTATATTTTTTTGTATCCGTATTAAATATTCCTTTGTGGTCAAATGTATCAATTCTAACTTTTCCAGAAGCGTGGATTATTTTGTCTTTTTCAAGAAGGATACCTACGTGAGTAATTTTTCCTTTTTCGTCGTCAAAAAATGCTAAATCACCGGGCTTTATGTTTTCAATAGAGATAGTTTTACCTGCTCTTGCCTGCTGAGATGCATCGCGTGGAATTTTAATACTACTCATTTTATAAACATTTTGAGACAAGCCCGAGCAATCAATGCCAAACGGAGTCCTTCCGCCCCATAAATACGGCGAATTCAGATATTTTAAAGCACTATTGATTATTGAACAGCGTATATCTTTGGGAGAATTTTCAGGAATATCGCCGAAATATTCATAAATTTCATCACTAATTTTAAAAGTCTTCTTCTTTTTATCAAAAAATGGTAAAGAGCTACCTGCAGCAATTAAAACGGTTAATTTTTTTTTAGGTTGACTAATATAATTATAATGCTCTGTAGTAACTACAGGTTTAATTTGCTCTAATTGTTCAAATAAATCTTCTGAAATAAAATAAATCATTTTATAATCTATCCACCCCTTGTAATTATCGTAAGCTAAACGAACCTGTGCCCACTTTTCAATGGTGTTAATAATTTCAAAATGTTCGCCAAGTAGCAGTTGAGTATGCATCTCGCTTTGTTCGGCAGGTTCCTTTCTAACAGGAATGACACTGATATTAGCTATTCCGTGTTTCATAATTAAAAATTGAGTCCACTCTAAAAAGTAAAAACTCGCCACAAAGGCACAAAGACACGAAGATACACTAAGAATTAACTATCTGTAAATCAGACCTTTGTGAAACTTTGTGTCTTTGTGTCTTCGTGGCAAA
>SDBV01007929.1_pt1 | contig 14399 bp, 11 predicted proteins | sample 2277081 | NCBI WGS metagenome assembly SDBV01 (sample SAMN10402039, study PRJNA504765) | marine sediment metagenome | isolation source: marine sediment core GS10_PC15, 223 cmbsf | place: Arctic Ocean: Southern Knipovich Ridge | collected 2010
TGCCTGGATACCGGGAGTGCCGGAAAGCATGATGGCGCCGGTCTCGGTCTGCCACCAGGTATCGACGATCGGGCATCGGCTGCCTCCGATCGTCTCGTAGTACCAGCGCCACGCCTCAGCGTTTATCGGCTCGCCCACGGAGCCCAGCAGCTCGAGGCTCGAAAGGTCGTGCCCCCTGACCGTCTCTTCTCCGTGGGCCATGAACATCCTCACCGCCGTCGGCGAAGTGTAGAGGTGGGTGACTCCGTAGCGCTCTACTATCTGCCACCAACGCCCCAGGTCTGGATAGTCCGGCGCTCCCTCATACATCACCTGCGTAACCCCGGCCATCAACGGCGCGTAGACGTTGTAGGTGTGACCGGTAACCCAGCCAATGTCTGCCGTGCACCAGTACACGGACCTGTCATCGGTATTGAACACCCAGCGGAACGACGACTCACTGTAGACGAGGTAGCCTCCCGTACCGTGGACGATCCCCTTGGGTCTACCGGTCGTTCCAGACGTGAAGAGGATGTAGAGCGGGTGAGTCGCGTCCACGGGCTCGGGATCGACTGTGGCAACGCCTTCCGGCATCGCCTCGTGAAGCCATATGTCTCTGCCGTCGGCCATCTCGACCTCGGTCCCCGTTCTCTTCACGACGACCTGATGTTCGAGAGAAGTGACCGAGGAGATCGCTTCGTCCGCCACGTTCTTCAGATGTACGACTTTGCCACGCCGATAGCCGCCGTCGGCTGTGACCAGCACCTTCACGCCGAGCTCGTTCATTCGATCGGCGAGCGCGCTGGCACTGAACCCCGAGAACACTACAGTGTGCGGAGCGCCGATCCGGGCGCATGCAAGCATGAAGATCGGCAGTTCTGGGATCATCGGCAGATACAGCGCGACGACATCGCCCTTCTTCACTCCGAGGTTAATCAGAACCGCAGCGCAACGATTCACCTCGCGGTACAGGTCCGCGTAGGTGAGCGTCCGCGTGTCTCCAGGCTCTCCTTCCCAGTAGATGGCGACCTTGTTCTTGGTCTCCGTATTCATATGCCGGTCCAGACACTGGTAAGAAGCGTTCAGCCGCCCGCCGACAAACCAGCGCGCGAACGGCGGCTGCCAGTCCAGGACGGTATGCCAGCGCTCAAACCAGTCGAGGCGCTCCGCCTGCTGCGACCAGAATCCCTCAGGATCCTCTATCGACTGCCGATACATGTCCTCGTAGCGAGCGAGCGGCCAATAACTCTCGTCCGTCATTTATGCGCTCCTCTCACTCGGCGATCTACTGGTCGTGCACTTGACTGAGGCACACCCAACGGTTGCTCCCTACCCGCGACGCCCGGGAGGGGCCCCGCCGAGGTCATCAGCCTCCCGGTCTTCGCTCTGGACGGTGTGGCCGCGCCTCGCCGCGATGCACTTCGGGAGAAGCGATCGCCTGCTCCGTCTCCGTCAGGATGGGAGGGGGAACTACCACGTCACCAACGACGGGGATCGCCTCGGTCTCTTCTTCGGAGAGGCTGGGCCACGATCGGATCACCAGCACGGGTACGCCCCCGTGACGAACTACGGCATCCGCGACACTCCCGAGTATCCAGCGGTTGAGTCCGGACCGTCCGTGAGTCGTCATCGCAATCAGACCCGCTCCGTCTTCCCGTGACGCGTTCAGAATCACGTCGGCCGGGGCACCGACGGTAACCGCCACGCCGACTTTCAGGCCGCTTTTTCGGATTCGCTCTGCCGTGCGCTCCAGGTACTGCTTGGCGTCCGCCTCCAGCCGATCGAGCACCGGCAAGCCACCAGGCATGAACTGCGCTCCGTAAAGCATCGCCGGCGGAACGACCGCGCGAACGAGGAGGAGCGACGCGTCCATCGTCCGGGCGAACCGCTCGGCCTCGGGAAGAGCCGCTTCGGCGAGGCCGGAACCGTCGAGCGCGACGACGATCTGCCTCACAGCCTCCGGCACCTGCGCGTGTGCGGTGGGATGAATCAAGATGAGCGGCGTGTTCGTCGTCCGCAGCACCTTGTCGGCGATGCTTCCCAGTGTCCAGCGCGAGACGCCCGAGCGCCCGTGCGTGGTCATCACGATGAGTCCTGCGCCCTCCCTGTCCGCGACGCTCTCAATCACTGCCTGTGGCTGTCCCCGGTCGCTGTGCGCCCTGGCGTGTACGCCCTGCTGCTGCAACCGTTCGATGATAGACCGTTGGTACGACTCTACGGCGGCCTGGTCCTCGCTTTCCCATTGCCGAACGAAGCCGTCGTCAACCCATCTGTCGCCTGCCGTGACGGCGGTGGTCAGTACAACTTCAGCGTTCCGCTTTGTCGCGATCGCCCCTGCGAGGGGCAACGCCTGTTCGGAAAGCTCCGAGCCATCAAGGGGAACAACGATCGCTTTCATGACTACTCCCTCCGTGAGACGAAGCTAGTACTTGGACCACTCGTAGTACTTATGCAGCGGCATCGCCAGCAGGACGATGTCGTGCAGGTGCCCCTGCTGGTCGTGGGCTCCGCCTTCGATCCGGCCGAGGCGGACGAAGCCGATAGCTCCCGCCGCTTCCACCGCTGCGGATTCGCAGTCTTCGACGACCTCGAGGTGGACGGCGTCGAGCTCCGCGCCAGCAGCGATGTCACACAGCTCGCGCATCATAGCGCTGCCGAGGCCACGATTGCGCCAGTCCGGCGTCACAGTGATGCGGATCTGTGCGATATGGCTACGTGCGTTTCCACGCCTCCGCACCAGCACACCCTCGGCGACGATTCTGCCGTTGCCCAACGCAACGAGCGGGAGGGCGCGATCGAAGTTCAGGTGCTGTGTCCATTCCCGGATAAGAGCCGGCGAGGTAACGTCGTCCTTCAGGAAGAAGCGGTCTTCTTCTGGAATGCTCAGGAAGAAGTCGAGCAGGCCGTCTGCATCGCCGGGCTCAAGCGGGCGGACGATTACAGTTGATCCATCCCGGAAGGAGATCTCCTTCGGGTAGGCGGCCATCTTGTAGGTCGCTGCCATGGTTCGCCTCCCTTCCGCCACCATCATGAACCTGGAATGAGTCGGTGGTTGAGTGCCGCGCGGACTGCGTTTGGCAGGCCGTTCAGCACCCAAGCACCGGCTAAGCCTGAGGTCCATCGCCGGCGCCAGCTTCGTCGCGGCGTAGCAACCGGGCATCTGCGCACTCCTGCGCAGCTGACCACCAACACCGGGCAACTACCGAAACGTCGCGCCGCGGCGCAAGAGCGCGTCCAAGGGCGCGGCGGCTACCCGGCGCCCCCCCCGGACACAGCCGGTCCACCAGTGCGGTCCGCCCTCACCTCGGCGGCAGGGAGTCCAATCGCTTGCTCCGTCTCAGGATCGAAAGCGTGCAGGCGATCGATGTCGAACACGACCTGAAGAAGCTGCCCGGGCCGCGCAGAGGTGCGTGGGTCGACCCGCGCGAGGAAGGAGTGGTCCTTCACTTTGAGGTAGACGTTGACTTCGTTCCCCATCATCTCGGTTACGTCCACTTCGCAGCTACAAGTCGCAGTCCTGATATCCGGTGGCTGGAACCCGGCGTCGTGGATGTTCTCGGGCCTGATCCCCATGATGACCTTCTTGCCTCTGTATGGTTCAAATTCCAAGCGCTTCTCCGCCGGGACGGGGAGCGTGAAGTCCTCCGTGGCATGCAGGCGCATCTCCTCGCCTTCACCCTCGACCACGGTGTCGAATAAGTTCATCGCCGGGCTGCCGATGAAGCCGGCGACGAAGAGGTTGCGGGGGCGGTCGTACAACTCTTGCGGCGTTCCGACCTGCTGGATCGCGCCCCGATTCTGGACGATGATTCGCGTCGCCATGGTCATCGCTTCCGTCTGGTCGTGCGTGACGTAGATGAAAGTCGTTCCGAGCTGGTGGTGAAGCTTGGTGATCTCGGCCCTGGTCTGGACACGCAGCTTGGCGTCGAGGTTCGAAAGCGGCTCGTCGAACAGGAAGACGGCGGGCTTCCGGACGATAGCGCGCCCCAGCGCCACACGTTGTCGCTGGCCTCCGGAGAGCGCGCGCGGCTTGCGCTTGAGCAGTTCCTCGATCCCCAGAATCTGCGCAGCTTCGTTGACTCGTTTCCTGATCTCGTCCTTGGGTATCTTGCGGAGGCTGAGGCCGAACGCCATGTTGTCGTAGACGTTCATGTGCGGGTAGAGAGCGTAGGACTGGAAGACCATAGCAATGTCCCGGTCCTTGGCCGGGACGTTGTTGACCAGCCGGTCGCCGATGTAGATCTTGCCCTCGGTAATCTCTTCCAGGCCGGCGAGCAGGCGCAGCGTCGTCGACTTGCCGCAGCCCGAAGGCCCCACCAGGACGACGAACTCCTTGTCCGGGATCTTCTGATCGAAGTCGTCCACGGCAGGCGGGCCGTCTTGCGCGAAGCGCTTGGTGACGTGTTCGTATGTGACTTCAGCCATCGTTAGACATGACCTGCAATCTGCTCACACGTTTCGGCGGAGCTGGCAGCATTCGCTCGCACTAACCTATCCTTTCACCGATCCGGCGAGAATCCCCTGGACGAAGTATCGCTGCAGTGCGAAGAAAATACCCAGCGGGACGATCATCGAGATGAATGAAGCCGCCGTCAGTAGCTGGTAATCGGTCCCGAACTGTCCCACAAGATTCGTGATCGTCAGCATCATCGGGTGGAGGTCGGGATCGTTCAAGCCCAGGAGGACGAGTGCCACCAGCAGATCCTGCCAGACCCAGAGGAACTGGAATATCGCCAGGGCCGCGATCGCCGGACCCGAGAGTGGTAGAACGATCCGGAAGAAGACGGTCAGGTCGGAAGCGCCGTCCAAATATGCGGACTCGAACAGGTCCCTGGGGAGCGCTCCGAAGAAGTTGCGAAGCAGGAATATGGCGAACGGCAACCCGTATGCCGTGTGCGCTACCCAGAGACCGACGAAACTCTCCTTGCCGAACAACTTTCCGCCGCCGATCGTCCCGCCCAGCACCGGCAGATCGAAAGAGGGCAGCTCAGCACCCGGCGTCAGGTCGCCGTAGAGTCGCAGCACCGGGATGAGCGTCATCTGGAGCGGCACGACCAGGAGCGCTACGACGAGGAGGAACAGGGCGGTGCGGCCGGGGAACCGCATCCAGGCGAAGGCGTATGCGGCGAATGCAGCGACCAGGATCGTCAACAGCGTGGCGGGAATCGTGATCACGAGGCTGTTCAGGAACGACTGCCACATCCCCCGGGCGTCTAGCACCTTCTTGTAGTTCTCTATCGTGAAGTCGAACGGATTTGCGAACACGTTCCACCAGCCGGATGAGGCGATGTCGGAAGGATCACGAAAGGAGCTGAGAAGAAGCACAATAGTCGGGATACTCCAGAGGACCATCAGGCTGATCAGCGAAAAGTGCAAAATGCCTCGGGAGCCCAACCACTTCAGCGAGGTAACGAGGACAACCGGCAGCCGGTTGGATGCCTGCGGCTGTGTGGCCACTAGCGTATCTCCTCCTGAAACTGGAAGCGCCGGATCGTGAACACCATGATCGGCACAACGAAGAGCATCAGCACCACGGCCAAAGCGGCGCCGATACCGAAGTTACCGATAACGAACGCTTGTCTGAAAAAGAGCGTGGCCACCACATCGGTGTCGAACCGGCCCCCGGTCATTACCCAGACCAAGTCAAACGTCTTCAACGTCTGAATTACGAGCGTTGTGGAGACGACAATGATGGTGGGCGTAAGGATCGGAACGGTGATGCGACGGAAGATCTGCCACTCGTTGGCTCCGTCCACGCGGGCTGCCTCAAGTACTTCGGTAGAGATGCTCTTGAGGCCGGCGGAGAGAATGATCATCGTGAAGCCCGCCCAGTTCCAGACTCCGACGGTGATCAGCGCAAAGTTGTTGATCTGGAACGGCCCCGGCAGGTCGTCAGGCCCGGCGTCCGTAAATACCGTTTGGAGCGAACCGTCGTTCTGGAGCCAGGCCGTTGGCTCCGACAGGTTCGAATCCACGCCAATGTCTCGCAACAGACCACCCGCCCCGGTGGTCACAGCGTTTACAGTTCCGATGTCAGAGTTGAACTCGTACATGAAGCGCCAAATCACGGACAACGCCACGAACGAGATGGCCATCGGAATGAAGATTGTCGCCTTCGCCACAGCCTCGTAGCGCACACGGGCGGCCAAGATCGCTATCAGGAGGCCAATCGCCACCGTGAACAGCGTGAACATCGTCATCCAGAGGACGTTGTTCATCAGCGCTGAGTGTGTATCAGCGACCAGCGGCTGCGGATTCTCGACGATGAACCGGTAGTTGTCGAGCCCGACCCAGCTATCGGATCTACTGTCCAGAAAGCTGCGGCGAATCGTGTCTATGGACGGATAGACCAGGAAGACCCCCAGCAATACGAGCGTCGGCGCCAGCCAGAGCCAGGGGACCCACCATCGTCGTCCGATCATTCGGTTCTCAGTCTAATGGAGGAGGGGTGGATCCTGGAGAGACCCACCCCTCCTTACTAACCTCCGTATTCAACGAACGGTAGCTACTCTTCTTCTGCGGCCGCTCGCTGCGCTGCCGCTGCGTCTTCGATACCCGACAGAATGCTATCCAGGTCGCCGGGCTTGGTAATGTACTCAAGGACGCCGGCCCAGATCGCCTGCTGCGTCGCCCCACCGATCGAGTCGTCCAGGTCGAAACGGAACGACTCGGCTTCTGTCAGCCTCTCGGCCGCATTGGCGATGACAGCATCCGGATAGGCGCTCAACTCCACGCCTGTGTTCGGCGAGATGGCGCCGCCGGCCTCCACCCAGATCTGCTGAGCGGCGGCGCTGGCCAGGTACCTCATCATCGAACAAGTCGCCTCGTCGTCGTTGAACGCGTAGACGATGTCGGCGCTACCGATCACGGCACCGCCGGGCCATGGGAAGAAGTCGAAGTCTGTACCAGCGACCGCGTTGGGGAACTGTTCCACAATCGCCCCGGCGGCAAACCCGGCCTGGTGGTGCAGTGCCGCCTCCGGCGGGTCTTCAAACAACGGGAAGATGGCGTCCAGGAAGTTCGTGGCCACTATGCCATCGCCGCTACCCTGCGAGGCCCAACCATCCTCGAGCGCGATCTCACCGAGCTTCTCCCACGCCTCTTTCACCGCGGCGTCGGTCCAGGGGACGGTGCCGTCGACCAGTCCATCGTTGGCATCAAGGCCACCGTCAACATTGTTCATCAGGATCGCCTGGAGCCAGTCCGTCCCCGGCCAGCCGCTGGCGTCTCCGCTTTCGACCCCGATGGACCACGGTGCGACGACGCCGTCGTCTTCGATCTCCTGGGAAAGAGCGAGGAGGTCGTCGAACGTGGCGTCGGCGGTCAGCGGTTCGTAGCCCTGGTCGGTGAAGAATCCGGGGTTATACCAGATAGTCGCCTTCCCATCGGCCTTAAAGAAGAAGCCGTACAGCTCCCCGTCAACCGTTCCGAGATCGACGAACGCCTGCGGGAAGTTGGCCCGGACCTCTTCCTCGAGGCCGCAGGCGGAAAGCGGGACCACCTCGCCAGCGCGAGCGAACTTCCGGAGCAGTCCGATCTCCGATGGAATCGCGATGTCCGGCGGGCTTCCGCCCTCCACGTTCAGGGTAAGCAACGAAATGATGCTGCGGGTGCCCGTGAACTTCATATCGCCGCCGGCTTCCGTCTGCCAGGGCGCGACCACGGATTCGAACGTCTCAAGCTCTGCACCTCCCCACTGACCGAGCACTGAAACAGCGCCAACGCTCGGGGGTTGTGTGGCAGTCGGCCCGTCGGTGGGCGTCCCATCGCCGGGTGTGGCGGTTGCCCCGTCGTCGTCATCGCCGCACGCGGCGAACGCAAGAGCGACGGCGAGGAGCGCTAGGAGTGCGAATAAAGGAAGGAACCGGGACCTCATATTTGAGCTCATAAGAGAGTCTCCTTTCGCATGTGGCGTGGATCCTTAGAGCGCACGTAGTCCGTTACGCGGAGTGATGTGACATCACGGTCGCTACGCTCCTCTCTGGCTCAAATGAGCCACTATCAGCCAGTGCTCTAACTTAACACTGAGCGAGAGCGCGGTGTGGCCACGACGGCTATTTTGTCGCGGCCATCGTTCTCCTTCTTCGTCCGCCATCATGACCCTGGAGTGAATCGGTGATTGAGTGCCGCGCGGACTGTGTTTGGCGGGCCGTTCAGCACTAAGCACATCCCCTGGTTGAGCCTAAGGTTGAGAAGCAGGAGGCGAACCATGAAACTGGCAGGCAAGGTAGTAATTGTCACTGGCGCCGCCTCGGGCATAGGAGAAGCAACGGCTATGCTGTTCGCGGATGAGGGCGCGAGTGTCGTCGTGGCCGACCTCGACGAAGGCCGCGGCGAGCAGGTGGCCGAAGCGATCCGCAGCCGCGGCGCCCAGGCGCTGTTCGCGAGAACGGACGTCTCGAAGCCAGACGACGTGCAGGCGATGGTCCGTATCGCGGTCGAGACGTACGGCCAGTTGGACGTGATCTTCAACAACGCGGGCATAGAGGGCGAGATGAACAAGCCCACGGCAGACTGCACGCTCGATAACTGGCACCGTGTGATCGAAATCAACCTGACCGGCGTCTTCCTCGGGATGAAGTACGCGATCCCTGAGATGCTCAAGAACGGTGGCGGCTCGATCATCAACAACGCGTCCGTCGCGGGGCTCGTTGGTTTCGCCGGTAGCCCCGCCTACTGCGCGTCCAAGGGCGGCGTCGTGCAGCTCACGAAGTGCGCGGCGATGGAGTACGCCAAACAAGGCATCCGCGTTAACGTGATCTGCCCGGGCGTGATCTGGACACCTATGGTGCAGCGCGCAACGGGTGGCTCCGCCCAGACCGAGGAGGCGTTCAAGGCACTCGAGCCCGTCGGTCGTTTCGGGACTCCGGAGGAGATCGCCAGGATGGCGCTATTCCTCGCGTGCGATGACTCGGCCTTCTGTACGGGCGCGCCGTTCATCGTTGACGGTGGTTTCGTCGCCGGATAGCAACCAGAGAGGAGACAGGACATGAAGACCCTGACAGGAAAAGAGAGGCTCGAGGCGTTGCTCCGCGATGCCGGAGCCCAGTTCGAGACTCACACCCACCCCCCGGCATATACGGCGCAGGAGGTGGCAGAAGTCGAGCATGTGCCCAGAGTAACCGTTGCCAAAGTCGTGATGGTTATGGCCGATGGTGAGCTTGCCATGATGGTTCTCCCCGCTCCATACCGGCTGGACACGAAAAAGACGGCGGCGGTTGTAGGCGTGAAGGACGTACGGCTGGCCACGGAAGATGAATTCAGCCCTGCGTTTCCAGGACTCGATGTGGGCGCGATGCCTCCCTTCGGCGACTTTTGCAACGTGGCGACATACGTTGATGTGTCGTTGGCGGAGGACGACTATATCGTCTTCCAGGCTGCGACACACACCGACGCGATCCGCATGAAGTACGCGGATTACGCGGTGGTCGCCCAACCCACCGTTGCGGACATCGCCGTCCGCGGATAGACCCTGCGACGACATGAAATGAGAGCTGAGCCACCGCTTGGTGTTGTGTCCTTTGCCAGCAGATAGGGAGGCGCCGAATGACGGATGACTTGAGTCCCACACCCGTCGCGCCCACCTCGGCCAACTCCACCTCGTCTACGATTACGAATCGGCACTTCGGAGGGTCGCGCCCTGATGCCTACGCCGCTGAGCCTGCTCAAGCTGAAGTGGCTCACTAAGGCCGCAGCCGCCACCGGCTGACCTTCCGCACCTCAATCAGCACCAGCGGCGCGATCGCGAAAGCCACCACCACCAGCCAGTCGACGACGCCGAGCGGCTCCGTTTCGAACGCAGCCGTCAGACCCGGCACGTACAGGACTGCCACGAGTGACAGCAGCGACAGGAGACAACCGCCGACCAACCACGCGTTCGTCAGGGGCCCGAGTTCGAGAACCGTCCGGTAGAGCGACCGCGACGCGAACGCCAGCAGGATCTGGCCCACGACGAGAATCGAGAAGGCGATCGTCCGTGATTCCTCCTCAGTGCGGCCCAGGAACTCCCACCACAGCACATATGCCGACAGCGCAGCGGTGCCCAGAAGAAGGCCCCGCAGTACGACAGTGAGCCAGATACGGCGCGTGATGAGACTCTCGCGCGGATCTCGTGGCGGCCTCGTCAGCGCTCTGGGATCGCCCGGCTCGACACCGAGGGCGAGCGCCGGCGGACCATCCGTCACGAGGTTCACGAACAAGATCTGGATCGGCAACAGCGGCAGCGGTAGCCCCGAAATGACACCGACGAAGACAACGATGATCTCGGCTATGTTCCCTCCCAGCAGGTAGACGACAAAGTTGCGAACGTTGTCGAAGATGTGGCGGCCCTCCTCGACCGCCGCGACGATCGAGGCGAAGTTATCGTCCGTGATCACCATATCCGCCGCTTCTTTTGCGACATCGGTGCCCGTGATGCCCATCGCGGCGCCGATGTCGGCCCGGTGGAGGGCCGGCGCGTCGTTGACACCATCGCCGGTGACAGCCACGATCTCACCGCCGGCCTGCATCGCCTCGACGATCCGCACTTTCTGCGCCGCAGAGATGCGCGCATAGACTGACGTGCGCTTCGCCGCGTCGCGTAAATCCTCGTCGGACATGCCCTCGATCTGCCTGCCGGTGAGCACGTCGCTGAGATTATCCGCCAACCGCAACTCCCTGGCGATCGCCACCGCCGTCGCGCTGTGGTCGCCGGTGATCATCACGGCGCGGATGCCTGCCGCCCGGCAGGCTGCCACGGCCTCCCTGGCCTCGTCTCGCGGCGGGTCTTGCATTGCAGCCAGCCCGAGGAAGACCATCTCCGACTCCAGGTCATCCATGTCCGGGCCTCGCGGAACGATGCGGTAAGCGAGAGCCAGGACGCGCAACCCCTTCGATGCCAGCTGCAGGTTGGCGTCGAGAATATCGCGTTCTTCTGCCTCCCTGAGAGGGACGACAGCGTCGCCGTGACGGCGCTGGAGGCAGCTGGCGAGGACGACTTCCGGGGCACCCTTCATGTAGGCGATCGCGCGGTCCTCGAGCTTGTGCACCGTCGTCATCAGCGCACGCTCCGAGGTGAAGGGAAGTTCGTGCGTGCGGGCCTGCGAACTCTCGATCTGCTCCCAGCCGAGGCCAGCCTTGCGCGCAGCCACGACCAGCGCTCCCTCCGTCGGGTCTCCGATAACCTGCCAGCGGCCGTCCCGCTGCTCCAGGCGAGCGTCGTTGCACTGGGCACCAGCCGTGAGCAGCAGCTCAAGGTGTCTGTCCGCTGCCGGATCGACAGTGACACCATCACTCCGGAATTCTCCAACCGGCTCGTAACCGCCGCCAGTGACTTCTATCGCGGGTCGCCCGGGCCCGGTGTAGAGGGTGGTCACGGTCATCTCGCCCCGCGTCAGCGTGCCCGTCTTGTCGCTGGCGATTACGGTCGCCGAGCCCAGTGTCTCGACGGCCGCCAGGCGCCGTATCAGCACGTTCCGGCGTGCCATCCGCTGCATGCCCAGAGCGAGTGCGATGACGACGACTGCGGCGAGGCCCTCGGGCACGGCCGCCACCGCCAGACTGATCGAGGCGAGCCCGATCTCGAAAAGGTCGAGCCCGCGCAGCAGGCCGGCCGCGAAGACGATCGCGGAGACGGCGATCGCCGCCGCACCGAGATAGCGGCCGAGTTCGGACATGCGTCGCTGAAGCGGCGTCGGCCCCTGCTGCGGGCGCGCGATCAGCTGGGCGATGCGTCCGATCTCAGTCTCCTCGCCGGTAGCGATCGCCAGGCCGGCACCGCGCCCGTAGGTAACGATCGTCCCGGCAAAGGCACTGTTCAGTCGGTCCGCCACCTCCGTTTGCTGCGGCAGGACTTCCTCTGCGCTCTTTCGGACCGGCGCGGACTCGCCGGTCAGGGATGCCTCATTGATCTGAAGCATGTGACTCTCTATCAGCCGCAGATCGGCCGGCACGTAGTTCCCCACGTCGAGGACCACAACGTCGCCCGGCACGACCTCGCCGGCGGGCACCGTCGTCGCGGTGCCATCGCGGATGAGTCGCGCCTCTGGCGCCGTCATCGCCCGCAGGGCGGATATCGCTCGCTCGGCGCGCCACTCCTGCACGAATCCGAGGGCGGCGGAGAGGACGACGATCGCGGCGATGACGGCGGCGTCGACGATCTCGCCGATCGCGGCCGCAACGATGATCGCGGCGAGCAAGAGGAGGATCAGAAAACTCGTGAACTGGCTGGCGATCGCGGCGACTATGCTGCGGCCAGCCGCCTCGGGCAGCGTATTCGGGCCGTAACGGGCAAGGCGCTCCATTACCTCAGCCGACGTCAGCCCGACCGCGAGGTCGGTCTCGAAGCGGCGGACGGCCGCGTCTACGTCAGCGGCGTGCGGGGGCGCTTCGGCAACGGTCTTCACCACCCCCATTGTATTCAGATCAATCTGACGGGCACTGGGCCATCCGGCACGTCAGGAATGGCCGGTGTCCGTGCTAGACTCGCCGCGTGGAAGGGTCACTCCCCTGGGCCGTCTTCGTTCTATGCGCGGTGGCTATCGGCTTCGCCGGCTGGCAACTTGCCAGGCAGGGAGACCGCATCTCCGGCCAGACGGGCCTCAGCGGCCTCTGGGTCGGTGCGATGCTCATCGCCTCCGCGACATCGCTGCCGGAGATCATCACGGACGTCAGCGCGGCTGCGATCGACGAACCGAACCTGGCCGCGGGCGACCTCTTCGGGTCGAGCATGTCGAACATGCTGATCCTCGCCGTCATCGACCTCATGCACAGGCGACAGCGCGTCCTCCGGACCGTGTCGCAAGGGCACGGCCTCGTGGCGATGCTGGCAGTTGCGCTGACGGTGCTGGCCGCTGCTTTCGTCGTCTCGGACAGCCCTCTCGCCATCGGCCACGTCGGCCTCGAGACGCTGGTGCTCGCGGCCGTGTACCTGCTCGGAACGCGCATCGTGTTTCGGCAGGAGTACGTCGAGGCGCTGGCGCGGATCGCCGCCCGGACGACCAAGGACAGCGACGAAGTCGCCGCTTCGGCACCGGACGAGGCCCAGGGATTGCGGCTGCCAGAGCGCGCCACGGCGCTGCGCTTCCTCGGTGCGGCGGCCATCATCGTCGTGGCGGGACCGCTACTGGCACTTTCCGCTGAGGGGATCTCGGACCAGACGGGAATGGAGGCGTCGTTCGTCGGCGTGCTCTTCCTGGCTACGACGACGTCCCTTCCCGAGCTCTTCAGCTCGATCTCGGCAGTTCGCCTGGGCTCCTACGACCTGGCCGTCGGCAACCTCTTTGGTAGCAACTGCTTCAATATGGCAGCCTTCGTCTTCGTCGACTTCGCCTACACGCCGGGGCCGATCTTCGATGCCGTCGACCAGGCCGAGGTCATTGCGGCGCTCGTGGCCGTCTTCCTGATGGCGACAGCGATGATGGGAGTAATCTATCGCGCCGAGCGCAGGTACTGGTTCCTTGAACCGGACGCCGCCGCAATCATCATCGCCTACGGGTTCGGCCTGCTCATGGTTTACGACGCCACCACCTGAGGGCGGCGGCGAGAGACACGTGACTTCTTCTTCCTGGAGCCTGCAGAAGCGCTTCTAATTGCCAAGGAAGGGGTCGCTGGTTCGAATCCCGTCTCCGCTCCATTTCTCTGCCCACCGGCGAACCACCACTACCAAATCCGAATGACGTCAGCGCCGTGAAAGAGCGGTCCGACATCGAGGCCGAGGCTGGGGCCAGCGTACAGGGAAGGCGGGACGCTGATGTCTGCCAGGTAAAGCTCGCCCACCGCTTCCCGCGCCTCGGGCAGCCGCAAGCCTTCTTTGGGTAGGGCCAGCGTCATCGTCGCGGCCGCACGGACGGACGGATCGTGGACAGTACCTTCTGTCGTGTCGACGCCACTCGGCACGTCAAGGGACAACACCGGGGCCGTCTGTGAGTTGGCTCTGCGGATCAGTGACGCCGCAACGCCTGACGGAGCGCCCCTGAGGCTGTACCCGATTAGCGCATCAACGACCAGCTCGCTTTCGGGCAGCTCGATCTCCTCCCCGGCAGCGTCAGCATCGAGACCCATCCGCTCAAGTATCGAGTGCTGCTGACGCGGGACCTCGCCGAGCCGCTGAGGGTCGGCCGTCATCAGGACGCGGACGATGGCGCCCCAGTTGTGCAGCCGGCGCGCGCATACCAGGCCGCCGCCGCCGTTCCCTCCGCTCCCGGCGAGTATGAGCACACGCCGGCCGCGCGGGTCTCCGTCGAGAAACCGGCTTCGCGCCAGGTCCGCGAGGCATCGACCGGCGTTCTCCATCATCTGCAGAAGCGATATCTTGTAGTCCTCGGTCATGGCGCGATCCACCTCACGCATCTGCTGCGTGGAGAGAAACGGTGGTTGACTCTGGGAAGACACCATGATGAGACTCCCTTAGACCGCCGGCGCGGACGAACTGATTTCGTTAT
>SDBV01007930.1_pt1 | contig 14398 bp, 15 predicted proteins | sample 2277081 | NCBI WGS metagenome assembly SDBV01 (sample SAMN10402039, study PRJNA504765) | marine sediment metagenome | isolation source: marine sediment core GS10_PC15, 223 cmbsf | place: Arctic Ocean: Southern Knipovich Ridge | collected 2010
GCGGATTTTACCAGCTTCTTGGTAAGCGGCGGCATAGGCTGCGGCGGCACTTACGATTCCAACACCAATAACTCCTGCTCCCATCATACCCATTTTACTGCCCATTTGCATCCTCGATGCTTTCGCGCCCCCTCCGAACTGGGATAAGCCCCGGACCTTTCCTCCTCCACCGAACATCCCACCAATTTTTCCGCCAACGCCTTTAAGAGCGCCCCCTGCTTTGCCAAGCATTTTAGGTCCGTACATCAAAGCCATAAGGCCAGCGAGACTGCCCGGCAGTTCCCCTATGGCTCCGATCATCGTGGTGAACATACCAAGAGCCTTGGCGAACCACTCCGATCCGTGAGCTATCCTGCTGAAAAACGCTTCACTAGGATCTTCCTTTTTGCCGGGCTGAATTGCGGTCACTGCCCGGAAAGCCTTTCTGGCATTGGCCTTGGGATCAGTCTGGAGCTTCGCAGCAAACTTCTGGAATTTACTGGAGCTAACATCGGCATCAGGGAACATACCCCTCAGAGCCTTGTCTATGGCATCTTTACCCTTAGCACTACGGATTTCATTAAACTGCTTCTCTCGGACGGCTTCCTGTGCATTTAGGAGCTGTTGCTGGTCCATCCCCTGGCCGTAGACGGCTGCCAACGTGCCTCCGCCTGCTTTCGCAGCGTCGAGACGAATCGCGTCCTGAATAGCTCCCTGCATCTCGCTTGAGCCTTCTATCAATTTCTGGAATCCCAGCATAGTAGATCCGCTGGTTACTCCTTGTTGCAACATCTGGAACAGGACTCGACCTTCAGCCCCGTATCTCTCGACGTACTCGTCTACGTTCTTCGAGCCTTGGTCGAACTCCTTCTGTAGCTTCTTACCGAAATCTAGAGTACCTGCAATGTTGATCTTGCCAGCCTCCATCAAGTTCTGCTTGGCATCGTGCATGGCAGCTTCCTTAGTCTTACCCAAGGATAGCTGAACAGCCAGTTCATGATTCAGGGATTCAGTGAGGAACTTCGTGTTCTGGTTGTAGTGGCCAGACTGGAAAGCTAGATCTTGCACAGTCTGAGCAAACTCTGCCGTGTTAACCTTGCCATCTCCAAATAGCTTGTTAAGGTTAGTGGTTGCTAGACCCATTCTGGCTAGGTCATCGTTAGACTCTTCCATCGTCTTGCCAAGTCGTTTCCAGTTCTTCTCCGCGAAAGCAGCCGCTTCGGCCATGCCCATACCGCTGAACTTGGCGATCTTAGCCATATCACCGAACTGTGAACTCACCTGTTCTACAGCATCGGAAGTACCGCCTAGGGCCGTGGTCAGAGAAGCGAAAGATGCTTCGGAATCCTTGGCACTATGACCAAACAGAGACGCCTGCAAGGAGGCCATCTTCAGGTTGTAGGTGAACTTACCCGTAGTCGCCGCTAAACTGCCGAAAGACTGATCTAGTGCCATACCGCCTTTGGCCATTGCATCGAAACCTTTATTAGCGGCGACAGCAACTTTGTTCAAATCCCGAAGAGCGGCAGCCCAGCCCAAAGCCCACTTGTTTTTCCTCATGTCGTCTGCAACGTTCTTCAGTCGTCCAAAGGCTCCTTGTGCTTCGTTGGATAAGCGAATCTGCTTCTCCTTAGCGGCACTTAATTCGTTATAGAGGGCGACCTGTTGGTCAAGCGTTGCGTTTTCACTTTGAAGGGATTCTACGTATGCAACCTCGGCCTTGAGAACATCCTGAATAGCTCTTTGAACCGGTTGTAATTTGCGAGCCTGCTCTGAGAGTTTCTTGAGACCTTCGTGACTCTTGGATTTTGCGATGTCGCGCATACTGCCCTGGATCGACTTGAGTTGCTTGGCCGTCTCAATGTATCCCTTCTGAGTGGCAGCATCAATAGCCGGAATACCAGCTCCCGGTGAACCGCTCCCCTTGGAACCGTGGGTTCCAGCGGCCGACTTGAGAATGTCCATTACGCCCATTTACGTCTCTCTCTTCACTCTCTCGGTTGGCAAACCGCCTTTTCGAATCACATCCAAAAACGCATCCTTCGGTAGAGTAGCCATATTTATGACTTCCTCCCCCAAAGGGATGGCCATGCCGGTGTTCAACCCGTCGCCCGGAGGCAAAGGAGTTCCGTCACTTGTAGATGACGGATTCGGGTCCTTTTTAGACTTCTTTAACAGACCATCCGGCAAATCAGGGTTGATAACTAGAGATAATGGCACAAAAATCCTGTCAGAGCCTTCCTTGGCCCCTGGCTCTACTGCGGACATCCTAAGCAGCTCCGACCGGCTCCACATTGTTCCCAACTGATGTCCGAGCCTATCCCATTGCTCGTTATCGGCTTTTTGAAGCCAATGAAAGGCGAACATCAAATGTTCGAAAGGGAGACTGTTTATGTAGTCAAGATGCCACCCGGTTTTCGCCAGGACATAGCCACGTATCGCGAGATTAGGATCGTCTTCCGTGGCTGCTAGCGCAAAGGGAGATCTTGAGTTGTCCCTCCCTCGCCAAGCAAGGCTTCAAGAGAACCCTTGGGATCTACCCTCTTCTGGTAAGCGTCCCACAGCTCTGATTGTAGATCCATAGTGGCTTCCTTGCTCAAGAAATCCATAAATTTCGTGGAGGCCATCATACGAACCCTCTCGGGCGGATTCAGCGGATCGAAAACAGCTTTCCAGACCCCTTCCACCATGACGCGCTCATGCTCTTCCAGGGGAACGTCGAACACCTTCCACAGAGGTTCACCGTCAATCGCTACTACAGCGAAGGCGGACATGGCTGTCTGAAGATGAAGCTCGTTCTCTCTTGGGCTAAGCGACAAGGTATCCGCAAAACGGACCGCAGTGGTCACAGAGTTCCCGTCGAGCACCCGCATAGTGAACGTAGTAGGTCCGACCTTGATCTCCTCCAGAGGAATAGACTCGATACCGAAATCTTGTCGTAGTTTCTGGAGAAACGGGTGGGACTGACCAGCAGCCGGTGGTGCAGGATCAGGATTGGGAATAGGATATTCCGTGGGGTCCGTTTCAACCTTCACGGGGGCCGTGTAAGTCTCTTCGCTGACAGCATTCTCGGGCTGGTGCCGGGTCGCTAGGGTAGGATCAACCTCAAGACCAGTTCCTTCCCGAGGCTCCGGCGGACGGTGCTCCGGTCGGGGCGGGGGAGTAACAGGTGTTGCAGCTTGGGGTGGGTTCGTGCGAACTCTCTGTCCCTGGATCCTTTCCGTAAGATGACCAAACTGGGACGACACGGCCTCTTCGGCTGCGGCACCCTTCTGCTCCTCATGCTCTGCCTTCTTGCGGCGGTATTCAGGATTATCACCTTCTGGCATCATTGCGTCCATAGGGTTTCGGTCTTGGTCGTCAGCCATAATAATTTCTCCTAATCCGGGTTAACTTCTTCGTCAATCATCTTCACGACTTCTAAGGCTAGTCCCGACAGTTCAAATCTATTTTTTGATATAATCAATCTCGTTAGTGACCCGTCGGAAGTAATGGCAAACAAAAACATGCTAGTGACACCACCAGCAACTATCTGTTTCCTGACATCATCTATCAATTGAAGGGAGTCCGCACAAGAATCGGACACGACATCCTCGGGTTTGCCACCCTTGACAACTTCGAGCTTCAGTACGTCTCCACCCTTGTCGTCTAATGTATCGTCGCGGTCGCCCACTTTTGACTCCCCCCAGCCAGAGACAGGTCTGTGCTTAGAGAATCCAGCATCAGACCCACATCGTTTCGATCGCAAACCCCGTGACAGAGTAATTCGTCATCTCGCATCAACACCCAGTTGCAATCTACGTTCACAAGATTCACAAGGCAGTAATAGCTCAATACTTCACCATTCTCGATTATCGGAGAGAGAACGTAAAGATTTCGGCTGGTTACCATAATACTTTAGTCTATGTGTTAGATTTGTCCCAGGCCGGGAAGGGGAAGATTATCCCAGTTAAATTTGTCAATCGTGGACATGGGGTCAATCCCCTCGTCTCCGTCACCCTCTACGCCACGGCCCCGCTTGGTGCGCTCTTTGGCTTTTTCGGCGGCCCCGGGAGGGGCAGGGGGGAGTTTCGACACTGGGCTAGTGATGCCCTGCTCTGCAATTAAACGAGTAGCGGCGGCGAAGCCTCCCCCTACCCTATCATGGGGATATCGGGTCTCAGGGAAACTATTGTCTCGGGCTTCGCCATCTTCAGAGTGGTCTACTGCGGCAGGATGCTCATGCGGATCGTCTGTATCGGTGTCGCATCCCCAGGCGTAGAAACTGGCCTCAGTTTCCTCGCTCTCATCCTCGTCTTTCGGATCGAGAGTCCCCTCATCGGGATCGTCATCCTCGTCCTTGGAGCCAAAGGGAGGAGCTGCTCCCGGGAATGGCTCAGCGACGATAGCCAGTCTGGCCTCAGTTTCCTCAGTTTCCTCGCTCTCATCGTCTTCGTCTTCATCCTTAGAGCCAAAAGGAGGAGCTGCTCCAGGGAAGGGTTCGGCGAGGATAGCTGTGGGGAAAGTTCGGCGCGTGTCTTCTACCGAAGACCAGGGCCAATACCGCGTAGGCCAGTTCGCGGGGGGACGTTGCATTATCCAGCCACTCGAATACGGCTAACGTAAGCCAGCTCGCACTCAACTGTGATGATGGCGTCTCCACCAGCTTCCCAGTTATTGTTGTTCTTGGTTTGGAACCAGCAACCGCTGTACTGCCAGAGCTTGTTCAACTCGCTGCCACGGAACAGATACTCCTGAATGACCCAAGGTCGCGTCTGATCCATAAGGTCATCAAAGACCGCACCGAAGCCTAGAGTAAGCTCTAGCTCCTGATTCCATACTTCCGTTCGGGCGAAGGCAATGGTGTAACCAGTAGCCTGACCGGGCACGTAGTCGATCGGACGGCCCCACGTTACGTGAGACAATTCCCGAACATGGTTGCCTTCACGAGTGTAGGCGTTAGGCTGCCAGGAAGTTATACGACCAACGATGTTGCCGTCTACTACGATTGAAAGACCGTGGTAGGTCTTGGTAGTAGGCGCACCAGCCGCAGACTGCTCAATAGGCTGAACGGTTACATCAAAAGCGTTTGTGGCAAAAGGCGACGGATTCGGTATTGACACACCCTCCTAAGCGGCGTAACATCGGCGTTTGCCGTTGATAGCTCTACTTATTACAGATCTGTCCACTCCGTAAGTCGAAGCTAATTCGACTTGGGTGGATCTGCCTGCGCTGTAAATTTTCTTAATCATTATGACATCTTTATCCGATAACTTTCGTTTCTTGGAGGACATTTTATCTCTGGAGGAATCTGTATGCCTGTTACCGTAGAATCCGTTTCCCTCTCCAGATTGCCCTTCCTTAAACATAAGGATATGCTCTTCATCCCACTTAGATCCATACCTGTGATTCTTCTCGCCTCTTTGGGCGTCTCCTATCTTCTTCCGCGTTGCAGAACTTCTTGACTTTCCAAAGTTCCCGTTTTGTTCCCCGATACGTCTATAGTTTCTGCATTGCTCTGTGGTTCTCTTGGGCATTTTCTTACCTGTACGGGTCAGACTCATCTTTCTTTTTGTCTCTTCAGAATGCCTTCCGTTACTCCCACCTTCTTTGATGTTGTACCCTTCTGGCACCATAGTACCGAGAAAAGAAATCCATTCAAGTTCTTCGGAGTCCAATTCTTTCCCAGAGGAAACTGAGCACAGCTCAGTAAATTCTGGAGTTCCGTACTTTCTTATGGCGTTATAAAAGGCAGGACACCCAGAGTCTCCACGCTTAGCTGAGAGAATATGAATCTTTGCCCTTTCGTCAACAGCTATAGTGGTAGCCCCTACATACATTTTCCCATTAGAGAATTCTGCTCTGTAGATCCTACCGTAGACCATTTCTACGCTCCGTATTCGGTGCGCAGAGCCCTAGCGAGTGTGTACTCCCCGTGACTCTCCAGCGCAGCGGCGCACTGCTTGACCTGGGCGATCATGTCGCTCTTAGGCTCAGGGCCGCGCTCTGTTGGATTGTCAAAGAAGGGATCGCGCCTCGTCTGGTAATCTGACTCCGGCACATTCTCAGCAAAATCGCCTACCCTGAAATCTTCCTCACCGTTAACACCAAAGCCGAAGAACTCCTTCAGAAGACTCTTGCCCTCGGGAGACAGATCTGTTTGCTTTGAGATTACCTCATAGATCTGCGCGGCCAGGGCGTGCTTTCCCACTTTCTCAGAGTCGAGATGGGCTGCAATCCTAAACAGTGTGACCAGTCGTGATCCTTGCATTACTTTAGCTCCTCAATGGAATTACGGGCTATCGAACGCCGAAGTCATTCGAGTTGACGGTGAATAGACCGAAGACCCTCTTAATCGGCATTCGCAGGAAGTAAGCATAGAACATGTGATATAGGGTCGCATCTGCTGTATCCCTGAAGACCACAATGTCTGCGCTTGGGTCGTACTTCCGAACGTTACCCGAGTCGTCCTCGTACTGACCGATGATACCTCGACCAAGTAGGCCAAGAAGAATACCGGACAGTGTTGCTTTGATGATACCAACACCGGCTTCTGCACTGGGAACAACCAGCGAGATAACTGCGTTCTCCATTTCCCTACGGACAACCTTGGTCACGAACTGCTTCTGAGTCATGGCCGAGATCAAGTAGAAGTCGATGGAGAAAGTATCGACAGTGGTGTCTTCCTCAATACGGATAACGCCGTTGCCCAGATCGGTGAAGTAGTCCATCGCACCGTCTCCGAGTAGAACATTCTCCTTCTCTGTGTACGTCTGTACAGACTGGAAGCCAGAAAGGTTCTTCTTCAGAACTGTATTGGCGGGATCCGAGAAACTGGCGGTCAAAGAAGCCAGAGCACCAGCAACGAAAGAACCATCGACTGTTACCGTTACGGTATCCCCTGATTGGAGGACCGCATTCACTGTAGCAGTGGTAGGAGCAACCAAAATTCTAGTACCGTGTGACGGCGACTGCCCGAAGACCCTAAGCGTCTTATCGGAAAGGAACCGCAGAGTATCGGGAGTCTGGCGGTCGCCGATCGGGGTTCCAATAGGAGCACCGAACCAGTCCAGAGACTCGCGCTTCTCGAACGGGTCATTAGCCCTCTCGTTGACAGCAAGTTGATCGCCCCAGGCATCTTGTCGAGCCAGGACAATTCGATCCGTAATGCCATCTACTTCCTCGGTGGCTATAAGAGCTGTCTTGAAGTCTGTTTGCTGGAACACTCCGTCTTCATCAGCATCGGCAACTTGTACGTAATAAACACCGAACACGTTATTGTCGAAAGCCAATTCGTTGGCGATGTGCAGATGGTTGTCTACAGTGGACGGACCCAAGAGGGTTCGGCCATCGTCGCGGTCTAGAACGAGGATCGGGTTGTTGTACAGCTCTTCACCTCGCAGGAAGTTTCCTGTGAAGTAATAAAGCTGACCCGGATCGGCTTCGTCGCCGCGAGTCCTGTAATCAATCGTGAAGGGAGCCTCTGGCGGAATAGGAAGAACCACAAACGGGCTATCCGTGACTTCAACCGACGCAACCGGAGTGTTGCCAGTTGTGAGTGTGACGGCTACCGTGCCCTCTACCGGAACCTCATCAATGATGACGTAACTGGTGTTCGCTGTTCCTGTGACCGCACCGTTGACATCTATGATGATGTCGGAAACCTCTAACTCCTGCTCGCGCTCCTGCTGTAGAGACCAATCAATCTTGTTCTCATCCAGAGCACTGAACGTGAACTCGTCACCGCCAACATGCCGGTTACCTGAAACCCTAGCACGCTGCATGTTTCGGAACGCCAGCTTGACGTTATCGGGGAGCAAGACGTGTCCAGTTTCGTCGTCGTCATACGCGCTACCTGAGGTTACATCGTAGGTACCGAAGCTGCCCTCAGGTGTGTCCGTACTCCACTCTCCTGCGGCGTTACCTGTTGCGAGAGTCGGGTTCGTAGTTGTGCCGTGAGTCAGGGTGTAGTTTCGGTTATCCTTGCCTGTGTAGAAGATCTTAGGAGCATTCGCCATGAAGGCAAAATCGTCTCCAACTGCGAAGTTTGAGGCTCCCATGTCTATTTCTACATCTACGTCAAAGGCGAGACTTTGAACCAAAGTGGCCGGAGACGCTTCGGCTGCCGTAAAGGTGCCGTTCGGGCCAATCTCACCGAAGGAGGACCAAACAAACGTTACTGTGCGAGTGGGAGAGGATCCCGCAATACCGATGACTCTCAAGGAGTAACCCGTGTTGAACTCGCGATCGAACGTTGATGTAGATGCTACCGCTACTGAACCGGAGCCTGCATTCAGATCTCCGACAATTACAGCGCCGGTCTCGGCGAACTGATTTGTGTTGTCATAGCGAGCATCCGCCTCAATCAAACCAGGGCCGAAGGCCATGAAGGAAAACTCGTCTGCAACCGCGAAGTTTTCTGGAGAACCAGAAGCAGGGAAGTTGAAGTCTAGATTGATACCAAACTCAATTTCCACGCTCCACTGCGATACACTTCCGGCCGGAGGAGTACCTGTGAAGGGGTCCTGATACACCGTAAACGTGGGTGCCGTCTCAAGAGAGTGAAGCGGGCGGGGAGGCAAAGCGTCGTTACCGCCGCTGATCGGTGTGCTGGTGTACGAGAATTGTGCCCAGCGATTTTCGTCAACAATGGTGCCACTAGCCGCTAGGCACTCAAACTGGTAATTCCTGTTGTAGTTGTGATTGAACTCGGAATCTCCGCTTTCTGCTTGTACGACGACACCAGCGCCCGTGTTACCCACATCCGCAACTACATTCTCCAAAACGGAGTCATTGTTGGGGTTACCGGAGTCCAGCAGGATAGCCGTGATGTCCGTGACGATGATGAAATCAATGAACTCTTTGAACTGGGGAGAGTCCTCAGACAGACCGACGTTTACAACTTCTCGAAGCTCCTCAACCGGGATCGTGTCTAGGGGAGTGCGCTCTTCTGACTGGTAGTCTACGAAGTATGTCGCGGTCGGATCAAACGCTTCGATCGAGATGGTCACTTCATCGAAGTTTTCACTGTCATCGACAGACTCGGTGAAGAACCAGAAATCGGTTCGCACGACGGTTCCGTCTTGCTTGCGAAGCTGGATACCGGGAGCATTCTGATCCTGATCTGCGTTAAAATCAAGAGCTGCTTGATGCGGAGCCAGCGAAGTAAACGTAAGCTGCTCATCATAAACGAAGGAGCGTCGGATCGCAATATTTTTTCCAGTTGCTAGACGATTACCAACGCCGACGAAAGCGGGAAGCCGCGCGTCTGCCGTAAGGTTAACCGGTCGCGGGATGATGAGTTGCCCGATGTATACTCCGGGCGGAACATATCGTGTGTTTACCAATCGGAACGTAGGGTTAGCCATGAAAGTCCTCTCAGGTAGAGCCTGGATTTTCTCTAATTCAGCGCCCGGAACTCATCGTTCGGCGTCGTGAAGCTGCTCTAAGATAGATAATAACAACCTTCCAAGCAGTTATAGAATTACCGTCACTGCTTTTCTGGCGACCACTTCTGGGGCCAACGCGACTCCTCTGGTCTGAACCTTTCGGCGGTCTTGTATCTGAATTTCGAAGTCTCCGAGACGCCTTGCTGTCACAAATAGGGTCTCTGGGTCAAAAGTGGCGATATTTCCATCAGATAGGACTACCCGTTGCCTATCCTGAAGCTGTGTCACTCGTATCTGGTTGATTTCGTTCAGTTTTATTTCGTCTGGGAACTCTATGATCGGGCTCAAGTTACTGGCGAGATCGGATTGGCCGGGCTTCGCGGTAGAAGGGAAGGCCACCTGAGCCATTTCCTGCTCCAATATGATCCGGTCCTCGTACTGAACCAAAAGATCTATTGTCATCGCCCAGACCGAATCCTTGGGGTCGTCATTGATGGCACTATTTGTCGTAGGCGACGGAGTGAAGGTCAGAGGCAGTCTCACCTCCCAAGTGTCTCCCTTGTCGTCTCGGCCCGTAATACGCTGTCCGCCACTGATGTTGCGTAGGGGGCCGAAAACAAGCGTTAGGAACGAACCTAGGGCGTCTGCGGACTCCTGATCGCCTGCGGCAGCGATGACGGTGATGGGGATGTTGTAAGTCAGGGGAAACTGGCCCTGCCACATCAAGGGTTGACCGAATTCCCCACGATCGCCCAATTGAGTGGCCTGATCCAGAACATTTAATCCAGGGTCTACCCACTCCATACCACTGTCCACGATCAAAATAGCCGGAAGACGTGCCCTGATGTCGTTAAAGTATCGAGCGAGCTGGGTCGGGCGCAGGGTCGGATCGGTAGTCAGGGTATCCGTATCTGTGATGAAGAGCTTGGAGAGGCCGCCAACAGCCTCCGTGATGGAGCGCTTCACTCCATCAGTGTCCATGAACGCCTGGATGTAGTGCTGAATGGCCTGTTTCGTGATCGACTTGATACGATCATGACTGGCTCGGGACACAGCCTCTTGAATGGACTTAGGTGCCGCTCGAAATATGTATCCGTCTGTCGGAGGGGTATCTGCCATTAGACTCTCTTAGGAAGTCTCGCCGAGACGTAGATTTCTCCCAGGCATAATTAGCAGATCCCTAGGATCCGGCATTTCTATACCCTGTTTCTTGCAGAGACGTTCAACCTCGGGCAATAGTTCTTCCATTCGCCCCATGATCTCTTCTGAGGTCAGGGCATTGTCGGGAACGAGCGGTGATAGATCCTCAGCAAAGCTCCACTCGGGGTGGACTACGGGAGGGTCGAACTTCCATACAGCCGAACCACTGTGAGCTTCTTGTAGAACCACTGCTTCGTCATCTTCGTAGAAATACTTGATGTTGCGAGGCCGTTTAGCTATATCTGCGTCGTAGGATTCTTTTTCGCACTTCTCACACAAAATTCTAGGGCAAAAATACCCGTCTATCTCTCTTGAAAAATCAGGGGAGAAAACACCATGCTTAGCACATCTATATTTGCTGTTGCTCATCATTACGTCCTATCTATGCATTTCTATGTATTCAATCGCTTTCGCCAGAACTGCTGAATTTTCCTCGAACATGCCCAAACCAACATTACACTTCGAGCATAATAACTTCCTGGCATCTCCAGAGTGATGATTGTGATCTACAGCCAACATCCCTTTGCCTACTTCATTCTCTTTTCTTCGACACAAGAAGCACCTACTATCCTGTTCCTGTCTCATTTTGAGATACTGCTCTAAAGTTATTCCATACTGCTCTTTCATCTTTCTGTGTTTATCGTAATGCGCGACGCAATAAGTTTTGGCATAATACTGTAAATTGCAGCCAGCTATGCTGCATCTTCTGGTTGGGTCCTTAGTTCTTATTGTGCTTCCTATTTCTAGATCAGTGTTACCAAGTTCAATCAATCTTCTCCTGCTGGTGTGGGTAGCGCATAAACCCCTGCTGTGATGTTTCTTATCACAGTCTTCTATGATACAAATGGGCTCTCGCCGAGCTACTGGAGCGTTGAGATTCAGGTTATTCTTGGCCCTCTGATAATGCAGAGAACAGTAAGTCTTTGCATATAGATCTCCAAAAGAATGCTCAATTAAAGAATGTCACGAAAGTCACTAATGCCGTCTACATAACCCTCTAGCATAAATTTTTTCACTATCGCAATCTTCGGATGAGCAGAGATCCCTATCGCTTGTCTTCATCACATTGCTCCGATGTCAGCAAGGCATTGGCCTTCTGCAACGCTGTTCTCTTCAGGGGCCACTTTCCAATGAATTTCTGGGCCATGTATAGCTCCCAGTTTCCGTCCACGTTGTCGATGCGAACGCGCTTGCCGTTTCTGCAAGTACCCTCATAGCGTCCCTTTCTGAGACGCCGCATCATCCGGTCAGGGGCGGCCTGAACCTCCCAATTGAGCTGTTCTTCAAGCATATTCGGCTCCACCTAAGAGATAATTACCCGCTCAGGTTGTCGATGCCCTGCTGAAGAGCTGTCTGTACGAAGTTCAAAAGAACTGCGTGCTCGCAGCAGCAGCCAGCACCGTCCTTTTGGGCCAGAGAACGCAGATTCTCGGCCAACCAGCGGATATCCTTCCGCTTACCGGCTGGAACATTTAGGCGTGCGCCCAGGGCCTCGATCTGCTGGATCAGGGTATTCCCGGCGGGCCTTACGTCCCACGATAGGTCACGAATGTCCATTTCTATTCCTCCTCTCTTTAGTTTATATTGCTGCGATACCTCAAAGATAACCCTACAGATAAATGCCTCTCATTATGAAGTATTGTAAATCCGTCGCCCAACTGTAACCACCGGAGTACGATCGTAGCCAAGTTGAAATATTGTTCCATTAGCCCAAAGACGGATGTTGATGAACTCCCCAGGCTTCAGGTCTTCGGCTAACATAAACATACCCTCAATAGACATTCCTTTTGGAGAGCCCGAGAACCACGCAGATACACCGGTAAGACCGCTAGCCGAATCTGTAAGAATGGAACCATCCACTCCTTGCTCAGCCCAAGTCCCAGTAAAAATCTGCTCATCCAGATCCCCAGAACCACCAGAGTATTGGGTAACAAAGTCAAGATTGTTAATAAAATTAGATGCTATGCCCATAACTCCAGCAGACGGGCCAGATGTTGTTGTTACTAAATTATAAAGGCCCGAACCATTTTTTTGCGCACGAAATTGAAAAGTAATAGCGTCTGTAACATCTTGGCGGGCGCAAGCGAAACGCAAGCGAAATCTTGAATTGGGTGGGAGTGTAACGTTAAAGTTAGTAACAGCGCTATATGACGCTAGAGTCCCATCAGCAGGGTTCTCAAAACCATTATCAAAACGAAAATGGATGCTTTCTCCTTGCATAAAATTACCACCACCACCATCCATTACGCCCATAATCAACCGCTCCTAATAATAAAATAGTGAGTGCCCGTAAACAGGCTTTTCTGAAAGATCTTCGCGATAGGGTCTATGCCTTGCTAGGTCAACCCAATTTCTAGCGCTAAGGTTATCCTTTTCGGGAAAATTTCCGGGCCAGTAATTAGTCCAGCGCGGATTATTATGCCTACCCTCAAACATGTACGCTTCTCTAGCAGCTCGTTCCGCATCAACTTCGCCTATTATGTCAGGATCAGATCGAATTCTCAAACGAAATTCCCAGAATTTCTCAGTCGTCATTGTTCTTCCATTAAGAATGCAGCCAATATTATCAAAATCATTAGCGATGTGATCCAATAGACTTTCTATTTTAATACCCATCCAATTATTGTCTCTGATACTGAAGACGTAGTATTGATCCATTACCTCTTGTCGCGAACTCTCATTCTCGAACGGCTGGAGAATGCTGTGGACTCCTATACGTTTATCGTTAGGAATCAATTTTGGATCACCAATAGGCGACACATCACTCCACAAAAGTGACGTTCCATCAGTGTAATAAATTTTCCATTTTGCCGGTCCGGCAACTAAGTTTCTAGGCACCTGTGGCTCCAACAATATCTGCATCAGCCTTGACCAGCTTGCGAATTGTCCAGTAAGCATCCATCGTCATTGTTCTTCCGTGAAGTATGCAACGAATATTATCAAAATCCGTAACAATGTGATCCAAGAGCCCATCTACCCCAACACCGATCCATCCATTATCTCGTATGCTGTAAATGTAATGGTATTGTTCTAGGACTTCTCGCATGGTATCATTGTTAAACTGTTGAATGACACTGTGGACTGCTATCCTCTTTGCTGCGGGTATTAGTTTCGGATCACCATTCGGTGCTATAGCGCTCCAAAGAAGTGACGATCCGTCTGTGTAAAAGATTTTGTATTTGGGAGTGGGCATAATTTTATCCTCTAAGTTAATCTTCGGTATAACGTACAGTTAGGTGCAGCTCAGGCGTTGTGCCTCCTTGTGCAGAGGTCTCAATCCAAATAAAAGAATTTGCAGGAACGGTCACGTCACCCCCCAATGTTAAATTATCTCCAGTTGTAATAGACGTAACTGCTTGAGCATTAACAGCTTGATTTCCGACGGCGCTTCGATCAGTGTTGTGAAGAACCGAAACAGTTACCGTAGGGGTTGCTAAACCATCGTTAATGACTCCTTCTACTGCAACGACAGTGATTGCGATGTTCGTAAAAAACCAACTAATATCTTCAGCAGCGCCGGGGTTTTCAATAGTGATACTTTTGAATCTAGACTGGAGACCTATTCCAGTTTCTCCAGTTAGACCAGTAAGCCCGGTTAGACCGGTGGCTCCCGTTTGACCTGTGGCCCCGGTTCCACCGGTTCCACCAGCACCAGTTTGGCCGGTGACTCCAGTTTCACCTGTGGCCCCGGTTCCACCGGTTCCACCAGCACCCGTTTGGCCGGTGACTCCAGTTTCACCTGTGGCTCCAGTTTCACCTGTAGCCCCGGTTCCACCAGCACCCGTTTGGCCGGTGACTCCAGTTTCACCTGTGACTCCAGTTTCACCTGTAGCCCCGGTTCCACCAGCACC
>SDBV01007931.1_pt1 | contig 14397 bp, 17 predicted proteins | sample 2277081 | NCBI WGS metagenome assembly SDBV01 (sample SAMN10402039, study PRJNA504765) | marine sediment metagenome | isolation source: marine sediment core GS10_PC15, 223 cmbsf | place: Arctic Ocean: Southern Knipovich Ridge | collected 2010
TAATAGCTATTTCATAACACACCTCCTAGTTTTTGGTGTAAAGAAGTTTGTATATACAGAGTCAATTTCCAATCTGAGAATAAACTGACCAAATATGCCAATATTTAAGCATCTAAATAAGGCTGATTTACAGATCCTTTATATGTATAATATAACACAATATGGGAAACATGTCAAGTGCCTCAATAACGCATTTCAACAACAGCATTTGGTCTCCTTTTTTCACATAGTTGGAGAATAAAATGAACGCCAGGGTACGCAAAATACCAGGTTGGGTCTTTAGAAGCTGCAAAAGTGGTCAGCTTTGTCAACTCTCTGAGGGAGAGAAGACCAAGACTTTTCGATAATCTAAGAATCCCTATCCAAATAATCCTTGTTTCCACTCTTTTCTGTACACTCATTATATAATCCTTAGTGTCCATATCAATTCTTGAATTTCGAGAGAATATCAGCGTCAAAATACCTTGTTTCAGCACCTTGAATCGGCATCCTTCCAAGCATAGTTACGGTACAATCCTCTCTCAATACCCTTGCTCTACCTACCGCTTGGAGAAGTTCTGCCTGAATCATGGACATCTGTAACTGCTGTAATCTATAGTTGTTCTTGAAGGTATTGAAATAGAACACAAATCCATCATACTCAACTTCTTGGAAGTTCATTTTCGTGTCTTTGATATCGTAGTCAATTCCTAGAACTCTTGCGTACAAATAGTACACTGATGGGTTCTTATGAGGAGTTCCTACAACAAAAAGGTCCTTTCCCCGGTATTTGTCTATACCGCTGAGATAGCCAAAATGCGCCTCCTCAGCAGTAGGAAAATGTGATTTAAATTTCAAGTGAGTGATTACAGGGTTTCTTCTTGCCATAGAACCTGCCACTTCGAGCAGCTTTGGTTCCTTTTTGATTGCAAACGCCGAGAAAGAAGATTCCGGATAGTGAATGACTATTCCTTTGGTTTCTACCCTTCCAACATCGTGAACTTTCAGTCTATTCCCATAGAGTTTTTCATAGATCCGTATATTGGGTGTGGCTGATAGAATGATGATCTTTTTGTAGTCACACTCCCGTCTTTTCAAATAATGAATATAGCTACCGCTCTTTACGTAATAATCACAGTCAAGAAATCCAAATACGTTCGAAGGGGTGCTTTCCTCATTACGGGAAAAGTCCATTCTATTTCTAGTCAAGAATGCTTTGACCAACTTGTCCTTTAGTTTTGCAATTCCCTTAGTATTCCCCTCTCCAAGAGTTTGGGCCATATCGTCAGCAGTTTCCTGTACAGCTCGGTAAAGTTAATCCATGTCCTTGTAAAGTGAAGCTATGTGCCGCTCGTCTGAAAGTCTTTTTAGCTCAAGCACGAGAAATGCGAAATCACTGATGTTCATACTACCTTGAGCCAAAAGCTTACCAATCGGATCTTCATCGATAAGGACTAATTTTTGGTTTCCGTGTGGATATAGGATCACTCTGTCATGGGTAGTGACAAGTAGTCCTTCAGGGGTGTTATTAGCCGCATCAAGTTCGTGGAAGTACTGCCGCACGCTCTCATTGTCTGATTTGATCTCGTGCAGATACCGTACAGCTCTCTCATGAGCGCCTAGTGCATAGAATCGATCAATGTTTGCCTTTTGAAACGCGTCCAATATCGGAATATCCGGTACAGCAATAACGTTCTTACCCTCTTTGCGAATCCTCTTAACAATTTCATTTTTGAGAGCATGGGTAGGGACTGCCAATATACCATTCTGAAATGATTTGGATTTTACATATAATTCCGTTTTACCCAATCCAGTATCAGCCTTAATGATGTGTACCATTTCATCATCGCTAGTCATGGCACTCTCGAATACTTCTTCCAATCTTCGTTCGGCTTCTATTAGAGGTATTATTTCTTCATGATGAATTATCTTTACTTGATTTTTCAATAACCGAACTGTTTCAGGAATATTTACTTGGTGAAGACAGGAATTTGCATATGGACAGTACTTATCGCATTGCGTTGGTTCGTAGCAAGTCTTATTGATGTAGTTGATGTGGTAGTTTTCAAATTCTTGTTTCTTGTATTTCCCCTCAGCACTTGCGTATTCGATTCTCTTGGAGAGTCCATCCAAAAACTTTGTCTTTCCACCTTCAATCACTAATAGATTTGTTGCTAATGCAAACAATTTATTGTGATCTAACCATATTTGAGCATCGATAAATTCTCGATATAATCGGCACTTCTTGGTAATGTCATGAAAATCAAGATTTCGTACCTTATCTCTCTTGATTTCAATATTTTGTATTTCATATTTGAAGTCTTTGGTTTTTCTAGATTTTTTCCCGCTAACAGAAGTTGACAGATAAAGTCTATAGCTAGATACGAATTCTCCACCATTGCTATATATACTATATAGGTACTGTTGACTTTTCGTATCTTCATCTTTTTCCCCTCCCACTCCTACATACTGAAACTTCGTTGGGGCGGAAAATGATTCTTCTAGTTGATCAAAGCGGGGAAAACCATTCTTTGTTTGGATTCCTAAAGCTTGGCAGAATGCCTTAATCTTTTTTGAGGCATTCGATCTATCACTGAGTGTGATTTTTCTGCAAGCAGCCTCTATTAGCCCAACGATGTCCAATCTACCTTCATAATTCTCATAGACGAGTTTTTTTCCACCAAAGAAGAATTGGCTTGGTAGTTTGCATTGCTTATCCATTTGAGGGAATATCTGTTGAAGAACATCCATTACCAATGTATGTATTCGTATTTCTGTTACAGGATGATTCAGGATAAATACCAATCGATACCTGTCACCATCAGTATCACTGAAGCTTGTGTAAGCGAATGCGAGCGGCAATCGATAATCTTCACAGATTTTGAGTGCCTCTTTTAGGGGTAATCCCTTGTCGATATCAATTGCAAATATCTGTTGTTCGATCCATGCCTCATTCGTCTTGTGAAAGCCAATTCCTTTATTTGGATGATCAGTTTCCTTGAAATGCGCAGGACAGAATGATTTTGCCTTTGGCATCACAACACTGTGCGCGAGTTCCTTAACAGAGGTTTCTGTTTTATAGCTCGCTAATCTATTTACGATCTGTCTAATTGTTATTTTGTCAGGCTTCCTATCGAAACCTTGGTAATCGAGGCAATATCTTACTCTCGTATCATCTCTCAGACCTGAAAATTGTACAGGGTTTGCTTTCTGTTTTTGAATTGTTGATGTAATATAATAACTCCTTGTATTTGCGGCTTTCCATGCGTATTATTTGTCTCACCGCCTGTTTATAGTATACCCGGAATTGAAAAAATTATCAACTTTTTCTTTAGAATTCGGGTTTGATGGAAGGGATTATGTGCGTTGCTCAATATAATAAATGTAGAAGTACATTTTGCGCGTATTTCATGGTCTGTATAGCGATTTTGCCCTATAGATTAGATTAGAAGTAAATTAAATTATGAGCAAAGGAAAATAGAATCCAGTCAAATAAGGAATGGATTGGATCAAAGCAAGTGAGAATAGAATCTAATCAAATTAAATGGATTGGATCATGGTAAATATGGCTCCAGAATCCGATTATTGATTGAAAATAGGGATTGGCGAGCAAGGGACAAGCCTGTGCATGGAATTAAGAAGCTCTTAATTTATTTGGCGATTGATTTGCCTCTGTTTGGTCTCCAATTGGATTTTCGTAAAGTATTATCAGAGGAATATGACTTTCTATCTCGCTGATCAATATGGAATGCTATTGCGTATGGTGATGGAGCATAATTGGGATGCAAAAGGTATCTACGGAGATACGTGATAGCAATATGCTCGCTGAAAGGAAGCAAGGGAGTGATTGGAAAGTATTCATACGGTACGCGCAATGGTTGTGGAAGTAGGATTAGCAGCGATTGCTGAGTCTACAACATTCGTTCAGCCTCATCACATTTGATTTTAGTGGCGATTTAGTGTCCAATGCCTGTCTTCAGATACGCCATGAGACGTTGATAGAGGCTCACCACGAGGTATGATTTGAGTAAGTGCCCCCCTATCCCTTCAACCCTTAGCAGTTGGCGATAGTGGGTGAGTTCTCTCTTCAGTAATCTACCATTGACTCTTTCCTACAATGTGACAAAATGGAGACATCAATGCGGCAAATGCGTTTTTTTATTTTTCTGATACTCGTTCTCGTAATGCTGCGCCCTATCTCTCTTTTCGCGAATGAAGATCCTATCGTCTATGTCACAAAGACAGGCTCCAAATATCACACCGAAGATTGTTCTTACCTTAGATCCTCAAAAATGGCTATTCATCTATTCAGATGCTTTGGAAAAAGGGTATGAACGCGGAACTCGATGCAATCCACCTACTGAAAGTTCGGTAACTCAAAATGAATCTGATATCAATGACAGAACATCAGCGATTGCGGGAATTGAGCTACCTTATTTTGAAGAATCAGAAACAATCATTTACTATACAGGCTTCACTCTGAGCTACAATGAAGCGTATGAGCAAGCGGAATGGGTTGCCTATCAGCTTACAGATGACGAAGTCTTAGGCACTATAGCGAGAACTGATAACTTTCGTGCTGATTGAAATATTGAAACAGGATCAGCGGCACTCTCCGATTACAGGGGAAGTGGGTTCGATAGAGGTCACCTTGCTCCCGCAGGAGATATGAAATGGGACTCCGATGCGATGAGCGAATCTTTTCTCATGAGTAATATGACTCCTCAAGATCCAAGCTTTAACAGAGGCATTTGGAAAAAACTTGAAGCTCAGGTGCGGGATTGGGCAGAGGACAATGAAGAAATATATATTGTGACAGGACCAATATTGACGGATGGCCCATATGAGACGATTGGTGAGAATGAAGTAGCCATCCCAAAAAGATATTATAAAGTGGTTTTGGATTACAAAGAACCGGGATTGAAGGCGATAGGATTCATTCTACCTAATCAGAGGAGCAATCAGCCAATTTCATTTTTTGTGGTCTCGATTGATGAGGTGGAACAGGCCACAGGATTCGATTTCTTTCATATCCTGCCGGATGATGTGGAGGATGTTCTTGAAGCACAAGCAGAATACAGGATGTGGGAGTAGATTTGTGTGATTGCCTGTTCATAGTGCCTACGGCGGTAATGCAGCGGCGGTAACGATGATGTAGACAGAATCGGTGGAAGCTTCATCGAATGCCCATGATCGAAGAATCCAACATGCAAGCAAAGGGATCGATGATTCCGTGTGGTGGTGGCGCATCTTCGAAACAAATTTGCATATTCTCAGTCCAATGCATTAGACTTCGATGTAATTCGATGAAGAAGAGGAGAAATGGAATGTCAATAGAGCAGAACAAAGCGACGCACAAACGGAATACCGATGAGGTATGGATTAAGGGAAATCTTGATATGATCGATGAGACTACTGATGAGAACGTTGTGTACGAAGAGGCGAATATTCATGGCCTACAGGAATTGAAAGAAAGCTTCAAAAAGTATTTTGCCAACCCAGACACACGTAGAGTGGAGAGAGTCGTTTACCATGAGATGATTGGCGAAGGTGACACACTGGCAGTTTGGCAGACCAATTACAGTCCCGATGGGAAGTCCTTTGAAGGCGTTACGATTGCGAAATTCAAGAACGGGAAACTCATTAGTAGCCACTGGATAGAGAAGGCTCCTGATAAGCAGGGCTAAGAAACTCCTTTTCAAAGTACGATCTCAGCTTGACCTTATATGGCAACTTGTCTTCTCAATGGATTCCGGTGATGCCGGTTTGTAACACCTGAATCCGTTTTTCTCTTTGTGTTGACCATGCGAAGCCTTCTCCTTCATGGACGGAGTGTATTGGGTATATTTTTGATTGGAATAGTAATTGTCTTGGTTGTTGTATACAGGTTGAACGCACCTAAATACAAGGGTGGTAGAGGCGAATCAAGAGTTGCAAGGCAATTGGGCAAGCTCAAGGATGAAGAATACAAAGTCTTTAATGATGTTTTGATAAGAACCGGTAGTGGAAGTAGCCAAATTGACCATATTGTCATCTCAATATTTGGTATTTTTGTCATTGAAACAAAAAACTACAGTGGTTGGATTCACGGAAGCGAGAGTTCAGAATACTGGACTCAATCTATATATGAAAAGAAGACGAAATTTAGAAACCCGATAAAACAGAACTGGGCACATATATACGCCTTAAAGGAAGTGCTATCGGATTTTGGCCTAGTGACGTACCATCCAATTGTTGTTTTTGTAGGTAGTGCTGAGTTAAAAAATATATGCTCCAACATACCAGTCATTTATAATCATGAGATCTTTCAAACCGTTATGGGCAAGAGAGGAATACCCAATTTATCTATTGAGCAAATGCAAAATCTCGCAGACAAACTGAATGAAGTTAATATACAAGACAAAAAGGCGAGAAGAGAACACGTTCATCAGGTACAAAATCATGCCTATGTACGAAAGCAAAAGGAAAAATCATTAGTTTGTCCCAAGTGTGGTGGGAATTTAGTAGTTAGAGATGGACCATATGGTAAGTTTTATGGTTGTTCGAACTATCCAAAGTGTAGGCATAAGCTAAGCTATGGCGCATGATAATATTATCAAACCGGCAGTAGCTGCCTTCGCAACCGCTTTTCCCAAATTAAAAAGGGTTGGAAACTGATAGTGTGCTAACATAACGGTTTCAGCAGATTTGCCTACTGCCACGAACGCTGTACACGTACATTTCGCACTCAACCAACTGCTGATGGTTTGCTTTTTAATAACAGGAGAAATGGAGTAATTCAAAAAAACATTGCAACAGCGCAGTGATCGAACTACAATACAGGGGATGTGCCGTAGTCTGGGATCAGTTGCCGCATTTGTGGCGGATATCACTCTGGGATGAAAGACCATATTGCTGATTCGATGCTTTAGAGGGAGCTGTATTTACTATTGCGGTAACTCACTAGCTCGGTTGACGCCTTGCGCAAAAAAGATGGAAAGTACGCAAATGAGACTTGACAAAGTTGAATTTCAGGTGAAATGTCCTCGATGTGTTTTTTTTAATCCTGTTAGTATTAAGCAAGTACGGATAAGAGATACGACTATTTGTCGTGGATGTAAATGTACAATCCAAATAGATGATCATATGAATGAAGCGAGGCGAGTGGAACGTCAGTTTGAAAAGATGATGAAGCAGATTTCAAATTTGTTCAAGAGGTAACTGTTATGAGTGATGATTTTATCCAACTGATGCGATATAAGCTGCAAAAAAGAATGCGGCGCCTAAATTCAACAACTCCTAGTCTATTTCATTTTGTGAATATCCAATTCTATCGATTCATCACGACTAATGAGATATTCAGTAATTTGATCGCTGATTATGAGGAACGTTGGCCTAGACTGAAGATAGATATTGACGACTTATTCAACGGAGCAGAAGCGTTAGCTTTTGATAATGAAGAAGAGAATGCTATTGCTGGGTTCCTAGTCTTGAAGAGGTGCGCGGAATCTGATGATGAGCGCTCAGAAGTGCTATTAGGCCTCCGATATGGTAAGAGAGAGTCAGAGGATGCGTTGGAGCTTTACAAGGACCTATTCATTGAACCATTGTATGAGTTCCTGGATGAGAACCTAGATAGTTCAAAGAATCTACTAAACTTATTGGTGAGATATAAAAGAACAAACGAATGGTTCAAAAAAAATGCGATGCTGCAAATGTTTAAGGAGAATACGCAGAATGGTGAGGCAGTGCTGGCGAGTAATTTGTTTGAGTACTTATATAGTCAAGGGATCAATTTCTACATCGAACCACAAATTGATACAGGCAGAGTCGACTTGATCTCAGATCAAGTAGGAGATGAGCGCCTATTGATCGATGCAAAAATATACGATCCAGAAAGTAGTCGAGGGAAATCGTATATAGCGAAAGGATACAACCAAATGCTAACTTATGCACATGAATACAATGAGCCTGTTGCTTATCTTGTAATATTTCAGACAGGGGGTAATGACCTTTCAATAAATTTCAAGATGAGGGATAACAAAATACCTTTTATACTGCATGATAACAAGATTGTGCATTTTGTCAAAATCGATCTTCGAGATTTACCGAGCGCATCCAAGAGAGGATTGCATACAACAAGTGTCATTACTGAACACGACCTTATTGTAGAAATTGAAGAGTAAGTTCGCTCTGATCGAGTAACTGTAGGGTTTGCCAGATCGGTACCACGCTACTGGTGATGCCGTTAGGAGGGGAAAGGCTGCTACTCGCTATAGAAAAAAGTATAGATGAAAGGGCGGCAGATATAGCGCATCTATCAAAACCTGCCCTTTGCGGCTTCCCTCCTCCGTTGTCTGGTTGTGTATATAACAGAGCTGCAGACGGGGTAATGCTCCTTCGCTGGACACCATCGCGGCATTACCTACTACCGAGGGGAGTGATGCAGCGTGGCAAGTCGCGACGCACGTGGTACTTGCTATTAGTAGATTCTGTGGGAAGGTAAAATGTTGTTCTGTTTGGAGGAACTAATGGATTACATAAGTAGATTAATCTCGAAGAGACTATTTGTTAATGCCTACCAAATCATCGATGAATACCTTCAGAAGAGCGTTGTTATTCACGACGTTAACTTAAGGCTTCTAAAGCCTTGCATAAGTCAGTTAACCAAGGCCAAAGTCGAGTACTATTACGACAGGTACATAGAAAAGGACAGGTTCTATCTGATACCCGAGCTCTTTGCTAGTGATACGGTTACCATTCCGAAAAACCTGACCAGTGTCCGAGAGTATCGTTTCATGTCAACGTATGCTTACATTCTTTACAACGCTATCGGATTGCTCTTTGTCGAATGTTGCCAGCCCTTGATCGAGGAATTAGATTTTCGGAGGAAAGGAATATACGTGTACTGCCCCACACGATTTCGTTCCGAGAATAGTTCCTGGATTGCCAAGAACGACTATAGAAGTGAATACTCGATGTTCAACCAAAGGTTTGAGGATTCGGTAGTAAGCGGCGACGTCGTTCTTGGGCTCGATATTAGCGACTATTTTGGCACCATGAAGCACAGTATACTATCAAAAATCCTACTCCGGTATGCGAAAGACTCCATACTTAGCAAAAATAATGTGAACCGGGAGTCAGTGAGCCTTATCGAGTTCTATTTCAGGTCCTTGATGGATCATGAAACCTCAATCCCGCAAGGTAAAAAGAACTTCCTCTCTGACTATCTTGGTAATCTGTACCTTCTGCCACTGGACATCAAGGTATCACACCTTACTCAAAGCGAAGTACTCGATTTCAAAGCAATGACGAGATACGTGGACGACATATTCCTTGTATTCACTCCACTAGTAGGGACATCCAAGAAGAGAATACACAGGGAACTGCTTAGGATTGAACAGCGATTGTCTTCGTTCATTCTAGAAGAGCTGGGCTTGAAGACGAATGCAAACAAGGTTGAACGCCAGATCGTAAGTACCAAAAAAACAAGACTAGCATTGATTGAACGAATAAAGAAGAGAGTGTCTCCTGCAGAAGAAAAACCGAATGAAACTGCCCAAAGCGCGATGCAAAAGCGGTTTGAAAGCTTCCGAGAAGTCATAGGCAAATTTCAGTTCCAAGAAACAAATTCTTTTGACCTAGTTCTCCTTAAGCCTGAAAGGGAAGCGTTAAAGGATGTTTTTGATGGCCGCTTTGTGAGCTATCTTTTCAAGTCAGAAGTAAAGAACAACCTGCTAACCATACTTTCTAGGATCGATATTGAATTGACTGCAGATTACATTAATCTACTGATCCCGCTTTTTTTCGCTGAGAGGAAAGGAAAACAGCCATTTGAAAAACCGTTGTCTGAGAAGCTACGCGGAGCATTACCCTTCTTCGATAAACGAGCTATTCACGTATTGTCGATGGCAATAGCTGATCAGAGCAAAGTAGAAAAGTATTATCAAATTGTAGGAAAAATAGCCGATTGCATAGACAACGATGACTACGGTAAGTACGTTTTTGTAAACATGGCAAAATTTGTAGATGCTTCCTTTGATCCAATTCGTAAGACGCCCACATTGTATGTCAACAAAGAGTATAACGTGTTCAATAGGATAGTGAACGAATTCATGGAGCGAAAACCCGTACATGGACTAAGCGTATTTGAGGAGGAACGCACATATATTAGATTTCTTCAACAACTCTTTAAGTTGGACCTACGAGAAAACGCTGCGGTTCTGCAGCAATTGAAGTACTATGTCAATGGGCTAATCAGAGGTGAGTATCATGTCGCATTCAACTACTTCCATAATGCGTTTCACGAGATATGCAAAGTGGCGTTTAGAATGGACGACCACTGCACGATCAAGGATATCATTAACCGTTTGCACAAATCGAGCTTGCTGGCTGGCATGGAAGAGGAGATGCTGTTAGTGAAGTTTTATGACAGAAGAAACTTCAACATTATCTCTCACCCAAGCCAAAAGGGAGCACCGGCGGTTATGGTCGGGGTTCAAGAGCTTGAATATTACGCTGAGAGCATTTTGAGTTTGCTTGTAAAAATACTCAAGAATATGGCGATAAAGCAGTCAGCATAAAAAACTGTGGCAGCAGATTTGACGCTGGTTGATGAGAGCTGTAGACCTACGTTCCGCACTCGCTCATCGGCTACGCGCTATCTGAAGCGTTCAACACAGAGGCAGCAATATGATTGATATCAAGCAAGCGAAAGATGAACACATTCAAACAATCTGTTCCTTTGATCATATTGCGAAAACTGATCAGGGTGAGAGAAGAAAGTTTATCCGCGATTCTGTTAGGAAGGGAATTTGCTATGTAGCGGAAATGAATGGAGTGGCTGTTGGATACACCGTACTAGATTACAGCTTCTACGCTTGTGGGATGATAGAAATGCTGAATGTCAGTCCTGATTTTCGAAGAAAGGGAATTGGATCGGAATTGGTAAAATATGTAGAATCAATCTGTAAGACGGAGAAGCTTTTCACTTCTACGAATCAATCGAACCTTCCGATGCAGGGCTTGTTGAACAGGATGGAATATGTTCCGAGTGGATTCATTGACAATCTTGATGATTCCGATGCCGAAATTGTTTACTTCAAGAGGTTGGAGAGGCGCAAATAGTATTTGGTCTCCAAGGAAATAGATAGTGAGGATTATTATCGTTCAGGCGTGTACAATTCGACAAGGATGATCATTAGCTGCCGTTTACACGAGACGAGGTATGTGGCATAATTGCCTCTATGGAAAAAGTGATGTTCCCAAGTATGTCTACGGCCAGAAAGTTCGCACAGTCAACGTCAGCAGCGTCTCAGACACAAAGAAATGACAATTACCAAAGTTCTATATAAGAGAGTTTTTTGTGCTAGGTGCTTTGATTTCAACACCATTTATCGTGATAGTGAATTAACGGAGTGAGTTGTGAATATTCAATCTTACATCAAGGATAAACTTTGGGACGCCATACAGAACAATTATAACGTCAATGATTTCACAGGGGCTATCATTGACTCTTTCCATTACCTTACTGCTCTTATTAGGGAGAAATCTGGATTAGAGGATGATGACGGTGATACTTTGATTACAAAAGCATTTTCGGTAGAAAACCCACTAATCAAAGTTACTAAGTGTCAAACTAAAACTGAAAAAAATATTCAAATCGGCACTATGCAGACTTTGCAGGGCTTATACAAATCTATTAGGAATGAGCGCTCCCACGAACAAGTTGAAGATGATGAACCAACAGCATACGAAATCATAATGTTCATTGATTACCTAATTTCACTGATAGATAAATCTTCCGCATCGTTTGACGTATCGGACATTCTTCATATGATTGAAGATGAACACTACGTAGATTCAGACAATTATGCCAATCTGTTAATTGGAAAGATACCTATTAAGAAACGGTTTGATATTGCAGTGACAATTGTGGATATACTAGTTGATGCTGTTGTCGCTGAAGAATCTCTTAGGCATTTTAAATCCTTTTTTTTCAGGTTCATCAATTGTTTAAAGAGTACAGAACATTCGGACCTACTATCTCGTATCTCTAATGATATTGAGGTGACGCGAAATGATATCATTACTTCTCAACTCGTTTACATCCTACCGATAGCGCATTGGTATTCAATAAATGAACTTGCCAGACTGAGAATCGAGAATATGCTAATAAACTCAATATCAGAATTACCTAATATCATTGATCTAGAAAAATCCGTACGTGAAGCAATTATTCAAAATCTCTCTTGTCTTGTTCCTTGTTTCCAAATGTCCCAACAACTAGTTGATGCCTTTTTCACCGTTCTTTCAGTGGGTAGTGATTTAGATGTTGAGTTTCTTTTGAAGAACATTATGAACCATTTGTGGCGTTTTCTAACCCCTGATGGCATTGTAGTGGGCACTTTGATCAAAAGGTTGAAAGACGGGTATGAACCTCTTCATACATATTTCATCTTTAATCGAGAAGATGTTCCCAAAGAGATATGGGAAAAGTTGCAGCCCGCCTATAAGGTGTTTTCCCGAAAAAACATTTCGGAGTTTGAGGATGATATTCCTTTTTAGTGTTGTTGCGCTACCCTCTCAAGCCTAAGAAGTGGGTGCGATTCTCATCACCCGCAATTATTCCAAGCCATGGTAATCTACGAATTCAGTTGCAACAGCTTTTTCTTCAATCCGGTAATGAGAGGAACAGCAACACAAATATAGAAGAGAAGGCCATAAAAAAAAGTTAACACGGCTAACGAAACATTGGGACCTATCGAGGAGCTATCTTCGAGATTCGCTAACATGGATATACCGCCGGTAAAAGTACCTATCAATCCTGATATCAAGAAGTAGCGTTTTAGCCCATCAAAGAAAAGGAGCGCGTTCTCAAGTTCGCCTTTGTTTTGCGTGTTGCCGCTAAAAGCAACTTGAAATGATTTTCCAATTTCCCGGAAACTGTGATTGATAAGAGACAGAAAAAGGCTCATTAGCACGGCCAAGAGGAAACTCGGAATATGAACAAATGCCCACACAGTGCCACCTGACATCCAAATAGCAAAAACTACTAGCGCGATGGCGAGAACAAACCAAATCAAGTAGGTTCTTTTCATGATCTCTCTCCTAGGGTATTGATACCCTCGTTCTTTGGATCTGATAGAAGCTTAGTGCATTGGTCATATCTAATGCAAACGCGGATAGCGAGAATGTTGAATCCGTGATTATGAAGTAAAACCCGCCCTCTCCAAAGGATGGATGAGGGCGGAAGGGTAGAATGTGCTATCTCAGATGGGCGTCTATCGTGTGAAACCGTCCCAGTGCCTGAAGTACTTGGCGTTGAAAGGCTTGAATGCTTCGATGAGTTCATCTGTGGCATTTCCAAAAACCTCCGCACGAATTATTTGTACCGTACCGAGAACTTGGTTAAGGGTTTCCCCGCCAATGCCCATGTGGGTCATAACCGCTGCTGAATCCTTGTACCATTCCAGAGCATACATCTCACTTCCGGTGTCATTGAAGAAGAACTCATAGCTTAGTAGGCCAGAGTCTTTCTCTTTGCATGTCTCAATAAGGCTACGCTGCAAGCTCTTGAGATCGTTTGCTTTCCCTTCGGGAACAGAACAGCGGAGTACTAATCGAATTGCGTCTGTCATAATGTAATTACCTCGTTCTTAGATTTACAGAAAGCTTAGTGCATCAGTCATGTAACGCGCAAGTAGACAGTAGCTCCATTACGAGAAGCTACATCGAATTGAAAGGTTGCTCTCATGAGGATGCCCCGTGAGTGCGTTTTCTTGGGCAAGGAGGCGTCTTTCTCAGCCAGGTAACGCTCCCATCTGTTTCATCATGCCGAGAAAATCCATCTCCTGCCACATTTCAGCAATTTTGCCGTTCTCGATTCGGAACACATCGATTCCGGTAAACTCGATGCGTTTCCCAGTTGAAGGAACGCCAAGGAGCTCACCAACATGCTTTCCTGAGGCGTTGAATCGAATTACCACCTTGTCGCCGTCGGCAATGGTGTCTGCGTGGTCGATTGACCAATCCGCTACTCCAGTATTGTACGCGACAAAAATGTTCTTAATGTTCTCGTGGCCACGAGTGGCTTCCAGCGGGATGCCGGGGATGTGAGCAACGAAATCGGCGCTGAGCAGTTTCTCGATCAATTCGTACTTTTTCTCCAACAGAAGTTCCATGTGAAATCGGTGCGCAAGAGTTTCGTTTTCTTTAACTGACATTTTTCTCTCCTCGTTCTTAGATTTACAGAAAGCTTAGTGCAACAGTCATGTGGATTGCAAGCCCGAATTATGCCGAATGCGTGGATGGAAGCGGCTAGTCCGGGAATAGTCGCTTTTTTGCGTCAATTCTGAAGAATGATATGAGTCCTCAAATCCAAAATCACGCTATCGCTCTCACGTCTCAGAACCGGTAGGCCTACAGCTCCCTCTGTAT
>SDBV01007932.1_pt1 | contig 14397 bp, 10 predicted proteins | sample 2277081 | NCBI WGS metagenome assembly SDBV01 (sample SAMN10402039, study PRJNA504765) | marine sediment metagenome | isolation source: marine sediment core GS10_PC15, 223 cmbsf | place: Arctic Ocean: Southern Knipovich Ridge | collected 2010
TAATCCAATGGATTCTATGTAGCGAAGAAATAAAGAAAGTCCGCCCCTACCTGAAATTTTATCGTTTGTTATTCCGATTTTTGTTATCTTACTACCCATAAAAAGAATGTCTTGTTCACCTAATAAGTGATGCGTGTTTTATTTGCTTTATCACCTTTAAGATACACATTAACAGATGGTTAAACAAGACTTTTTTCTGAATTTAATTCGCAAATCGCTCAGTCTAGGTTAAAGCTAAGTATAAATACATCTACATTGATGAATACCAAGATTCAGGACATGAACAACATCAGATTTTCAAAAAGATTAATGAACTTGACTTAATTGCAATAGCAGTTGGTGACCTAAATCAATCGATTTACGCTTTTTCAGGTAAAGATTCAAAATACCTCCAAGAACTAACAACAGATGATTCATTTAAGTATTTCAAACTTAACAAAAACCATAGATGTCATTCAAGTATAATTAATTATTCTAATTACTTACTCAATCCCAAAACTGAGTTAATACCAGTTGAAACTAACCAAATATACTTTAGCAGAATTAATGGAGATGAAAAAGCAATAGCAAAATGGATAGATAAAAAGATTAGTTCAATTCAAAAAATATTTAGTGTCAAGAATCGTAACCAGATAGCAATATTAACAAGAGGTAATCGGACTGCAGAATTAATAAATAACAACTTGGATTCCCCCCACAGGTTATTTGTAAGTAATGAGCTAGATATTAATTTAAATATTTGGTCCGCTATTTTCTCAAATTTGCTCTATTTCGTATTTGACAAAGGTTTTAAGTTTATTGATGTTATTGAGGTGTTTTCTTCATATGATAGATTTTCATCTAAAGATTTAAAAAAGCTTAACGACTGCAAAAGCAAAATTGAAATAATTTCAAAACAAAATCCTCTTGATAAAAAAGCATTAAAGATTGAATTTCTAAAGATTGCAAGAATAATTGCACCAAATTTAGAAAGTAAAGAATCTGTTGAATTACTAGACTCAGTATTGAACAATCCAATTGAACTTAACTCTTATCAATCAGCAAATGATGATGAAATAAATATCTTAACCTTACACAAATCAAAAGGTCTGGAATATGATGTGGTAATTCATTTAGACTTATATGAATGGGTATTTCCAAACAAAAGACCTGGTGATAATAATGATTTTGACAATCCCGTGTATGGAGATTGGGGACAAGACCTTAACTTACATTATGTTGGTTTAACAAGAGCAAGGAAAGGATGTATCTTGATTTCAAGTACAGAAAGACACAATAATGAAATGGTAAAAAGACAAGGAAGAAATTCAGAGTTTATTTCATTGAATGGTATTGAGAAACTCAGATATGTTTCTAAAAAATAAATATCTACAAATATTTAGAATGACAACCTATAGCATCCATACCCATTGCCAAGTCGCTCAAAAGAGCCAGCACACAAACCAAAACTTGCCAAAGAGTATGTCTGCCCCAGCGCTGACAGAAACAAAAATAAAACACGAAACGCTAACAATGTATAAAAATAATAGCCGAGATAGTAGTAAATTCAAGGGTTGTAGCCCGCTTCAGCATTCTTGTAACTTGACAGTAAAGTGCAACGCAGTCGGCTACTATTCTTATACAAACCGATGTACGCAATGCAAAGAAACGATACAGCAATGAATGAAACGAGAAGAAAAACGATATAAAAAGCCACTGCACAAATTGCACATTTGGTTTTTTGCCAACACGCATAAAGCCAACCCTGAAAAACCAAAAGAGCTATTTCTTGCCAACGCTCACATAATTAGAAACTGAATAAGGAATAAAGAAATTAAATGAGTTTAGATACAAATACATTACAGCCGATTATCAATTTCATCTGGACTGTTGCAGATGATGTACTGATTAACAAATACCTTGAAAATCAATATCAAGATGTGATTTTGCCAATGACTGTTTTACGCAGACTGGACTTGGCTTTAGAAAAGAGCAAAGACAAGGTTTTAAAAACCCACGAACAGTTTAAAGGAAAAATTGACAATCTTTCCGGATTGCTGACCAGTAAAGAACATGGCTCGGGATTGGAGTTTTACAATACTTCGCCCTACACAATGAAAATGTTGTTGGACGACCCCAAAAATATAGACAGTAACTTTTTAGATTACCTAAACGGGTTCTCAGAAAATGTACAAGACATTATTCAAAAATTTAAGTTTCGTAACCAGTTAGAAACATTTGAAGAAACAGGAATTACCTTTTCGCTGATTGAGAAATTTTGCAGCCCAAAAGTTGAACTGCGACCAGAGAAAATTTCTCCAATGGCAATGGGTTATATGTTCGAGGACTTAATCCGTAGATTCAACGAAAAAACCAATGCAGCAGCAGGACGACACTTTACACCAAGAGAAATTATTGAACTAATGACCCATTTGGTGTATTTGCCTGTGAAAGAAAAGATACAGCAAGGCACATATTTGGTTTATGACCCTTGTGTGGGTTCGGGTGCTATGCTTACCCAATCTAAAAAATACGCCACCGACCCAGAGGGCGAAATAAAATCAAAAGCAAGTTTTCATTTGTACGGACAGGAAAATACAGGCGAAATGTATGCGGTTTGTAAATCGGATATGTTACTGAAAGGCGAAGACCCCGACAAAATTCAGTTTGGCTCTACACTTAGCAAATATGGTTTTGACCCCAACCTAAAATTTAACTTTATGCTTACCAACCCACCTTACGGCACAAGTTGGAAAGAAGACCAAAAAGAGTTGAATGTAGGAACAGCAAAAAAGATTGAAATAAACGACAGCCGTTTTAATTTGGAGATTAAAAACTTTAAAGGCGATAAAGAAAAAACCTGTTTAACTTCTCGTAGCAATGACGGACAGTTAATGTTTATGTTGCATATGCTTTCTAAAATGAAAGACCCAAAAGATGGAGGTAGCCGTATTGCGTCTATTCAAAATGGTTCTGCCCTGTTTACGGGCGATGCAGGAAGTGGAGAAAGTGGCATAAGACAATACATTTTAGAAAACGATTTGTTAGAGTGTATAATCCAACTGCCAAACGATATGTTTTATAATACAGGCATTGCAACTTATGTTTGGATTTTAAGCAATGTAAAAGAAGAAAAACGAAAAGGCAAAGTGCAGTTAATAAATGCTTCTTCAGAGGAATTTTACAGAAATATGAGAAAGCCTCTTGGAGACAAAAGAGTTGAATTAGCACCAAATCACATTATTGATATACAAAATCTGTATTTCAGTTTTGAAGAAAATGAGTATTCTAAAATATTCGATAATGAAGATTTCGGTTTTTATCAAATTACAACTCACCAACCCGAAAAAGACAATAATGGTAAGATAATTACTGATGCAAAAGGAAAACCAAAATCAGATAAGGATTTAAAGGACATTGAAAATGTGCCAATGAAAGAAAATATTGACGAGTATTTTGCTCGTGAAGTACTGCCTTTTGCACCTGATGCTTGGTACGACAAAAAGAAAATGAAAGTAGGTTTTGATATTCCTATTACAAAACATTTTTACAAATACGAACCATTACGAGGTTTAGAAAGCATTGAAAGCGATATTTTGGATTTAGAAAATGAAACTGATGGTTTACTTAAAGAGATTGTTTCGTAATGGGAAGAAGTAAATATAATTCATTCAAAGCATCAAAAACTTTATGGTTGGATGAAATTCCAAACCATTGGCAAGAAACAGATTTGCGAATGCTCTATTTTGATAATAAAGTCAAAAACGATGGACTTATTGAAAGAAACTTGCTCTCTTTAAGTTATGGTAAGTTAAAAAGAAAAGACATTGATAGTGCCACAGGGTTAGTCCCTGCTTCATATGAAGGTTATCAAATAATTGAACAAGGCAATATTGTTTTAAGATTTACTGATTTACAAAATGACAAAAAAAGTTTGCGTGTTGGATTTGCCAATGAAAAAGGAATAATTACAAGTGCATATATTGGACTTGCGCCAAAAGTAGATTTGCATTCTAAGTACTATTATTACCTATTACATTATTTAGATAAAATCAAATACTACTACAACCTTGGTGGTGGCGTAAGGCAATCATTGAGTTTTAAGGATTTTGGAAGAGAAACAGTTTTAGTGCCAGAAAAACCCGAACAAACTGCCATAGCTAATTTTCTCGATTACAAACTCGAAAAAATAGAACGATTTATCCGCAAGAAAAAGCAACTTCTTGAACTCAGTGTTGAACGAAGAAAAAGTTTGACCACGAAAATTATTAATTCTAATTCCGTCCAGTTTTTACGATTGTCTTTCATTGCAAATTTAATTCAAAGACCAATAGAACGCTTAGATTACAATAATTATACACCTGTAGGTTTATACAACAGAGGTAGAGGTATTTTCCATAAACCGATGACTTTAGGTAAAGATTTAGGCGACTCCAGTTTTTTCTATATTAAAGAAGGAGATGTGATTCTAAGTGGTCAATTTGCTTGGGAAGGATCTGTTGCATTAGCAAAAGGTTCGGATGACGGTTGTGTATCTTCTCATAGATATCCAATTCTTGAATGTAGACCAGATTTCGTTATCCCTGAATTCATTTTTTCATTTTTCACCACTTCTAATGGTCATTTTTTGTTGGAAAATAATTCAAAAGGTGCTGCGGGTAGAAATCGTCCATTAAATTCAAGAACATTATTAAAAGAGAAGATTCCAGTACCTTCTAAATCATTACAAGAATCACTTATTGAAGTAATAAGAAGTGAACTTTTCTTAAAAAAAGTAATCAATAAAGAAATAGCCTTAGTAGAAAAATATAAAACCGCCTTAATAGCCGAAGCGGTAACGGGTAAAATTGATGTTAGGGATTTTGAAATTCCGCAAGTAGAAACACCTTTGGCAATGGTGGCAGAAGAAGCGGTAAATTATAATAAAGAGAATTAGTTATGAGTGCAATTGCAGATATAAAACTACTAACAACTATTGTAGACAAGATACTATCATATAGTGACAAACATAAAGTCCGAGTTAATGATGCTATTGCAGCAATAGACTTGGCTTGGACAAGAACATACAATTATTTGAAAATTGAAAATGGAATCTATGAGTATAATGAAGAACTATCAGATTTATGGAGAGATGCTGCAACAGCAACCCGTTTAATCAATCCAAACTTGGCTCGTCAACTTCATAATAAATCTCGGTTCTGGATTTATCCTGATTTACCTCGTCAAGGCAATATCTTAAAACTGACTGAAGTAAATGACGCAATTGAAAGATTAAAAATGAGATTCGAATGAGTAAAACTAGCAATACAAAAGAGAGCGGTTTAGAACAGCATATTACAGACTATTTGGTTTCTTCAAATGGGTATGTGCTGCGTACTTCTGGAGATTACGACAATGTAAATTGTGTAGATGCAGATTTGTTGTTTCAGTTTTTAGAAACTACGCAACCCAAAGCAGTTGAGAAATTAAAGTGTTATCATAAAGACCTCTATCAGCAAAAAATACTCAAACGCATAAACGACCAAATAAAGCAAAAAGGCATTATTGAAGTGTTGCGAAAAGGTGTAACCGATGGTTTTACTGATACTAAATTGCGTTTGTTTTACGATAAGCCAGTTTCAAGTTACAATTCAAAAAATAATGAACTGTACCAAGCGAATATATTTTCGGTAATGCGGCAGGTTTATTATTCTACTAAAAATAAAAACTCTTTAGATGTTGTTAGTTTTATCAATGGTTTGCCAATTATCAGTTTTGAATTGAAGAACGAACTTACCAGACAGAATGTAAGCCACGCCATTAAGCAATACAAAACCGACAGAGACCCCAACGAAGAACTTTTTCGTTTAGGTAGATTGTTAGTCAATTTTGCCGTAGATACCGAAGAAGTTTGGATGTGTACACAACTCAAAGGCGAAAAATCATTTTTCTTACCATTTAACAAAGGAAATAACAATGGAGCAGGAAATCCGCCAAACAATGGAATTAAACCAGATTATTTGTGGAAAGAAGTTTTAACGAAAGATAGTTTAACCAATATTCTGCAAAACTATACTCAACTAATTACCGAAGAAAAAGAATACAAAGACAGCAAAGGAAAAAAGCGAATAAAGAAAGAAAAGAAGCTCATATTTCCACGCTTTCACCAATTAACAGTGGTTAGGCAAATATTGGCAGATGCACAAGAAAATGGAGCAGGTCAAAAATATTTAATTCAACATTCGGCAGGTTCAGGTAAAAGTAATTCCATTTCTTGGCTGGCTCATCAGTTGGTTGGCTTGCACGATAAACAGGGAAGTAAAACAATTTTTGATACCGTAATTGTAATTACGGACAGAATAATATTAGATAAGCAAATACGTGAAAACATAAAGCAATATCAACAAGTAAAAGGTGTAGTACAACCTATTACGGAGGGAGCAAAACAACTTAAAACGGCATTGGAAGAAGGGAAGAAAATCATCATAACTACTATTCAGAAATTCCCTTACATTGTAGAAGAAATTGGCGATTTGCCCGGCAATAATTTTGGAATTATCATAGATGAAGCACACAGTAGTTTGAGTGGTCAAATGGCTCGGAAACTCAACGAAACTTTATCAAAGGTTCAAGATGAAGAGGAATTACAGAGCGATTTAGAAAATTACGATGAAAACGAAAATGACAAAGTAACGGGCGAAGATTTAATACGAGCAATTGTAAAATCTCGTAAACTGTTGCCAAATGCCAGTTATTTTGCTTTCACTGCCACACCAAAGAACAAAACCCTAGAATTGTTTGGAGTTCCATTTGAACAAGACGGAAAAACCAAATACAGGGCATTTCATTTGTATTCGATGAAACAAGCCATTGAAGAAGGATTTATAAAAGATGTACTTCTAAATTATACCACATATCAAAGTTTTTATGCTTTATTAAAACAGATAGAAAACGACCCAGAATACGACAAGAAAAAAGCGCAAAAGAAATTAAAAGCATTTGTAGAAGGACACGAACACGCCATAAAAAAGAAATCGAAATTAATGATTGACCACTTTATGGAAAATGTAGTTCAAAAAAGAAAAATTGGAGGAAAAGCAAAAGCAATGATGGTAACGAGTAGCCGTAAAAAAGCCGTTCAATACAAACACGCTTTTGATAAATATTTGAATTCAATAAATAGTCCTTACAAAGCAATTGTTGCTTTTTCGGGTGAGATTGACGGAGAAACAGAAAGTAGTTTAAATAGTTTTCCGAGTGGAAACATTCCAGAAGAGTTTGAAAAAGACGAGTACAAATTTTTATTGGTAGCCAATAAATATCAAACAGGATTTGACCAACCGTTGCTACACACAATGTATGTAGATAAAAAATTAGGCGGTGTAAATGCTGTTCAGACTTTATCTCGCTTAAACAGAAGTCATCCACTAAAGCAAGACACTTTTGTTTTGGATTTTGCCAATACATCAGAGGATATTGAAAAAGCGTTTAAACCTTATTTTGAAAGCACAATTTTAGGTGAAGCAACCGACCCGAACAAACTGTTTGATTTACAAGATGCTTTAGACAATTATCAGGTTTATTCTTGTGAGCAAGTTGAAGAATTTTCAAATAAAATATTGGCAAATATGCCAGTTGACCAATTGCACACCATTTTAGACGAAGCAAGTGCGGTTTTCAGAAGTGAACTAGAAGAAGAACAACAGGCAGACTTTAGGGCGAAAGTAAAAACCTATGTTCGTTTGTATATTTTCTTATCTCAAATTGTAGCCTTTGAAAATGCTTATTTAGAGCGACTTTATATTTTCTTAAACCATTTGCAGAACAAATTGGGTAGCGATGAAATAGAAATGCCAATTGATATTTTAGAAAATATTAATATGGATAGTTACCGTTTGCAGTTGGAAGCAACAACCAATATTCTAATGGAACAAGGCGAAGATTTACAACCTATTCCAACAGAAATGAGAGGCGGAGTAAACGACCCAGAAATTGACAGACTTTCAAGTATTTTACAAACTTTCAACGACCGCTATGGAACTGAATTTGAAGATGCAGACAAGGTTAGACAAATGGCTGAAAACATTGCTCAAGACGTAGCAAAGAATGAAGAGTTGATAAATTCAATTAAGTTTTCAGACGAACAGAACGCAAGAATTACAAGCGATAAAGTTGTAGGCGATGAATTGCTAAAACACATAACCACAAACTTTGATTTGTACAAATTGTATTCGGACAATAAAGAATTTAAAGAGGATTTCTCTGCTATGATGTTTGGCGTTGTGAAAGAAATATTGAAAACTGGTTTAAATGCCAACCCGTAAGCCATACTCCTCCCGATGAAAAATCGGGAGGAGTATGGCTTGCCAACACACGAAAAAAAATGAAAATTGTAGCAAATTTGAAAGATAAAATGACTGAAAACAAAGAATGCCAGTGCCTAAAATAAATAGGATTATGAGCGGTCTGCAAGACCGTGCGATTAGTCCCCCCGAGAACATTCGGGGCAAGCTGTGTTGAACTACATCCCGGACGAATTGCTAGGCACTTATTGAGGGTTTTTACGTGAGTTGAAGTCTGTCAATACAGGATTCTAAATCCTCAGGATATTTGGGTGTAGAAAAATTCTACACCCAGGGGGGGTATTGCCATGATAGATCCAGGAGTATTTATTTGGATTTGAAAGAAAACTGACCGGTTTCGTTTCAGTAAGGCTATCCCGTAGGGATTTAGTTCAACACCTGGCATAGTGCATACGGATTTCATAGCTTATGCGAGGTTTGTGGCTCGTAAATAAAAGTCTGTGTAAACTGATAAGAAATCGCCTCGTAATTGCGCTCGACGCCATAACATCAAACGTTGGCTTTAATTCTGGAGATCACAGCAAAAGTATTAACTTTGTAATTACATAAAGTAATAAATATGAAAGTATCAGTTGTAAGAATTGGAAACTCTAAAGGGATTCGTTTAAGCAAGACCTTGATTGAAAAGTACAATATTAAAGACACAGTAGATTTAATATTGGATAAAAGCCAGATTATAATAAGACCATTATCTAATCCTCGAAAGGGATGGGATTTGGCCTTCAAGAAAATGGCGGAAAATGGAGACGATAGATTACTTTTCAATGATGTGTTTGAAGACGAAAATCTTGAAGAATGGAGATAACACAATACCAGATTATTTTGGTCAATCTAGATCCGACATTAGGAAGTGAAATTAAAAAGACCCGACCTTGCGTTGTGATTTCTCCAGATGAGATGAATAAACACTTGCGAACAATAGTTATTGCTCCTATGACAACGAGTTCTAAGTCATATCCAACAAGAGTAGAAATAAAACATGACAGTAAAATCGGCTGGATTGTATTAGACCAAATACGGACAGTAGATACACAAAGGATCCTGAAAGAATTGGGACGTTTGAGTAAACCCGAGATAAAAGAGTTGAAATCGGTATTAAAAGAGACCTATATCGATTAAAACTAAGGCCAACATCCTTAATGGTGCCATGCCAATTCGCGGCATCATGGTACTAGCAAACTTGCTTAAGTCAGGCCGCAATAATTGCTCAATAAACTGTGAGGCTTACTGTGGGTTGCATCCCCACCTTGAGGCAGCAAGATCAAAGATCACCGGAAAGTGGATGAGCAATGTGAGATTCCACATATATTGCTATTTTTATGCCGGTAAGAAACGAAGTTGTACACACCATACACTGTTGTTATGGAGCATTAGAAGAAAAATGTGATTGAAAATGACAAATAGAAAAGCGCTCTTGGTGATTGATATGCAAAAAGGTTCTTTTACTCCTAAAACACCTCGATTCGACGCTGATGGAGTTGTTAGGCGTATAAATGAACTTGCTGCTATATTTAGGGAGCTTAATTTTCCTGTGATTTATATTCAGCATGATGGAACGGGAACCGGAGAGTTTGAAAAGAACTCCACTGAATGGGAAAATTTGGATGAATTAATTGTTGAATCAAATGATATTTTAATTGATAAATATGCAAATGATGTTTTTTATAAATCAGACCTACAATCAAAACTAAGTGAATTAAGGGTAGACGAATTATTCATTAGCGGTTGTGCAACTGACTTTTGTGTTGAGTCTTCCATTCAATCAGCTTTGACTAAAGATTATAACATTACAGTGGTTTCGGATGGACATACAACTGGGGAAAGACCTCATTTAGAAGCAAAAAAAGTAATTGAACATTATAATTGGGTTTGGCAAAATATGATATCAACAAAAGGAAACATAGAAGTCAAAAACTTTGTACGAATCAAAAATGACATCACAATTAAAATCCGATCAACAATTGCTTGATAAATTACCCTCCCAAATGTCAGGCCTTAAGAAAACTCAGTCATTCCAATTCCCATTCATCAGTACGGAAGGAAGATGCCGGTAATCCTTCGGTATTGAAAAGTTCGCCCACCACAAAATCATCGAATGCATAGCGGACGGCTACCGGTTTTTCGATAGAAGGCGATACCAGCGTAATTCCATTTCTGGCAAGGATGGCTTTCGCCGGGACAAATCGTTTGTTTTCACCCGCCACTTTAAAGTTGACTAATTCTTTTCCGAATGTAGTCAGGCCGTTTGTGGCATGATCGAAGGTGAGTTTTACCAGGTTCCCTTCAATCGTCATTTCTTCGAGTACCGGCCCTGAGTATTCAAACCCATTCATGCCGTACGTTTTTGCAAGCGCCAGATAAGCAAGGCGTTCACCTGCGGCTTGCTTATCTGCAGGATGTATGTTGTGTTTTTCGCCGACATCCATCAGGCAGGCCATTCCGATATTTGGAATAGCGGTAGATGCTTTTAGCTGAGCTTCTCTCAGCAGCGCTGAATTCAAACCATTTGTTCCATAATCATACGGGGCAATTTGTGCATAATAAAAGGAGAAGTCGCCGATCCCCCATTCACTTCGCCAGTTTTCAATAAGGCCGGGCATCAGCGCACGGTAATGCTCGGGCTCATTGCGGTTTGATTCACCCTGATACCACAACCCACCCTTTATGGCGAATCCTACCATAGGTTTGATCATGGCATTGTACAATACCGTTGGGGTCTGTGGAGAAAGCTCACCCTCCTGTTTTTTGTCGGGCAGGGTTACCCAGTCGAATTTGTCAAAACCATAAGCGCTCATCCATGGTTCGATACGTGTTCCTCCCCAGCTCGAGCAGATTAGCCCTACAGGAACACCGAGCGATTCTTCGATCATTTGTCCAAAGTAATAAGCGGTGGCGCTGAAATCACTAACATTTCCGGGGGTGCATTCGCTCCATGTGCCGGGAAAATCCTGCTGCGGTTCAAGGCTTTTGGTGCGCTCAACGGTAAACAAGCGAATGGATTCATTTCTGGAGGTGGCAATGGTTTTGTTGGCCCCCAGTATCGGTTGGTTTCGGTATCCGCTCATGGTCATTTGCATGTTCGATTGTCCCGAACAAATCCAAACCTCACCGATCAATACATTATTTAAGGTTAATGACTCGCCATCCGAAATAGAAATGGTGTAAGGCCCACCGGCAGCAGGAGTTTTTACCTTCAGTTTCCAATTTCCTTCTTTATCTGCCTTGGTAGAATAGTTTTTATTATCCCAGGAAGTAAGGACATTCACGGTCTGTTTGGGGGTGGCCATGCCCCATATGGCTGCATCGGTTTGCTGCTGCAATACCATATGATCACCAAAAATGGCAGGTAATTTGATTTCTGCCTTCAGTACTCCTGTACATAAGATCAGGATGATAAAAATGGTACGTGCAAAAGACTGTCTATTATTATTCATGAGAATGGGATTAAAAATACAACGTGATTGAAAAGTGTTAAGTCAAGCCCAAATCTAATGAAATTCTAACATTTACGCTCTGTCTTCCATTTATTTAAAGAAAACCAACTCACTTTATGTAATATTTTATAATTTGGGGCCTTAGGAAATACAAGTTATGGAGTCAACCGAAATCACACGACTGGCAGCGCAGTATGTCAACAACACCAACCGCAGTATTTTTCTTACCGGCAAAGCGGGAACAGGCAAAACTACCTTCCTGAAAAGTATTGTTGATAACACCTACAAGAAAACAGTGGTTGCCGCGCCTACAGGTATTGCAGCCATTAATGCCAAAGGTGTCACCTTGCATTCTTTGTTTCAGCTTCCTTTTGGTACGTTTGTCCCGGAAAATATTGATATTAGGGATTCATATGCTCAAATGAATACACCTCAGTCTGTGCTGTCAAAATTGCAAATGCACCGTACCAAGCGTAATTTGTTGCAAGAAATGGAACTGCTCATTATCGATGAAGTGAGCATGCTGCGCGCAGATTTGTTGGATTGCATCGATACCGTGTTGCGATCTGTCCGAAGAAAAAGAGATGAACCTTTTGGAGGCGTCCAGATATTGTTTATCGGCGACCTGCTGCAACTGCCTCCTGTGGTGAAAGATTCGGAATGGAAGTGGCTTTCGAAGTATTATAAAACGGCTTTTTTCTTCGAAGCGCTGGCGTTGAAAGACCAGCCACCCCTAAACATCGAACTCGATAAAGTGTACCGTCAATCCAACGAAGATTTTATTGGCATTCTGAATCACCTGAGGAATAATGAATTGACAACCGGGGATATTGAGGTTTTAAACAGCCATCACAATCCCGATTTTGATCCTGATCCCGAAGATGGATACATTTATTTAACGACGCACAACCGAATTGCCGACAAAACAAATCAGCAGGAGCTCGATAAACTATCCGGTGAGGCACAAAACATTAATGCGGTAGTAAAAGGGGATTTTGATGAGCGGATTTACCCTATCGAAGCAAGCATGGTATTGAAAGTGGGTGCGCAAATCATGTTTATTAAAAATGACCCTTCCGGGGAAAAACGTTTTTTCAATGGAAAAATCGGAAAGGTAAAGTCTATTGACAAGAAATCAGAAGAGGTGCGGGTGATCTGTAATGAGGATAATGAGGAAATCATCCTCGAACCATATGTTTGGGAAAACACCCGCTATAAGCTCAATGAAACCACCAACCAAATTGAGGAGCTGGTGAAAGGGACATTCGAGCATTTCCCCATCAGGCTGGCCTGGGCGATTACCGTACATAAAAGCCAGGGACTCACCTTCCGGAAGGCCATCATGGATCTGTCACAATGTTTTGCCCCCGGCCAAATGTATGTCGCTTTATCAAGACTAACTTCGCTGGATGGACTGGTCCTTTCAAAACCTATAGCACCGCTTAATTTCGATACCGATGAGGCGGTAAAGGAATTTGCTGCCAGAAAAAAAGATGTGAAAACGCTTCATGATACTATAGTAGATGATGCCAGGGATTTCCATGGGGTGTACATCGACAAATCTTTTAATTTTAGCGCCTTACTCCAAAATCTTCGGTATCACCTGAATAGTTATAGTAAAGAGGCTAACCGATCTGCGAAGCAACAACATGTTGACTGGGCACGCGAATTGCTTAAAAAAACATTGCCTCTCAAAGAAGTCGGCGATAAATTTTGTATTCAGGCAAGAAGGATTATCTCCAATACTCCTTATCTCGAAGTCCTTTATGGGCGGGTATCCAAAGCCAGGGGATACTTTGAGCCTGCCTTAAAAGCGCTGCAAGCGGAGGTTGATAAGCACATCAAATATGTAAAAGATTCGAAGGGTGTCAAGGCATATTTGAAGGAACTCGGCGAGGTAAGAAATGAATTCCATCACCGTGTGTTGGAAATATCAAAGTTGCAGCTTTTACTGGAGGCGACTCAAAAAAAAGAGGACTTTACGAAAGCAAAGTTATATGCCTCAGAGGCATATAAAGAACAATTAGCATCTGTTCCGACAAGTGAGGGGAGAAAGAAAACCCTGCGTACGAAAATACCAAAGGAAGAAAGGATCAATACCAAAGAGGTAAGTCTCCAGCTTTTTAAGGAGGGGCTTTCACTTGATGAGATAGCGAAGAAGAGAAATTTTGTGCGAAGCACCATCCAGGGACATTTAGCTCATTTTGTACAAGAAGGAATCATTACTACGGAGCGGTTAATTGATGCCGAAAAGCTTAAAAAAATTATTACTGCCATAAAGGAAGCAGATTCAACCTTGTCTTCCGCCATAAAGGAGAATTTAGGTGATGAGTATAGCTATAGTGAAATTAAAATTGGCCTGGCACAATATGCCTTCACCCAGCCGGAGAAGGATGCTGACGACTAAATAGTTTCTGAACGGAAACACATCAAAATTAAAAATGTCTATTATTGCGATCTTTTTCATTTTTATTAATCGTCTGATACTTAGGCATCACCTCATAAAAAGGTATAAAAAATCCTATGAACGCCAAATTCGCGCAATTGAGCATATGTCACAGAAATTCAATATGTTACAAAACATTAGCCTGTAGATATAGTGTTTATATCAATTGAAATGTTGCGTTTTCTGAGCAAATGTC
>SDBV01007933.1_pt1 | contig 14396 bp, 38 predicted proteins | sample 2277081 | NCBI WGS metagenome assembly SDBV01 (sample SAMN10402039, study PRJNA504765) | marine sediment metagenome | isolation source: marine sediment core GS10_PC15, 223 cmbsf | place: Arctic Ocean: Southern Knipovich Ridge | collected 2010
TAAGGCCGGCACGGGTGAGATCAAGATCACCACTATCAGCAAGACCGTCGACAAGAACGATGACGGCACTGTTGATGTGCGTTTCCAGATCGCACTGGAAGGCGAAACCCCCAAGATCAACGGTTGGGCATTTATTGCGCGCCTGGATCACAATACGGATCCGACCGGCGAAAGCAACCTCATCTACGTGATGCCCAGCGCAACTCTTCCTGTACAGTTCCGCACTGCTGCTGCCAACTGTGATCACTGCGGTTGGGATCGCAGGCGCCGTGACACCTATATCCTCCAGAACGAAGACTCTGGGGTTTACAAACAGGTTGGACGGACATGCATCCGAGACTTCATCGGCATTGATCCTGCACGCATTGCGGAACAGGCAGAGCGTTACGTAAAGGTTCTAGGGCTTCTCGACGAAGCGCGCGAGCCTAAGTGGGGTGGGATGAATGATCATCGTGACATCCATCTGCCCAGATATCTCTCTTGGGTTGCTCAATCCATTCGCGAATATGGGTGGATCTCTGGGCGCGAAGCCTACGAGAACTTCGACAAGGTCAGCACAGCATCGCAGGCAGTTGGCGACATGTTCGCTACGTATAAGCCTCAACTGCCGACGGATGAAGACAAGGAGCTGGCCGAGGCAGCTATCGCACACGTTCTAACGCTCGAGCCGAAGAACGACTTCCTGCACAACATCATCACAATCACAAAGCAGAACTACCTGGACTGGAAGGCTACCGGCCTTGCTGCTGCGATTATGTTCGTGTATAATCGTCACCTGGAAGAGGAAGCCAAGCGTAAAGCTGCTGCTGATCTTTCCAAGAGCGAGCACGTCGGTGCGCTTAAAGAACGTCTCGAGATGGAGGTCAGGATTATCGGCAAGCGTTGGATTGAGAGCATGTATGGATCTACTGCTATAATCCGGATGCTGGATGCCAACGACAATCTGTTCGTAACGTTCGCTTCGGGCAGGTTCGGCGACGAGGCTAACATCGAGGACAAAGTGACAATCCGCGGCACTGTGAAGAAGCACGATGTCTTCAAAGATGTCAAACAGACCATCCTAAACCGTGTAGCAAAGGTGAAAGACGATGTGTGAGCTTTATTATCTGGACCAGTATCGCGCGGCAGTTGTTGAGGCTGAAGTCACAGACAAAATCAAAGCTGTTGTGAACGCGGAAAAGGTCTCCGAAGCTGAAGAGTTGATGCGTGAGGCTAAGATATCAATGAAAGCAATGTCCGAACGCACTGCAAAGCTTGCGTTGGATCTTGCCTTTCTACAGATCCAGTCTGTTCACAACGACGGCGCTGCGAAAGAACGTCTCGTGCGCTATGCTGGTGAGCTGTGCTGCAAGGCTAGGAATGAGTTCGATGTTCAATAATGTCCACATCATCGCAGTGGCCCCAACCTCTGACGATATCAGCGAATGGGATGTTCGTACTGTCGAAGGCGGAGAGTTCATCGGCGTCATTGAAAAGGTAGAGGGTCCAGAAGGTATCGACGAGCTGGCAAGCTACTGGTTTACAGATACGTTTGGGCACCAGGAAGAGTTTGATTCCATCTACGACGCTCGGGACTACGCTGAGCAATCTATCAACCCCGTTACGGTTAACTAGGAGAGGCACGATGGCTAAGACATTTCGTTACAATCCCGACGAGGATTGGGACACACAGATGACCGCGAAGCAACGTAGGCAGTTGCGGAAAGAGGACAAGCAAGCTCGCAAAGATCGCAATCGTGAGTTTGAGGATCTTGAGGAATCTACAGACTCCGACGTGTAGGATCTACAAATCCTACATAGTGGGGTCTGTAGGATCTACAATGTGCGGTATGTAGGATCTACACATCATGAAAGTCCAACCTAACATGAATCTGTCTGCTTTCTTTGATGACCGGTTGCCTTATGATGAGGTGACGGGAGACGATATAATTGACCTGACTATAGAGGATGGTGTTGCTTCCGTCCCTACTCCTTTGCCGATGATAGGTTATCGTCCGTTAGATGTACCTGGGGTCACCTTAGAGGATCGGCTGCCTCCGTCGCCCATCTTGGTGTCCGCTATGTATGAGGCAGCTTTACGTCTTAGACGTTAAAAGCTTGGGTCCATCCAATATTTACGACCATGGCTTAAAGCACAGCTAGATGTGCCGATTGGTGTTACGCGCCCATCTTTCTTGACCGTAAAGATTAGCTTTGGCGTATCTCTGTTTTGGGTAAAAGTGTACTCTCCGTCATGCGCGCCAACGCAACTCGGAGCTTTGACACAGAAGTGACCGTCTTTAGTGACGTAAACTCGTGTAGGAGTCACCTTAACGACAGTTCCGGGGTAACTATCTGCTCCGTATCCAAAGCTTACCCCGTCGTTAACCTTAAAATCGTGCTTCATAGTGAACGCTCCATTCACAGTTAATCAATTGGTGACTCTACTTAACAATAACAGAAAATATTTGCCGGTCAACCCGATCATTTTCTTAACAGAGATTAACGTTAATGTCACTTCAGAAAGAAACCTACTGGTCAAAAAAAGTGATTGACCTATTGAGTTTCCGTGCTAATATTAGACATAACAAACGGAGCGAGCAAATGAAAAAACATCTGAAGTTGGACGACTACCTGAGTTACTGCGGCCTCCTGGGCCGGGTGATCAATACGCTGGAACATTTTGCCAAACAGCGCAATCTGGACGCCAGCGAGCTGTTCGCTGAGTTCAACAAATACCGCATGGTGCGGAACACTGTTACGTCACGCAGCGGTCAGATCCGTCCTGTCAAAAAACAAGTTGAGCTTCACACTGAACTCTTGCGCGAAGGACGTGAGGAGCATCGCGATCAGACATTGCTCCACGAAACTGCCCACTTGATTATATTTCTTCTCTACCCGGAGTCGTTGCGTCGTCACAGCAGAATCAAGGCACACGGACGCGAGTGGCGGATCGTAATGCGTCATTTGGGTTGCCGTCCGGATCGTTGTAGCAACCACGATTTTCTACAAGAGGCCCGCATCAAGAAGGCCAAGCTCATGTACGCTTGCCAGCGTTGCGAGGAAGAGATACCCGCGCAGAGACGTTGGAAGAATGTGGAGCTCAAGTATCACAAGCGTTGCCGCGGCAGCCTGTATCTCAAGCGCGATCAATACGACCGCACGTATTCGAACCCGTCAAAAGCTGCCGCGTAGGAGGATAGCAAAATGAGATTCCGTTGTGCATCACATCTTGGGGACATCTTTATGTATCCAGACAAGTATGGTCAGCTTGTGGATAGGATCGCTGATCAGCTTGAGGCGCTGAGAAAAAAACAGTCGTTTACTGGAATGGTGTTTCGTGGTCAAAGCGGAGCTGCCTTAGCATATCCATTATCCGCACGCTTGCACATTCCGTTAATCTGTGTACGAAAACAAGGCGAAAAATCTCACGGGTTTGATGTTGAAGGGCCGCAAGCAAATGTTCGTCGGTATATTATCATCGACGATTTCATGGAAACAGGACAGACTATAAAAGAGCTACTTGAAGAAATGGATGATCAAAATAAATGGAATAAACCTAGCAAACACAATAAGGTAAGATGTAGTGGCATTGTCTTGTATGCCGAAGGATATTCCGAGTACTGGAGCAAGAAATTTTTCACTTACAAGAAAAAGAAAATTCCGATCCACTATTGGGGTTGACTGGTAACAACAGGAGATTTGAAATGCGATTCGGAACCTCGTATCTTGATTCAATCTTCGAAAGCCCGTTAGAATACAAGCGGCTCATCGACAGGATTGCTGATCAGATGGTCGCTCTAAAGAAAAAGAATTCATTCAGCGGGATGGCGTTCCGCGGTCAAAGTGGAGCGGCTTTGGCTTATCCGCTTTCAGCCCGACTTAACATCCCGCTCATCTGTGTGAGAAAAACAAGAGAAATCTCGCATGGTCTCAACGTCGAAGGTTCTTCCAGAAATATAAGACGGTATATCATCATCGACGATTTTATAGAGAACGGGAACACCATAAAGGCAATCATCAAGGCGATCGCTAAAGAAGAACAATGGAGATCGCCGGGTGAGTCTAATACCAAATGTGTCGGTATCATTCTCTATACCGTAGCACAAGAGGGTGAGTGGAACCGTAAGTTTTTCACCTACAAGAAAAAGAAAATTCCGATCCATTATTGGGGTTGACCGGTCCAGATTCTGTGCTAATGTAAAAACACAACAACAGGAGCAGAAGGAGACGAACCATGTTTAGCCGTGCTTACATGCAGGCCCTCGAGCAGCAGATCACCAAGGTTCTGCGCGCTGTGGCTGCGGACGAAGCCAAGAAGAGTCCGTCCAACAAGACCCGCAAGGTTCCGGGTTACAGGTTCCCGAAGCGCGCCGCCGCTTTCAAGCCGGATTAGGAGAAATCCTATGGGACGCTTCATCGTTTCCCTCGCTCTTGCCTATATGGCTGCTGCTGCCATTAGCTTGGGCAGAGCCCACGGCGAAGAGCCGCCTGTAGATCCATTGCGTGAGTTTTGCGTCTCACAAGCCTTCTCCCCAGAAGGCTATGGGAGTGGAGTGGATCAGAATCGTTGCGAGAGAAGGTATCCTAGTCTTCCGTCCCCTTTCATATTCAGGTGTGTCAGCTATCTGGATCGAGGCTTTCCTACGCCTCTCGATAAGCTGGCCTGTGCTTTGTACTTTGACACCCCAGACCTGGAGAAGATTGCTCCGATGGTCTGACACGAGTTGCTCCGAGGGTGGCCGCAACGTCACTCTACTTGGAGGGCGCCCCGGAAACGGATCGGCGCCCTCTCTTTTAATCCTTAACCGAAATTAACGTTAACAAATCGTTAAGAAAAAAGAGACCTGCAGGTCAAAATAGTTCTTGACCTGCTGCGGATATGTGTTATTATTAGGCATAACAACGGAGCAAGGAGCTATCCAATGCACATCAACGTAGCCAAAAAGCTGTTCGAAAACGTCGCGGGCACGAGCTTCGCGGGCATCGACAGCCTCACGGAAGTCCCGCTTACGGGCGGCAAAGCTAACCCGCAGAAGGGTCGCGTCACTAAGCGCACCACGGGCTCCACTGTGATGGTGTTTGCCCAGGAAGAGCGGACGGCTTACTCCGCACAGGTCAAGCGCCGCATGGAGAAAGAGGGCTTGGACCCGGCTTCGTGGGAAGGTGGCCCGTTGCCCTACGGCGAGTGGGTTGACAATACCGTGTTCATCGTCCACACCAAAAAGGGCGACACGGAGCCGACCCACTACCTGCGCGTCCACTTCGTCCACGCTGGCAAGTCCGAGTATCTGCTGGATGGCAAGCCCGTTGACAAGCTCGACATTATCGGGCTGCCCAAGCCCAAGCCGGGTAAGCAAGGCGGCCAGTCGGACAAGGTCATTCCGCGGAACTACAAGCTGGATTCGATCACTGCGATTCGGATCGACGGCACTGAATACAAGTTCTAAGCGAGGACAGGACAATGAACGCCAGAGCAGTTTTTGATCGTCAGTTCGCCGGCCGGTGGTTTCAGGTGTATGCTATCATAGGCGACAAGTCTCTTACATCGCCGGCTTCGTTCAACGATACTCACGACGCGCTGGAGAGCTTTGAGCAGACGGGCTCCGGCAATGGTGTTGACATTCGCGAGGTAAAGTGACGAGGTTCGACGTCTGGGCATAGGACGAAAGTCGCGCCGCCAAGCCGGTGTAATAACCGGGTCGGAGGAACACCAGGAACTTCCGGCACTACAGGACAGAACAGGTTGTCGGTAGGGTTGCCTTAAACCGTCCATTGGAGAGAGCATCCCCCGTCTTGCGTCCTAATGCTCAAGGACAAGAGGCGGGGGTCCTTTGTCCTACTAATATTTGTTAACGTTAAAATGCGTTAGGACAGAAAGAGATTGTCTGGACCAAGATCTGTGTTATACTAAGGCAGTGAACAGAGGAACGAGTATGACACGCGGCACACCATTCACCAAACTCTATCCAGGAGCTCTTCAGAAGCTCTGGGATAGGTATGACCGATTGCCGTCAGAGTATCGTTTGATGGTGGCTGACGATCCAAATGGCAATATGACCGAAACTCTCGAAGCTGCAGAAGACCTGGCAAGGGAGGCAGGCTTGCTTTCGCCACTGCCTGGGGAGAAAGAACTAAGCAAGAAAGAGCTCCGCGCTCTGAGAGATCGTGAGCGGACAGAGGCGGCGAAGGCACGTTCGCGCGTGGTGTATAAGCTGCCGCCAGGCGCAGTGTTCACAAGGAATCCTCCGCCGGACGCTAAGAAAGTTGTGGTCACAGTCGTCAAGTCAGAGAAACCACAACGATCCAAGTCAGAACATAACAGTTAAGATTCATTAACTATGTGATCAAAAAGACTTGACATTATCTGGATCAGTGCTATATTAAAAGCATGAAATGGATACTCACATTGCTGCTGGTATTGTTTTTGGCCGTTTCCGTGGCGCGAGCTGAGGAACTGCCGAGCGACACTTATTGTCTGGCGCTGAACTTGTATCACGAGGCGCGCGGCGAAGATGCCTCTGGCGTTGTTGCAGTAGGCAACGTGGTTCTGAATCGCGTTGAGAGCAAACGCTTCCCCAGCACGGTTTGCAAAGTTGTGAAACAAGGCGGACAGCGCCGCCACAAATGTCAGTTCAGTTGGTGGTGCGACGGACGCAGCGATAAAGCGAAGAACAAAGCCTCTTGGCGGGAGATGGTATGGCTTGCTGAGAAGCTGCTGAACGGCAGCATAGCCGACAATACGGACGGCGCATTGTTCTACCACACTAGCAACGTCAATCCTTACTGGAACGCTGACATGACGCCAAAGGTAAGGCTTGGAACGCATATCTTCTATTAAAAAAGACTTGACCAATCCAGAATCCGTGCTATTATAAGGCATAACAGAAACACGGAGCGAGACAATGACCCCCATGGAAGCTGCTGTTAAGGTTCGTGACGCGCTTGTCGATATCTACGGCGCCGAGAACACTGTCGACCTGATGCTTTGGGATTCAGAAATGTGTGCCGAAGCAGGCTACGGCGACGGCGAAGCTGCCATCGTTTGGGAAGGTGCGCCTCTGCACGATTGGGCTGTGGAGATCAGCATGACCAGGCCCGTTCTAAACTTGCCCGGCATCCTTGCCGAGCCCTACAACGGTCACATCCTCAACTTTTACACGCTATAGGAGGCGGAGATGGCTAGATATATAGCACGGGAAATCGTCATAAAAGAAGATGTCCGTATCGAAGACAGCGGACAGACCATAATCGTTGACGTGGAAGGTAAGCATCCACGCTTATGGGTTCAGATCAAGAGCTGGGACGAAGAAAAGCTTCATCCCGAGCTGAAGGACATTGTCGGCAAGACCGTCACAGTCACAATCAAAATTGAGGATTGACCATGCCCAAGATAATGGAAGAGGACCGCATCTGCATCTTCCCGACAATGGGCTATTGGGAGATAGATGGCAGGCCCGTGTCATCTCGCGAGGCCCACAGTGGTCTACACCCGCTTGCGAAATGGATTCGCATCAGCCATTCCAAATGCTGCTTGAAAGGACTTGACCGGTCCTAAATCTGTGCTAATATAAAAGCGCAACAACGGAGTGAGAAACATGCGACACGCGGAAAAACTCAAGGGCTTTAACAAGCAGGCCGCTGCGGCGGTCAAGGTCTTTAAGAAGGCCGGCTTGTCTCAGTCGTTCATCGCCAAGTTCAACGCGCTAGCGAAGAAGCATGGCGCGGACATTGTGTCCGACCGCGAGGCTATGTTCAAAGGTGGGCGCTTGTGGGCGCTCAGTGACCGCGGTCTCGACGATCTGGGCGAAGCTTTTGACGGTTTCGCTGAGAAAAACGCCAGTGCGCTTTTCGCCGCTGGCCTCACTGAGTTCGAGGATGAGCCGATGGGCTCGGAAGTGTTTTGGCCGCATGTGATCGAGGAAAGCTGATGTCACGTTACGGATTCAATGTGGGCGACGTCGAGATCGTTGTGGGCTGGGACAATCCTACCCAGACGTTCTTCGGCCAGACTGAGGTGGACGGTGAGTCCGTTATCGACACTATGATTGGCATGGGACGTTTTGATATAAAATGCACCTACGCTCTCGAACAAGCGATTGGCTTCAGCATTCCAAACGAGATCCAAATGAAGCTCATCGAAGACGTGGCTAACGCACAACCGCAGACGCCGCTCCAGGCAACTGTGAGCAAAATGCGGAAGGAGATGTTATGAACGACGCCCAGAGAATCTACAACTTCTTCGTCGGCCCCGGCTTCCACGTCCCAAAATAACTGGAGAGCTAGGATGTTCTTAGACAATAGAATCCACCTTGAACCTCGACGAGCGTGGTGGTCCTGGAATCTGGATCTTTTCTGGGTCCTGGTCTCGCTCACCGCTGCCTGTGGTTACTGGGAGCTTGGAGGATGGGAGACAGTTGCATATTTTGTAGCCGCAGTAACCAACGCTCTTCTTGGCGCCGTTATTGCCATGCGTCTGCTTGGCTACACGGTTTCAATCGAATCCCGAGACAGGGTGCTCATGAGTTTTGCTAAAGGTGCGGCATACTCTGCGGCGATGATCTACGCCTGGCCAGATGATTGGGTGGGATACGTTTACATTATCTTAATCATTACTACTCTTTGCTTAATGGAAATAAGACGATCAAAGGGTTGACCAATCCGTATTCTGTGCTATTATAATGGCACATTCACCGCGTGGACAAGGAGAAGCGCAATGACAATCGGAAATGGAATAGCGATCGCTGGCATCTGGTTAGGTGTCGGCTTGGTTGGTTTCAGCGGTGCTGCTACTGGCGTTCCAATGGTATTCGTAGCCTTGTGCGCGGCCCTCGCAACGTTGTTCGCCAAGTGGTAATTCGAGGAGCGGGACAATGGACAAGAAATTATATCGAGTTGTCGTCAACAAGACCGCTCACTATTTTGTGCTCTGTCATCCAGCGGAGATGGGCGCTTGGCTCAAGTTCTTGGGCGGCGAAGGGCACAGCGACAACATCGTGACCACCGAGATCAATCTGTCTGACTTCGACGAAATCAATCATCTGTATTTCTGCTAAGTCGCAGACCAACCGCGTGGACAAGGAGAAGCGCAATGAGTAAGATGTATCAGATCGCCGACACTACTGGAGAGTTCGGCATCTCCGACGAGGGTTTTGCGAAACGTGAGGACGCCAAAGGCGCCCGAGATAAGCTCAACACCAAACACAACGGCAGGGCCGAGGACAATGCCAAGCCCAGGTTTGTGGTTTGTCGCGGCGATGACCATCCGCGTGGTGCCACCGACGGCCACGATCACACCATCAAGCCCACTAAGTGGCTCTAGGGAGGATATCATGAAGTTCGATTTCATAAAGTGGAACAACGGTGAGTGGGCTGCTCAGCATCCCGACACTGTCAAGCTCGGCTTCGGCGTCACCAAGTTCCAGGCCGCCAGAGATCTTGAGGCGCAGGTCGGCAAGCTCTCGGTCAGGTAATCAATTCAAATCAGGTTGAGCGCGTTGAGGGCGCGCTTTTCCTTTGTCTCTTAACAAACGTTAACGTTAAACTTTGTTGACCTCCGACCAAAAAAAGACTTGACATTATCTGGACCTGTGCTACAATACATTATGGAAAACGGAGGAAAGAACATGACCGACGAAACGAGCACACCCGAAACTGACGATCTTGCGGTTCCGGATTTCTTGGACCGAGCGAGTCCTGAGGTCATCGCTATCGTCGAAGCAGGCCGTCAGCTCACTCTTGACGATCGCAAGCGCGAGCTTGCCAGGGCCACTGCGCCCAAGCCCGTTAAGTGCGAGCCCAAGCCCAAGCCCGGATCGGCAACTGCTATGGCTGCGAAGCCCAAGCAGGCCATCACAAAGCCAACCAAGGTGATTAACGTTCCGAAGCCCAAGGTTGTTGCCGGTAAGAAGTCCGATGCTGAGATGATCGCGCTGGTCAAGGAGCATCGCGAAGCTGCTGGTGGGACCGCTGGCAAGACGCTGAAGGTGCTGCGCGGTATGGGCATCTCTTGCTCGCAGGAGCGTTTCAAGAAGCTATATGCTGCGGCTTCGTAATGGACCGTCAGAACGCCAAAGATCTGCTCAAGCTGTACCCACGTTTCTGTGGGGCAGCTGAGCGGATCAAACGGATGGATGAGGGCGACGAAAAGGAATATCAAGAAGACCTTTTAATCGAGGCCCTTAACATCTACAGCATTCTGTTAACCTGGAGGAAAACATGACCGATTCAGCACAGGAGAACTTAAACTCCAAAAAGCTCGCTCGCAACATCCGCCATCGTCTTGCCGACATGCTTGGCAGTCAGTGGACTGGCGCTTTGGATGCGGCCATGGACGAGATGCTGTTGGACGAGATCGAACAGTTCAGCATCATCCGGATTCCAGCTGATGTTATCAATAAGGCAACTCCGTTTTGCACGGAGAGCGGGAAAGACATTGATCCGGATGCTTGGCCGCTACGTGAGCGTCCTGAAGGCGGCAATCCTCACCGTAAGCGCGATGAGGACGGCGATCCGTATCTCAAAGGGATCATGGAAAAGGATTGACCGATCCAGAATCCATGCTACACTAAGCGTCTAGGGGACGAACCATGAATCTCGTCTCCCCAAAATACCAAGGAGCTAATGCTATGCGAAAAATTCCATTTGATTCGGCCACAGCTTCAGAAGCTGACTGGATTTTGCTTGATGGCGTCGTTAGCGAAACGTTGCTAGCTGACATCGACGCAAGTCTTGCGAAGTATGGCTTAGAGGTCGAGTATTGCGAAGACCAGGATGTCTTCAGAATCGCTTTCCAACTTAAACCTACGCGGAGCTAAGCAGGTGACCAAATTTGACGTCATCGAGTCAAGTCTGCACGAGGAAAAAGATTAAGGAGAGAACAGCATGTTTAAATGGATGAGCGACGACGAGTTGGACCCGTATGTCAAAGAACAGCTCGAGGCGACAAACAGCCCGCACGACTTGGATTACTGGCGAGAGTTGCTGACTGCTGAGCCCGACGAGGAAGCCTGGCTGCGGGTCGGCGGGGCTTTTTTAAACAAGCTGGATATAACGGTTGTTGGCGTCAGGGACGCAGACGACATGCTCGAGTGGCTTGTTAAGAGACTTCCGGGGTGGGCACAATGACCACGTTTCAAGTTGTCGAATCTAATTTGCACGAGCCCACAACGGGCACTGTCGTCGCAACGTTTGACACACACGAAGAGGCTGATGCTTACGTGGAGAAAAACGAAGACGACAGTCTCTACGCTGGTTACGGTCTTTTCGTTCAACCGGCGTCGGACAAATAGGAGGCGAACATGGCCTACAGGATTATCTTCGAGGACGTTAAGAAGACCATTCACGAGATTACTATCCTCGACAGCGTCCCCAACGTCGGCGATGACATTGTAATAACGTATCGTGATTATGCCGGCCACCTTACCGGCGATCAGGATGCCTTTCCTGTCAAGCATCGGACGTTTGGATATGAGAAATTCGATCGTCCTGCAGGTTATTCGGCGCCACTTGATAATGGGATGCACCTTACCACAGTTCATGTCCTTCTTGGAGATCCTATCCAGGCTGTCGTTTTCGAAAAAGCGGAGGATTAAACAATGGCTGACAAAATATCAAGTTGGGTCGCGCCCGGCATTCAACTAGATAAGCTCGACGCTTTAGAGACTCTCGACGAGAAACTTCAGCTGATCTACGAGTGGGTTAAGGCCGGTCACATCAATCTGGCTCAGTTCAAGCGCCTGACCTGTGATACTGTGGTTAATAATTTCATGGAACAAAATAGTCTGCCTTGGACTGATTAATTTTTATCCTTAAAACTTCGTTAAAGTTAATCCCCGTTAAGGATAGAAAACGCTCGACATTATTTGGACCTGTGCTATTATAAGGCATAACAACGGAGCGAGACAAATGACCGACAAGACATTCCGTGAGATGACAGACGACGAGATTGGGAGAGCCTTCGGGCGCCTGGCTATCAGCTGTCAGTTTTGCAACGAGCCGAAGGCAGTGTTCTTGGAACACGTTAAGAAGGATTTCGATTGTCCGTATACTGTGGCTATCTCCTTCTCTGCTGCCAACGGTGCCGGGCAGCGGATGTGGATGGGAATGGTCAACTCGCCGTCAACAGGCAAAACAATCAGTTTTTAAGGAGCGAGTCATGACGGACATGAGAATCGCACGCACAATTCTTGAGCAGATCAAAGCCCTTGATCATATGGCATTGTTTGCTTGGGGCTTCAAAAATGCGTTCGGGCTGGATGACGGCATTCAGTTCGACGTCAACGGCCTTGTGTTTAAGGGCAAGGTCGTCATTAAGCTGACAGCCATGGACGATTACACGATCACCTTCGGCCGCATGAACCGCAAGACGTTTGATTTTGACGTCAAGCACAAGGCCGAGGGTGTCTACTGCGATCAGCTGGTTGAGATCCTGGATCATTACATCGAAGGAAAGTGACATGGACATAAATCAAATCATGGCGAAGGTTACCGACGCTATCGAAAAGACCTACTTCCCACATCTTGTCAACAGTTATGCTAACTGGACGAGTCCGGCTGGCAGCGCAACGGATAGCGTCAAAGAGCAAATGATCCAGGCGTTCAAGGACGGCCTGTCATACACGGTCGGCCGCAACTACATCAAGATCATCTCTTCGCGTAATGGCGGCAACTGCACCGTCCATTCGTTCATCGTCATCAAGCCCACCAAAGGCTTTGAGATCGGCGACATCCTGAAGGCGGCAAGCTGGAACGCACCCGCTACCAACTTCAAGCGCGGCAACGTGTTTGAGCTGTGGTCGCTGCCCGCCATCAGCTGGACCGGCTGCTAACCATGGACCGACAGCTGAGGAAGATTGCCACAGCGACACGGGCAGAGATGGAGAGCTTTGCCCGTAAGCACACCGGCGTAGGCTTCAAAGGAAGCGACATCGATCTAAGCTGCTACTGCGCGATCGCCTCCTACTTCCTCGTTATGATGGGCAGAAAGTTTGGCTATAATCTGTCGCTTGTTGAGGGTGCCGCTTTCGACGGGTCTGGCGATGAATTTGAATACGTCAACGATGAGTTCGCTGACTATGACATCAATCATTGTTGGGTTGAGCACAAAGGCAAAATCATTGATCTGTCCGCCAAACAGTTCGATCCTAGTTTAAAGAAAGTCCACATCGTTGACGTTGATGACAATGAATATTGTCCGATAAATCGCAACAATGCGGTGCGAAAAGATTTCAAAGCAAATTGGCCAAACGAGCAGTCGCCATATACCTATATCAAAGAGTTAAGAGAGCGTGCGAATACGTTAAGCATAAAAATTGCTGCTTGACCGGTTCAGAAAGTGTGCTATACTATGAGCATGGACAAGGAGGAAACGTCATGCCGAGCAAGAAGACAGTATTTGATGCGATCACACGCCACATCCAACTGGCGAACCGTCATAACGGCTACGAGGATTTTTCCTCGACGCGCCTCTACTCACATCACATTTCTTCAGCGGACACACTCTTGCGCCTGATGGAAAAAGAGATCGTCGGCAAGGTGCGGGTCGCAATGAGCCTTAGAGGTCTAACCGAGCGCCTGGCTTCCTTGGGAGGCTAACATGCAGTTCAACACGCGAGAATTCAACTACCATGACGGCACGTTTACCGCTGAAGCCTCTACTTTGGGCGATCGCTTTTCTGGTAGGGATTTCGAGCTTGTCAGTGAGCGTACAGGCAGAGTGGTTGAGATGGTGTTGGTTGGTCCGCGCTATGACGGCGAAGGTGATCTAACGCACTAGGAGTTCCAGCCTCACAACTGCTTCACCTTCAATGATCTAATCGTCTTCAACGATTGAGTCGAGCGCGCGAGTCCGTTTTAAGCGTGGTCCTCGCCCTTCTTTTTTATCGTCAACAAAGATTAACGTTAACAAAGTCTGATCCGGAAAGAACTTGACTTTTTTCTAGAGCGTGCTATATTACTTACAGCAATAAGGAGAACACGACATGGGATATCAAACTGAGTTTGAGGGCAGGATTACAATTGAGCCTGCGCTTAACGCGGACGAGATCGCTTACCTAACAAAGTTTAGCGAAACACGCCGCATGGATCGCGAGAACGGCCCTTACTTTGTGGACGGCGACGGCTATGCTGGACAAGGCGACGGGCCGGACGAAGTTTACAGCCACAACCATCCCCATCTCAGCCAGCCCGGACTGTGGTGCAAGTGGGCGCCCACGGAAGATGGAACTGCGCTGGAGTGGAACGAGCACGAAAAGTTCTACGAGTCTGCGGAGTGGATGCAGTATCTTATGGACCACTTCGTTGGCTACATACCCGCGGCCAAAGCTGAGCTGCCATTTCTGCAAGGGCACGTCTGCAACGGCGTCATTTCAGCCCAGGGCGAAGATCCCAGCGATGCTTGGTTGTTGGCAGTTAAG